>RCNH01000248.1_pt1 | contig 25117 bp, 21 predicted proteins | sample 2041161 | NCBI WGS metagenome assembly RCNH01 (sample SAMN09708215, study PRJNA481090) | Feces metagenome, whole genome shotgun sequencing project. | biome: feces | host: Leptonychotes weddellii | place: Antarctica: Sion Island | collected 2010-03-01 | reverse complement strand
ATGAGTTCTGAATCTCACTCAAGAGTGGACCCCTTTCGAAATCGGGGCCCCGGTGGTCATGATCTTCGCCTGCAGTACCAATATTAAAATCGCTGGATAACTACGTAGAAAATTACATGCTCGGGGGCCAACAGATACTAGAGTGTAAACACATATTTACACAATTGATAGATTACGCAAAAAGCAATGGAATTTCAAGGTTAAAGATAGTATTTACGGAATTTACTTAGATATTAACCAAAAATGCGGTTTTTTGCGACAAATATGTGTAGTATCAGATGACGAGAGCTGACTATTAAGGAGTTACGTTTTGATTAAAGCTGTTTTATTTGATTTGGATGGAACGCTTCTCGATCTTAATCTCGAGGCGTACATATACGCTTACAACTCTAAACGTTCATCTTTATTAGGAGAAATAGCTCACTGTTCTAAGTTTTCTTTCGTAAAGCCTACCATCAATGCCTACAATGCTATCGATAACCAGGCAAGAACAGACAACCTTACCAATAAAGTACTTTTTGCCCAGACCTTCTATAAGGAATGCGGCATACCTCTCGACGATCCTATTATCGAAAATCTTTTAAGGCAGTTCGATATTGAGGTTGCATCTAAACTTTACAAGTTCCCTATCAACGCTCATCCTCGTCGAGGCGGATTTGATGCTATTCAAAAAGCGCGTGAGCTTGGACTTAAGGTGGCTCTTGCAACCAATCCTTCTTTCACAAAAGAAGCTATTGAGGTTCGCATGAAGTGGGCTGGTTTGAATCCTGATATGTTTGACTTCGTGACTCACATGTCAAATTCAACACGCTTAAAGCCTTCTGTTCGCTACTACACCGAGACTGCCCATGCAATCGGTGTTGAGCCTCATGAGTGCATAATGGTTGGAAATGATTCAAAGCGTGATATTACAGCTTCAAGCCTAGGCATGCAGACAATCTATGTGGGAAAGAAGAACCCTCAAGATGCTCTGTGGTGCTGTGATATGAGAGACCTCTCCACCTTAATGCCTTACCTCATCGACCAGGTAAATCTCAAGCATCGCAAGGAAGAAGAGATCGTCTCAGCGTTTTAATACCAAAGAATATCTACTCAGGTCATGAAACTCTCTGAGCAGAGTATTTGCAAGGTGGTACAGATGGATTCAAAAGATTTAACTAATCACAACGAAATACTTCATTCAGAACTCTATTGCGCCTTGGGCTGTACAGAACCCATAGCCATTGCGTATGCAGCAGCTTTGAGTCGCTCTGTCTTGAAAGGTGAGCCAAAGCACATCGTCGTCGATGCGAGTGCCAATATTATCAAGAATGTCATGGCCGTAACTGTTCCTAATTCTGGAGACAGAAAAGGTATTGAAGTTGCAGCTATCTTGGGTTGTTTGGGCGGAGATGAGACGCGTGCTTTGGAGACTCTCGAGTCTGTGAGTGACTCTCACAGAGAGAAGATGTGCGAGCTTTTGGACACAGACTTCTGCGAAGTAAGACTTGCCGAAGGCGTCTCGAATCTTTACGTCAAATGCACTATCGAGGCAGAAGAGCACACAAGTGTCGCAACCATTCAAGAGCGCCATACCAATGTCGTAGAGCTCTCATACGACGGCGAAGATCTTTTACCTTCCGTAACATCTCAAGAGGAAGAAGGTATAAAACCCTCAGATTCATGTGACCGATCAGCTATTACCCTAAGCTCTATCTGGGAATTCATTCATGAAGTTAAACTTGAGGCCATCAAGGAGCTCATTGAAAATCAGATCGATTGCAACTGTGCAATCTCTGAAGAAGGTCTCACTAACAACTGGGGTGCCTGCGTTGGAAAGACTATTCTGAAAACCCATCCTAACGACATTCGCACCCGTGCAAAAGCAGCTGCAGCTGCAGGATCTGATGCTCGTATGAGTGGATGCGCGATGCCTGTTGTCATCGTGTGTGGTAGCGGCAACCAGGGAATGGCAACCTGTCTGCCTGTTGTAGAGTATGCTTGTGAGCTTGGAGTCGATAGAGAAACCCTCATTCGCGCTGTGGCTCTCTCTGATCTCATCGCCGTACATATCAAGTACTACATAGGAGCGCTCTCGGCATTCTGTGGAGCTGTAAGTGCAGCTTGCGGAGCTGGAGCTGCCATTTGCTATATGCAGGGCGGAAACCTTGACCAAATGAGCACGGTTGTTGTAAATACCCTGGCTAATGTCGGCGGTATCATCTGCGATGGAGCGAAGCCATCATGTGCAGCAAAGATTGCATCGAGCGTAGATGCTGCCCTTTTGTCTGTCGATATGGCATTTGCAGACCTTGGATTTAATCCAGGGGAAGGAATTGTAGCTGAAGATGCTGAGCAGACAATTCGAAACATGGGTCATGTTGGTCGCGTTGGCATGAAGACAACCGACGTTGAAGTACTCAACCTCATGATTGGAAATACTCAAGCTTAAAGAAATAAAAACGGAGCCGACCAAAAGGTCAGCTCCGTTTTGCTTTAGCTCATTTTGAGTAATGCGCAAATTAGTACTAGGGTGCCTGGATACCTGATCATGAACAATATTGATTTAAAAAGCTCACAAGCCTACTGAATGTTTTGTAAGCTCCCTTTAATCATTCTCGTGATTCGAGTACTCAAGAAAGTACAAACCGCAGATAGCGCTAAGGAACCCAATAGAACCAAGATTACAATCAATGGCATACACAATAGACGCGTAGACATCGAAGGTACAATCTCTTTGAATACAGGATAGACGATACTGTCCGCAATCGAGGAAAGAAGATAGCCACCAAGAGTAAGACTTGCGATATATTGAATACGGTTTCTTTTTGCATCGCCCCAGTTTGATGTATCAAAATTTGTAACAAAGATAAAAATCAAGACCGTAGTAATGACATTAAATATAGATCCCCAGCTCTGCCAACTACTCCAATTAAATTGACCACCATAAAACATATAGTAGTTAAAGGTGCCAATTACAACTGTAGAAACGATAAGCATTATCAAAGTATTGCGCTTGGAAATCTGTGGCTTGTATTCACAAAGATAGGCACCTAGAAAGTAATAAGAAATAGGATATAGATCCACCCACCACGAAGGCAAAATCTTATACGATGCATTAATAACCCCGGGTAGTCCTGTGAGCAGAAGCATTGTCGCAAGTAAAATTTGCTTATTTCTTTTAGCTTCTAAGCCATGATACATAACATTCAAAAAGGGAATTAAGAGAAACAGTCCTAAATACATCTCGATATACCACGAGTATTTCGCGGCAGAAAAATCAAGAATCCCTCTAATCCCAGAGAGTATTGAAACAGGCTCAGAGGTCGAGGTATAAGCCAAGCAGAATATACTGGCAATAATATAGACTGCGACAATTTGAATAACACCCAAGTAATAGCTTTTGCTAAGCTTCTTCCTATTCATAAGGTATCCGCTTAACATAAGAAAAAGCGGGACACAATACATAAAGAACGACCTCAATAGAGTCATTGCAAACATGGTCTTTCCTACAACCACCGTTTCATAGAACCCATTATGAAGAAAAAAGTGGACAGAAATGACACCGATAAATGCCACTATCCTTACTAAATCAAGAGAACTATCTCTCTGCTGTATTTTGTCTTTACTTCCCATAAGTAGGAATACCTTTCAAGCTCAAGAGGTTTATGAGATACATTATACAGACTTGAAAGAATTTTTATCCCGTATACATCTACAAATACGGAGCCATCCAATAGGTCAGCTCCGTATTGTCTACTGCTACATTAACTCAACCAGGTAATTTGATCTTGAATTTCCCAATAATCTTCCTCGCCAAAAGGATACGTAGCTACGAAGATTTCTACAATGTTTGAACCCAAAGGAATCTTAATTAAACAGGCCGTGTTTTCATCCTTTACCTCATTGCGATGAACGTCCATGTGAAGGAATCCATCATCGTCGATATATCTGCGATAAAGGTACGTATCATCCTTATAAACGCACTTGAATGAGTCCTGCTCTAGCTTATGTTTGAGAAATTCATATTGCTCAATGGTATAGTTTGACATGTTATCACCTACCATATCCAGTTAATGTCGTCTTTTACTTCATGGAAAGTCTTTCCATCAAAGATAGTGGCATTCTCGAAGATCTTAATACGATCACCGTTGGAATCTACATCCAACAATAAAATAACCTCTTCTCCCTCGACCGTATAGTCAAATACTTCCTGATGGTTCATATTTAAGTTCTTTTTCCAATAACCTTGAGCCCACAGTCTACGACCGTTATATTCGAAGTCTAAATCTCCTCCGGTATAAATTTTGTCGAGAAAAAGAACTACTTCTTCATCAGTCATTTATTCCAACTCCTTAAGGCATGGCAGCCAAGTGCATGCACTTACCAAATCCAATTAATATCTTCTTTTACTTCATGGAAGGTCTTGCCATCAAAGACGGCAGCATTTTCGAAGATCTTTATTCGATCACCGAGGCTATCTATATTCACCAACATAATGACTTCTTGACCTTCAACCGTATAATCAAAGACCTCAGAATGATTTAAATTTAATTTTCTATTCCAATATGCCTGAGCCCATAATTTACGCCCTTTGTATTCAAATACGGCATCTTCACCTGTATAAATCTTATCGAGAAAAAGAACTACTTCCTCTTCTGTCATCTATTTCAACTCCTTAAGGCATGGTAGCCAAGTGCACGCACTTACCAAATCCAATTGATATCGTCCTTTACCTCATGAAAGGTCTTGCCATCAAAGAGGGCAGCGTTTTCGAAAATCTTTATTCGATCGCCAGGGCAGTCTACATCCAGCAACAACATATAATCTTCCTCAGTAGTAGCGTCATAAACTTCCGAATGGGACATGTTTACTTTGTTTTTCCAATATCCTTGAGCCCAAAATATGCGACCGTTATATTCAAATTCGGCATCTTCACCCGTATGAATTTTATCTAGAAATAGAACTACTTCCTCATCAGTCATTACAGTCTCCGTCTTACACACTATCGAACATTTAATTAAGCCCGGTACTACCCTGCTCTGGCTAGCACAACGTCTTACTTTTAAATCGAGTAACGCAGCTTACTATAGTTTCAAGAAAAGTAAAAGGACCACCCTCAAGCATACCCAACCACTACAAAACTGATTTGAACTGGCTTAATGCTTAATATAAATATCCTAACATTATTAAAGTTCAAGAGATTTTTATCGTCTAAAGATGTCATACCTCATCTAACGATATAAAAATACCCTCAACACCTGCGTGTTAAGGGTATCTGAGTTTATTGATTATACGTATAAATAGCTGTGCTCAATCAGCTTCTGACTAGTCAGTGTACGTCTTTCCACCACTTACGTTGAAGTACTCCTCCATCGTAAGGTCAGGAGAGATCTCATACATCTCCTTTGCGAGCTCCTCGCCTACGTAGCGGTAGTGCCAAGGCTCAAAGATGTAACCTGTAATCTCATCCTTTCCTTCTGGGTAGCGAAGGATGAATCCATATTCGTGAGCGTGAGCACGCATCCACTTTCCTACCTCACAGTTAGCAAATTCCCTCTCGAAATTCACCCCATCCAAAACACCATCGCCTTGAACAACATCGACGCAAAGACCCGTCTGATGATCGCTGTGACCAGGCCTTGAGCTATAGGTATCAGCCTTATCAGGGCCGTCTTGATTTGCGTAACTCTGCCAAAGCTCCTTTTGGTAAGCTGCGCTTCTGTAAGCGGAGCCACATGAAACACGAACTCCATCCTTCTCAGCAGCACGGACGAGCTTTACATAAGCATCAAAGCATGGCTTTCTCATTTTCCAATCAGAACGAGAAGCAGGAACGCCCTCTACAGGCACAAGGTCATCAGGTTCATAACCCTCAGGAAGAGGGTTAGATTTATTTGCGATAATATAGAGCGAATTGACATTGTGACATTCGGAAGAATCGATCTTGTTTTTGGAATCTTCAACTACTTGAGTAGCAGTAGTCTCTTCCTTAACCTCTTCCACCTCTGCTGCATTGTTGCAACCTGGCAAAAACAAGGACACACCCAGCACAACGGCAAGCACTGGAATATATTTTTTCATATCAAACATCCCCTCAGAACGTATTGAATACTGTATTTTTCTGCATTCTATGTACCCCATCATAACATCTTGTCAAGGAATATGGGGCAGACACGCTAAGTCGTATCCTGAACATCCGGAAAATACCCCCAACACCTGCGTGTTGAGGGTATATCTAAATCTAATTTAGCCCGTAAATCCGGTATCGATTATCCAAGAAGAACGATCATCAGCCGCAGTGGTAGCAAGTTCATCTGCTCGCTCGTTGTATTCATGGCCGGCATGACCTTCAACCCACTTGAAAGTAACGTTGTGAGGTTTCTTAGCCTCGATGAGCCTTTGCCAAAGATCCTTGTTCTTAACAGGCTTCCTTTGACTATTGACCCAGTTTTTCTTTATCCAACCATCGACCCAATGCTTCTCAAATCCATTAATGACGTATTGAGAATCGGAATAGACAACAACATCACAAGGACGCTTGAGTGCCTCAAGGGCTACGATGACCGCCAAAAGCTCCATGCGATTGTTGGTCGTTGACTCATAACCCTGACTCATCTCGAGCTTGTGCATCTTGCCAGAGGGAGCGGTATACATAAGGATGCATCCATAGCCTCCCGGACCTGGATTTCCTCTGCTTGAACCATCCGTGTAAATAACTACGTTCATACAACTCCTTATTTGGCATCTGCCCAGGTTTTTGCATAAGAATACTCTGCGATCAGAGGAACCTTAAGTTCAACCACATCTTCCATTGTTTCTTTTACAAGCTTGCAAAGCTCTTCGAGCTCATCTTCAGGGACTTCAAAGTCCAACTCATCGTGAATCTGCAAGATAAGCTTTGACTTCATCTTGTGCTCTTCAAGCTTCTTTTGAACCTCAATCATAGCGAGCTTCATAATATCCGCTGCACTACCTTGCATAGGGTGGTTCATAGCATTGCGCTCTGCGGCTCCTCGAGACATAAAGTTCGTGCTTGCAATATCTTGTACGTGGCGTTTTCTGCCATACATGGTCTCGACCCAAAGGTTCTTCTTTGCATCTTCAACCGTTTTATCCAAATATGCCCTAACTCCAGGATATGCCTCGAAATAGCGATCGATCATAGCCTGAGCTTCTTTACGAGAGATACCCAAGGTATCTGAAAGTCCATAAGCCTGCTGACCATATACGATTCCGAAGTTAACAGCCTTAGCGTTGCTTCTCATGAGAGGCGTAACCTCCTCTACCGGCACACCAAAAATGCGAGATGCGGTTGCTGCATGGAAGTCAGCACCCTCATTGAAGGCCTTAATCAAGTGCTCATCTTCTGAAAGGTGAGCCAAAAGGCGAAGCTCAATCTGAGAGTAGTCGCAGGTCAGAAATACGTGTCCTTCAGGGGTAGAGAAGGCCTTTCTAACTGCACGACCCAACTCCGTTTTTACCGGAATGTTCTGCAAGTTAGGATCTGACGAGGACAAACGACCCGTAGCTGCCACCGTTTGATTGAAGGTGGTATGGATGCGACCATCGCGAGCGATATCGCGAGGAAGGTTATCGAGATACGTTGACTTAATCTTCGTACGCTCACGATAGCGTTTGATATCAGATACGATGCTGTACTGCTCAGCGAGCTTATCGAGAACCTTACCACCCGTAGAATAGTATCCACTACGGGTTTTCTTAAGGCCCTGAGTAGGAATCTCCATTACGTCAAACAACACATGAGAAAGCTGGGCTGGAGAGCCAATATTGAACTCCTCTCCTGCCTCCTCAAAGATCCCATTTGCCAAGTCCTCGAGCATCTTGCCCAAAGCCACACTCTGCTCTTTAAGAACAGCAGTGTCGACATACATACCCTCGCGCTCCATGTGACACAAGACAGCAACGAGAGGCATCTCGATTTCCCTGAAGCACCTCATGGAATTGTCTTCCTCAAGGCGATCTTTCAAAATACTTGCTAGATGAAGGGTAATGTAAGCCTCAAATGCTTTTTCGGATACCTCTCCCTCCATTGCTGGAAGCTCATCGCTGATATAGGCCTCAGCAAGCTCGGTAATCCCTGTTGGGGTCTTATCGGAGCTCAAAAGGTATGCAGCCAAAGAGCAATCGAAAATCGTGGAAGTATCAACATCCATGACATTCATCTGAATAGGCTCAGCTGAATCTGATGGGAAGACGTAGTGCATAAAGCCCTTCAAGTTAAGGGTTGCAAAGAAGCCACGCTTCAAAAGTGCAATGACCGCATCGCGAATAGCAAGCTGATCTTCAAGGCACACAAGCTCAAGAGCATTTGCTACCCAAAGCTTTTCTTCACAGAAAAGCTGTCCTACTGCAGGCTGATCATCAAGAGCAACGCCCAACATATCCTCAGACTCAAGCCATGAGGAAAGCTTAGCAGCATCTACAACCTTAGGAGCATCCAAGGTCTTGAGGTTGTTCACACACTCTGTAGAGGTGCTCAACTTACCCAAATTCATAACCTTCGAAGTCAATGACCTAAAGCCAAGACCCTGCATGGCGTCTTTTACCTCATTGAGATCGAAAGATGGGAAGTTCAAAGATTCAAGATCTACAGAAACAGGAGCATCGGTGCGGATAATGGCAACCTGACGAGAGATGCGAGCGTCTTCAATATGAGCCCTGAGATTCTCTCCCATCTTGCCCTTAACCTCATCGGCATGAGCAATAACGCCCTCAAGATCGCCGTAGGTGGTAATGAGCTCGCAAGCCCTCTTAGGTCCAATACCTGGGACTCCTGGAATATTGTCTGAGGAATCACCCTTGAGACCATAGAAATCAGGAACAAGCTCCGGGGTGATGCCGTGATAGATCTTCTCTACAGACTCAGGGGTCATGATAGAGATATCACTCATACCCTTGTGAGTCGATACGATCTTGATCTTATCGCTCGTTAGCTGGTACATATCGCGATCACCCGTAATCAAGTACATGGTGTATCCGAGCTCAGAGCCTTGACGAGCGAGGGTTCCTAAGATATCGTCTCCTTCCCAGCCTTCTTTCTCCACAACAGGAATGTCCATCTGGGAAAGGAGCTTCTTCATGAGAGGAAACTGTACACGAAGCTCATCGTCCATGGACTTACGCTGAGCTTTGTACTGAGGAAGCATGTCAATGCGAACTTGAGGACGACCCTTATCAAATGCGCAAATAACTCCATCTGGATTAAAGATTTCAACCATCTTCAAAAACATGGACATAAAGCCAAAGAGCGCATTGGTAGGAGTTCCATCAGGTGATTTCATGGTAGGTGGCACCGCATGATACGCACGGTGCATCAAGGAATTGCCGTCGACGACACATATATTCTTTGCTTGAGGGATTTCTTTAGAATCCAAATTGGTGTTCTGTGCCATACGTTTCTCCTTCTATAAAAGTTATCTTCTTTATTTTACTAGAGAGCCCGACAAGTTTGGGAAGCTTATCTAATATCACACGTAAAAGCTTGAAGTTAACCAAACAGGGAATATGAAGTGTGCACTATTACATTTGCGCAGAGGAAGTACACTCAAGGCGTAAAGAAGAACGGGTGCATATGACCTGTTGAAATGTGTGTAAATGGTAATCGGAATATCTCAAAATCCGAAACAACTATAATAGTGACTACACATGAGCTGTAAATATCCTGAGCGTATAGCTACAGGTCTACATATATAAGGAGTAGCTATGGCACAACAATACCCTGGAGATTCACTCCAGAGACTTCAAGAAACTGCTACTGACATTCTTTCCAAAATCGATTCTGCATGTCGCGAACATGATATTGAGTACTTCATTGTAGGAGGAACCCTCTTGGGTTCTGTGCGCCATGGTGGATTTATTCCCTGGGACGACGACATCGACATTGCAATGCCTTACGAGGACTTCATTCGCTTTGTAGAGATTGCCGATGAGATTTTGCCTGAGGGCTACTCATGCCACACCCCATTTAACACCCCAGGTTTTTCCACCTTGTGGGCAAAGGTGTATCGCGACGGTACGCGCTATATTGCAAAGTCAATTGCCCAGGCAGGATGCGAGCAGGGAATCTTCGTAGATGTTTTCCCATACATCCGCTTGAGCAAAGATGAGAAAGAAGCTCAAAAGCAGATCAAGGGACTCTCCCTTGCTCAAAAGAAGCTCTATTTGCACTTTATAGCCCACCCTCACATGCCTTCAAACACTCGCTTCCAGGGTGTCAAGCAGGCACTTTGTGCTCTCATTCACCATACTATTGCAAAAAGGTGGACTCCTGAGCGCATTGTAGCTTCAATCGATCGCTACATTCACCCTAAAAACCCAGGTGACATGTGGGTAAACTCAGGCTATGCAGATTGGGGATCTCACAACGACTCCTCACTCTTCCCTACCATTGAGGTTCCTTTTGGAGATCTCACGCTCAAGGCACCTCGCGTTCCTGAGCACTACCTTGAGAAGATTTACGGTGACTACATGACACCGCCTCCAGTAGGTGAGAGAAACTACGATATTCCAATGATCTTGGACTTTGGAGACGGTATAAACGTAATGGAATAGAGGTGATACGATGGATCAAAACAACAGACCCGATCAAACTCCCCCACCTTCAACTTCTGAAAGAATACGCAAGGATTTCTCCTTTGCTCAAGTTTTTGCCAGTGTCTTATCGACCGTAACCTGTATGGCCCTCGCTCCTAAGATTGGTCTTCTTGGCGGACTCTTAGGAGGTGCCATCGGAGCAGGAGTAGCGGCATGTGCTACCCAGCTCTACCGCAGTATCCTCAATGCCACGAGCGAGAAGCTCAAGTACAAGCAACAGCTTCTTTTGAACCAGCAGGCGCCAATGGAGGATGCAAATACGTCTTCTGAAGAAACTACACCAGCTGCAAGCGGACTAACTGAGCAGATGAAAGCGCTAGCGGAAGATAGCCTCCTGAATACCATGGGGCTTCCGAAGGTAGAATCCAGCGCATCCGCACAGGAAATGGAGCACGCAACTGCAGATGTACCTCAAGCTGCAGAAGAGGCACCTCAACGCAGTAGCCAAACTCCGCAGGATGTGCCCTATGTATCGCATCTTTTGAAGTATGTCCTGGTAATCGTTGGTGTTACCATGCTTTCTGTTATCCTTTCAGTAGCAATAATTACCTATGCAACAGAAGGCGAAGGCTTGGGGAGAAAACCTGAGGTCGTATACATTACAAAGTATATTAATCAGGGAAGCACATCTTCTGAATCAAAGACGATCGACGCTCAAGGTAATTCGAGTCAATCATCATCAAACAGCGCTCAAACCAACACTGATGATGGTAAGGTTGCCGGAGATAGCGATTCAACACAAAATACAACGCCCGAGCAGGATAAGGGTACTTCTGAAAGCGAAACATCAGGTGAAAACTCTGAAAGCCTTGATCAAAACTCAAGCACCTCACTTGACAAGCCTGCTCAATCCGATAAGAGCAGTACATAAAGATTTAATACACACCTGATAAATTAAGATATATACTGAAAGTACTTCAATTAGCATTTGAGAGTTTTAACCCTGCACTATAAGGTATCGACTCGTATCACCTAAAAGGAGGATCATGTCAGAACATCTTATAACCTCTTACGGTTCACTATTGAACGAAGATGGATCTCTTCGTGAAGAGGGATATGCCACTCACCTGCCATTTGTGTATGATAAAGCTGCTGTTAAAGCACCTTTTATTCGTATGAAAGAATACGACCTGTATTCGATCGATGATGATTCGTATATCGTCAACCTTGGACTTTTCAAAGTCAGCATTATGACGGTCATCGACATTCAGATATACAATAAAGAAACCAAGGAACCTGAGTTCATTCGTGAATTTATTCCCGATCCGCTCTTCCGCTTTATCCTTCCTAACAACTCTCAAACAAGCAGTATGTTCTGGAAGCTTCCTGCAGGAAAGATCGAAGTTGAAAGCACGAAGCAAGCTCGTCGTTTGTCTTTGAGCCTCAAGACTCTTCGCAATGATGTTGAGATTGAAGCTATCATTGACCAGGAAGATGAGCCTATGCTCGTCAACTGCATGAGCGTAAATGAGGACAAGCGCCACTTCCACTACCTCAGGAAATCTACTGCCCTTAAGGTAGTCGGAGGCTTCAGGTCTCATGACACGTTCCATGAGTTTGACGCCCATGCCCTCTGTTCTTATACCTGGGGACGCGGTGCTTGGAATAACATCCGAAGCGCTTGGATGGCATCTGGTCAGGGATATCAAGCAGGAAAACGCATGGGCCTCACCATCGGATACGGCATTGGAGATACCTCAAAGGCAACTCAAAATGCCCTCATGATAGACGGTGTAATCCACAAGCTCGAGCACCTCAACATTGGAGTTCGTCGCAGCATCAAGGGAGAGACCTTCTACAACGAACCATGGATCATCAGCGATATTGCAGGAGATGTCTCCCTCGTCTTTACCCCTGAGTACAACAAGGACTTCGAGACTATCCAGATCGGAGATATGCTTGAGGCAGACCAATGCCTTGCTTACGGCACATTCTCAGGCAGCGTAAAGCTTGAAGACGGAAGCTACGTAGGGATCGACAACCTCCCTGGAACTTGCCTTCACGCTCACCTTCTCCTTCCTTTCAGGAAAGATCGCAAGATTGTATAAAAACACAAAAGCACGCCAGCAACTGAGCTGACGTGCTTTTTCTTATTTACAATTTTATGCTTTGCGACGCGAACATTGCCAACGGTAACCAGATGCCCTTTACCTCCAGAGTCTACTCACTCATTCCAAGCTCGCTCATGATGGCCTTCTTTGTCTGAAGAAATGCATCACTCAGCATATACTCATCGGTATCCATATCCCCTCTACGGGTCAGAATTGGTCCTTTGAGCTTTGCATACTCAAGATCGGTATCATATTCCATAACGAAGATTCGGTCGGCAATGAGAGCCGCCTCATCGATGTCGTGCGTAATCACAATACAGGATTTACCTGCCACCTTGATAGCAGAGAAGAACCAAGCTCGCACATCGATGCGCGTTATTGCATCGAGGGCAGAAAACGCCTCATCGAGCAAGATTACCTCGTTATCCATAGCATAGGTTCTCAAAAGCGCTACCCTCTGCCTCATACCACCACTCAGCTCTGAAGGCCATGAATTTGCATATTCTTCGAGGTCAAAGGCACAAAGAAGATCGAAAGCCTTCTGCCTGGCTTCCATCAGCGGAGCCCCCTCCAAGACGTAAGGGAGAGCGACGTTATCCACGATGCGCTTATTGGGAAGCAAGAGATCTTTCTGCAACATATAGGAGATGTGCCCTGGATTGCCCTGGATATCCTGCCCTCTCAGGACAATCTCTCCTCCAACCGGAGCGGTAAGGCCTGCCAGAGCGTGAAAGAGGGTCGTCTTTCCGCATCCTGACTTGCCAACAATACATAAGACCTCACCCTCGCAAAGATCAAAGTTCAAATCACGCGTGATGATTTGCTGACCATACGAGAGGGATAAGTGTTTTACTTCTAATACGGTATTCATAGTCCTACTTTACGAAAGCTGTATTGAGACCTGCATCTGTTGTGAGCGTGGTCTCTGTCAGCTTATTGTCATTCATCCAGGTATAAAACGCATTCCAGCGCACAGGATCGATCTTTCCCCACTCTCCCTGCTCATCTACATACACGTTAGAGAGATACTTCTGGGAAGCAAGTACCATGTCCTCATCGAGCTCAGGAACAGCCTTCAGCAAGATCTTGGCAGCTTCCTCAGGGTGAGATGCTGCAAACTCGTAGCCACGTTTAGTAGCATCGATAAACTTCTGTGCTTCATCAGGGTGCTTGCTCAGATAATCATTCGAACTAACGATGACTGGGGTGTAATAATCAAACACAGGATTTATGTCCCCAAATGCAAAGTAGTTATGCTCATATCCCTGGAGCTTAGCGTTCTGTCCTGCCCATCCCTCAAACACCCAGACTGCCTCGAAGTCACCCGATTTCAGACTTTGAATCTCGTCGGTTGTGTTGTAAGGAACCATCTTCACCTTGGAGAAGTCTCCTCCGTCACCTTCAACCACTGCTTTTACAATAGCCTGCTCAACCGGTATATTCCACGTTGCATACGTGTGGTTTGCCATCTCAGAAGGCCTGTGAATGCCTGCAGCTTTGCTACTCATAATACCGGAGGTATTGTGTTGCAAAATAGCAGCTACAGCAGATACAGGAAGGGGTTTTTCCGATCCAAGGTAGTTAGCCATAACATCTTGGTAGGCAACACCAAACTGAGCAGAGCCCGTTGCCACCATGGCATCAGCCCCATCTTCTGCAGGCTGAACAATGTCGACTTTAAGACCCGCCTCATCGTAGTATCCCAGTTCTTTTGCCACATACATTCCCGTGTGATTGGTGTTTGGCGTGTAGTCCAGAGCAACTACGATATTGGTATCCTGAGGAGCTTGCGTGTAAAACCTCAAGAAAACTACGGCAAGAACTGCAAGGGCAATGAGAATCACTGGGGCCTTTGACTTCTTTGGAGCGACATAGGTCTTCTTCCCCACCGCCTCTTCTTTACAATCTGTACTCTGACCTGCAGGTGTATCTACTTCATTGTTATTCTGACTCATTTAAATCATCCTTTACTGAAATCCATGGAAGCGCGCTTCGCTCCATTCTGTAAACGATCCACATAAGCAAGACTGACAAAACCGAAATAACGAGGATAACCGCAAACATACGGTCATATGCATATGACTTTCTGACGCGTGTCATATAGACGCCGAGGCCATTGTATCCACCAAGCCATTCAGATATAACCGCAGCTACAATGGCATAAGTTGCACTGATCTTAAGTCCGGAAAAGAAGGCCTTAGCACTCAGAGGAAGCTTTACCTGCCTGAAGATTTGCCAAGAGGTGGCCTTCATTGTCCTCATGAGGTCAATGAGATCGCTATCGATCGACTGCAATCCTCCCACCAAGGCTACGGTTATCGGAAAGAAGGTCGTGAGAGCTACCAACACCACCTTAGGAAGCATGTCATACCCCAGCCACAATACCAAAAGCGGAGCAATAGCTATTGTTGGAATTGTTTGCGAGACGATAATGAAAGGATTGAGCGCTCTATATACCAAGCTGAAGCGGTCCATAAGGATTGCAACCAATCCTCCAAATACGATTCCAATACCGAGGCCCAAGAGCGCCTCATACAGGGTTGTTATGCTGTGGGAGGCCAGAAGATATCTATCGCTCCACAAGGCTCTCAAGACCTCAATAGGAGACGGGAGCAGATACTCAGGAACGATCTCAAAACTGCAAACTCCCTGCCACACACCCAAGATCACTATCAGAAGAATCCAGGCGGGCATCTGTTTGTGGAGGCTCGATTTAAAGCTGTGCTTATTCATCAATATTCATCGTGTTTCTCTCGAGGTATTTACCTACTTTTTGCTCGGTTGTAAGGAGCTGACCCTCTGCTTTCCAATGAATCTTGGCATAGCACAGGACATGATTTGAGCCAGCCTCTCGAGCTATAAGCTGAGAGGTTTTAAGGATATCCATGCAGGTATCAAAATTTGCTTCAATGGTTGTCTCAAAGGGTCCTACATAAAATGAAACGCCACGTTCTTCGATGTAGTCGATTACTTCATCGACCACACGGCATACTTCCTCATCATCCTGAGCATCAAGAGGTAAAATCTGAAGTGCAAGAGAACATTCCATACGACTCCTTTCGCAAAAAAAGGTCCCAAGCCGAGGCCTGGAACCTATATACGTAAATACAATATATTTAACTATTTCGGTCCCTACGCCAGCATTACCTGGATCAGGTTAACGGGTCGAGCATTCGCTCCTCTCAGCCGACCTATGTCAGCTCCCCTAAAACAGATTATAAACACCTGCATGCCCAATAACAAGCACAAAAGCGATCTTACTAGCCATACAGCAAACTTATTGAAAGCGTGTGCTAGGAGGTCTACTCAGAGCTTCCTGCACTCATAATGCGCTCACACATAACGTCATGAGCTCGCATTTCTTCCGTATCATCGAGATCTTCAAGCTCGCACTCTCCGTATTTGCGAACAAGCGCTGCCTTCAAAAGGGCATCAGCGAGCTTCGGATTCTTAGGCAGAAGTGGTCCGTGGATATAGGTACCTACAACATTCTTGAAATGAATGCCCTCATATCCGGACAATCCATCGTTGCCGCCTCCAACGAGTACCTTACCAAAAGGCTCAACGCCCTCTGACAGATGAGTACGACCTCCATGGTTTTCGTATCCAACAACCTTCTCGTTGCACACACCTGCATCGATCACGATGTTTCCAATGATTCGAGGAGACTGACGGTCGGTATAGAAATCTACGATCCCGAGGCCCTCTACCTTCTCATCTCCCAGAAGGTAAGAAGATCCCAAAAGCTGATAGCCTCCGCAAACTGCCAGCAAGACTCCGTCAGATTCCACGAACTTCTTGATCGTGTCCCGACAAGCCTGAAGCTCCTGAGCTACGATCTTTTGCTCCCTGTCGGTTCCTCCTCCGATGAAGACGATATCGAAATCATCGAGGTTAACCTCATCACCCGCATGAACAGCAACAACTTCAGGGACAATCCCCCTCCACAGCAAACGCTGCTTCAAGCACATAATGTTTCCGGTATCTCCGTAGAGATTCAACAGCTCAGGATACAAGTGAGCAATGCGCAAAGATTTTGTGTCCATCGCTACCTCGCTCTTTTCTCAAGCTCGGCCTTAACCGGCCAAAGCGCTGAATAGTTAGTGAGAACATAGACCTTATTGGTATCGTCTACCAGGTCATCCATCATCTCATGAGAAGTCTCTATGACCTGAGACGCAAATCCTGCATACTTCAGGCGAACTTGCAGGTCATGCGCACGTGTTCCTGAAACGTAAATCTTCTGAGGTGCATGCTCTGAAAGCCTCTCGAAGTCGATATCCCAAATCCAGGAAATATCTCGTCCGTCGTTGACGTGGTCATTGATGCTAAAGAGGGCATTGTACTGCTCTTTTTCCTCAAGCAAGAGACTGATATTCTGATTGAATCCCGTTGGATTTTTAGCCAGGTTCAAAGTCACTGACTTGCCTTCAATCTCCATGTGCTGAAGGCGTCCATTCTCAGGATTGTAGGTAGCAATCGTCTTTTGGAACTGCTCAGGTGAAACTCCTGCAAGCGTAGCTGCACTGAAAGCTGCAAGGATGTTGTAGATCATGTAAGCTCCGCCAAAAGGAGCTCTCAGCTCTACATCTTTCTCCAAGAAAGAAGACCTTACCTTGAAAGCTACCTTATTCTTTGAGACCTCACAGTCATATGCTGCAAAATCAAGATCCGGAGCTGCAAAATCACACTGAGGGCAGGAATACTTACCGAGGTGAGCGTACTGCGTGTACTTATAGTCAAGCTCAGCTCCACACTCCAAGCAGAAGCGTGCATCGCTTACGCGGTCGGCAGGCTGCTTGAGGTCCTCAGCAATTCCGAAGGTAATCACCCTCTTGTGAGCAGGGTCGCCTACCTGGGTCGCACCCTTCTGAATGCGTCGCGCAATGCTGTAGCACATAGGATCGTCAGCACATACAATCATTGAGGTCTGAGGTGAATGCTCAAGAGCAGAGGCGATGACGTCTTGGACGTGGTCAATCTCACCCGCACGGTCAAGCTGATCTCTAAAGAGGTTCAAAACGAGCATGTAGGTAGGGGTAAGCTGAGAGCAGACGATATCAGATGAAAGCTCGTCGACTTCCATCACTCCCCACTCGGACTTCTTTGCCATGAGCATGGACGAAACAATGCCCGGGAGCATATTAGCTCCAACCTTGTTGGAAATAATAGACTGACCAGATGCTTCAATTGCACTTGCCACCAGGTTATTTGTGGTAGTTTTACCATTGGTACCACATACGACAAATGAACCCTTTGAAAGCTTGTGTTTAAGCTCGCCAAGAAGACCCTTATCCAAAGATAATGCAACACGTCCTGGAAGCTGGGTTGCATTGCGCCCTGCCACATGGACAAGACCCCATGCAACAGCGCGTCCTACTCCTGTTGCAAATCCACCTTTGATACTCATCGGCACATTTCCTTTAATGTAGACGAATTGACCCTAACGTTATAAAAATGGAAGCCACAGCACTGCAGCTTCCATTCAATTCAAATGTAATGCGTCAGAAAACGATTAGTTTTCCTCAGCGAGAGCCTCTGCAACTTCTTCAGTAAGCTCCATGGTGGTGTATACGTTCTGAACGTCATCGAGCTCTTCAAGACGGTCAACAAGACGCTGTACCTTCTTTGCATCGTTGAGTTCAAGAACCGTGGTGGTAGTAGGAACCATAGTGATTTCAGATCCCTTTACCTCTACACCCTGTGCTTCAATACCCTTAACAAGGTCGTTGAGTCCGGTGTAAGGACACCATGCTACCCAAACATCACCCTCGTCATCATAATCGTCTCCGCCAGCCTCAGCGACTACCATCATGAACTCATCCTCGTCAGCGCAGTGCTCCTTCTCGACAGCTACGCGACCCATACGCTCAAACTGGAATGCAACAGAACCGCTGGTTCCGAGGTTTCCGCCAGAGTGGTTGAAAGCAGCACGAACATCAGCTGCAGTACGGTTGCGGTTGTCGGTCAAGCAGTCAACGTAAACAGCGATAGAAGCTGGTCCATATCCTTCGTAGGTAATGGTCTCGTAAACAGCAGCGTCAGCGCCGGTTCCGAAAGCCTTATCGATAGCTGCCTTAATACGAGCGTTAGGCATAGACTCCATACGAGCCTTAGCTACTGCAGAAGCAAGGGTAGCATTGTTGTCTGGATTAGGATCTCCACCCTCTTTAGCTGCAACAGTAATGTTACGAGAAAGCTTAGAGAACAAAGCGGAACGCTTTGCATCCTGTGCTGCCTTGCGGTGTTTCGTGGTCGCCCACTTGGAATGTCCTGACATGTTCATCTCCCTTGCATATAGTGATAGCATATTCTGAAAACTATCTATGCTTAATTTCGTTTTATAACGTACTAACTATACTCTTATTTGTCCCAATTATAAATACATATACAACAACATATACAAAATGCACGTAGGAATATGTGACCTAGATACAACAGGCTGTAAAGAAGATCACATTCCTAAAGCAAGAGGCTGGACGTCTTTCGACATCCAGCCTCTTAATGTGTCTTGCAAATTTAAAGGTAAATCAAACTTAATGCTGATTTTCCTTAGTCATCTTTGCGAGACTTCATGATCTTATTCGCGACGAGTACTGCTACACCAATTACCAGTGCACCTACTGCATAAGCAGTAAAGGTTGTGTCGTAAGTAGCAGGAACTACATGCTTAACCTTTGTCTTTACTACCTTTGTAGTAGTCTCAGGCTCAGGCTTAGTAGGCTCAGGCTTTACCGTGTCAGGCTTACCAGTATCAGGCTTGACGGTGTCTGGGGTACCAGTGTCAGGCTTACCGGTGTCAGGCTTACCGGTGTCTGGCTTACCGGTGTCTGGCTTACCGGTGTCTGGCTTACCAGTATCTGGCTTACCAGTATCTGGCTTACCAGTATCTGGCTTACCAGTGTCTGGGGTACTAGTGTCTGGGGTACCAGGCTCTGCGTCTGCAACAACCGTTGGTGTGTACTTAGCAATTGCAGGTGTACCATTCATATCCTTGCGCATGACGTAGATACCAATAGCGGTTCCCGTATAGTCAGGATCTGGAGTAAAGGTTACCTTACCCATAGGATCTACAGTGTAGGATCCAACGCCATAACACATATAGTACTGGTTTCCGTCCATCTCAACTACGCCAGGAAGTGGGTTGCCCTCAGCATCAACGATTACAGCAGGAATCGTATCATCCATTGGAACACCTGGAACACCTGGGGTAAATTCGAGGGTAGCGCTTTGAGTCTGACCCTTCTTTCCCTCTGTCTCTACAGGCTTAGCTGTAGGCTCAACAGGAGTTACCGTTGGGGTATAGGTGGTCTTTACGGACATTCCAAGCTTGTTGGAAGCCTGAACACCAACTGCAGGAGCAGTGCCTACAAAATCACGCTCTGGAGTGAAGGTGATGGTCTGAGTTGCAGCATCGTAGGTGTAAGTTCCTACGGTCTTGCCCTCTGCATCCTTTACTACAACAGGATCTGTAGTAGGATTACCCTCACCATCGAGGAGTGTAATGGTTGCAGGATCAATCTCAGCCTTATCAGCACCACCAATAAAGTTAACGGTGGCGTCGTTAGTATCCTCACTAAGTACAACCTTGCTGGTCTGTACCTCTCCCTGAGGACCAGTGGTCTCAGAAGGAGCTGGGGTCAAGTCAACAGGAGTTACCGTTGGGGTGTAGGTGGTCTTTACGGACATTCCAAGCTTGTTGGAAGCCTGAACACCAACTGCAGGAGCAGTGCCTACAAAATCAGGCTCAGGAGTGAAGGTGATGGTCTGAGTTGCAGCATCGTAGGTGTAAGTTCCTACGGTCTTGCCCTCAGCATCCTTTACTACAACAGGATCTGTTGTAGGATTGCCCTCACCATCGAGCAATGTAATGGATGCAGGATCGACCTCAGCCTTATTAGCTCCACCAATGAAGTTAACGGTTGCGTCGTTAGTATCATCACCAAGTACAACCTTGCTGGTCTGTACCTCTCCCTGAAGACCGGTGGTCTCAGAAGGAGCTGGGGTCAAGTCAACAGGTGTTACCGTTGGGGTGTAGGTGGTCTCAACAGTCTGTCCAAGCTCATTTGCAGCCTCAAGGCGTGCAGGCTCAGGAGTTCCTACAAAGTCATTATTTGGCGTAAAGGTAATAACCTTAGTAGCAGGATCGAAGCTGTAGGTTCCTACGATGTTTCCATCTGCATCCTCTGCAGGAATTGGATTGGTTGTAGGATTGCCGTTCTCATCGAGCAAGGTAATGGTTGCAGGATCGATTGCAGCCTTATCCTCACCACCGATGAAGTTAACAGTAGATCCGTCAGTATCCTCGCCTACAACAACCGTGCTTGTTTGAGGTTCACCCTGAGAGCCTGTGGTTGTAGATGGCTCTGCAACAGGAACAACAGGGGTAACTGTTGGGGTGTAAGTAGTCTTTACGGTAGTACCAAGCTTATTTGCTGCCTGAACACCAACTGCAGGAGCAGTACCTACAAAGTCAAGCTCTGGGGTAAAGGTAATTACCTTAGTAGCAGGATCGAAGGTATAAGTACCTACCTTGACCTTTGCCTTAAATACGTCAACAGGACCAGCAGTAGGATTTCCAGCTGCATCGAGCAAGGTGATTGAATCAGGATCGATGTCAGCATTTGGAATTTCGTTACCATCAGTGAAGTTGACGGTGTCGTTTTTGTCATCAGGACCAATAACTACCAGACTTGTCTGAGCCTCTCCCTGAGGACCCTCGGTCTCAGAAGGAACAGCTTCAGGAGCTACAGGCTTTACAGTAGGAACGTAGCGAGTCTTTGCATAGGTTCCGTTCTTATCTGCCGCACGAAGCTCAACTGCAGGAGCTACACCTGTGAAATCAGGCTCTGGGGTAAATACCACAGCATCCTTAGCAGCGTTGAGTGAATAAGATCCAACCTTAACGCCATTTTCAAATACATCTACAGGACCTGTTGCAGGATCGCCGTTTGCATCCAAGAGCTCAACGGTTGCAGGGTCAATCTCTGCTTGAGGGATAGTCTCAGTACCGAAGAAGTTGACGGTGTCAGCCTTGTCGTCCTTAGCGTTAAATACGATAGGAGCGGTCTGGGTCTCACCCTGCCAGTTTTCGGTCTGTGCCTCAGCTGCATCAGGTACAACTCCAACTACTGTTGGGGTGTAGGTAGTTACAGCGTGGGTTCCTACCTTATTGGTTGCACGAACCTGTACGGAAGGAGCCTTACCTACGAAGGTTGGCTCTGGGGTAAAGACAATGGAAGTCTGTCCATCAGCGCCCGTCCTGGTGGTGAATACACCAACCTGAACGCCATTTTTCATAGCAGGTACCTGAGGTGCAGGCTGTCCCTGATCGTCAAGAATAACGATAGAAGCAGGATCAATCTGTGCAGGCTCTACATCCTGGTTAGGATTGAAGGTTACCTGAGATGGGTCTGGGGTCTGCTGGTTGAATACAACAGGAGCAACTTGCTCTACACCCTGGAAGTTCTTAGTAGCAGCTGGGAATGGAGTGATTCCAACACCAATTACCGTTGGGGTGTAGGTAGTCTTTACAGGAGTTCCGTTGTTATCCTGTGCCTGAACCTCAACTGCAGGAGCCTCACCTGTGAAGGTATTAACAGGGGTAAAGATTACCTTGTTCTTCTCGGCGTTGAGGGTATAGGTACCAACTACAGCTCCGTCCTTAGAAACATCAACGCTGTCTGCTGGCTGTCCCTGATCGTTCAAAAGGGTAACGGTTGCAGGGTTGATCTGTGCAGATTCAACACCTTCAACACCTGGCAAGAAGTTCAAAGTCTTGCGTGATGCGTCCTTCTCATTGAACTTAATATCGCTTTCCTGAACAACACCCTGGAAGTTAGTTGTCTCGGAAGGCAATGCCTGAGGGGTAACGCTTTCTACCTCAGGAGTATAAGTGGTAGTAACAGTTGTTCCGTTGTTGTCTGCTGCACGAAGGGTAGCAGGTGGAACTGCAACGTCACCAGTAAATTCAGGAGTTGGCCTGAAGATGATGGTGCTATTGGCCTTATCGAGGATATACTCACCAATCTTGCGTCCTGCAACTTCTACAGGATATGAATCGACTGGGTTGCCCTCTGGATTCAAAAGCTCAACGGAGTCGCGGTTGATCTGTCCCTGTGGGATATCGCGACCGCGGTTGAAGTTTACGGACTTAGCATTATCATCAGCATCAAAGATGATTGGAGCTTCCTGCTCCTCACCCTGATAGCCCTTAGTGCGAGCTGGGTTAGCTGTAGGATCGACGCCTACAACATGTGGAGTGTAGGTAGTCTCAACAGTCTTTCCAGCCTTATTTGCTGCACGAACCTTTACCGCAGGAGCAGTTCCTGTGAAGTCCTTCTCTGGAGTAAAGGTAATGGTAAGACCATTCAAGGTATAGGTTCCAACGAGCTTTCCTGCATCGTCGCGAACCTCTACTGGCTGGTCAGTAGGATTGCTATCATTGTCAAGCAAGGTAACAGTTGCAGGGTCAATCTGACCTGTTGCTATCTTAGTCTCTGGCAAGAAGTTCAGGCTCTCAGTATCGTCTGTATCTCCATCGGAGTTAAGAACGATGACAGACTCCTGTGGAACACCCTGGAAACCGGTGGTCTCAGAAGGGGTAGCCTTAGGGGTTGGCTGAACCTCAATTGTAGGTGATGGGAATACAAGGTCTCCCTCTTCGACTACTGCACCATCTTGTGTCTTGGTCCAGTGAATCTTTGCCTCACCATTGGTTGGAACTTTCTGACTGTATGGGAAGTCAGGACCGAGCTTAGGAGCAACCTTGTACTCAAGGTTAAACCACTGATCCTCACCCAAGGTCAACTCAGGAATGTTGAGGGAGTTGGTAGCTGCATCGTAGGTCAAGTTTGCCTTAACAGCATCCTTTACCTCATCAGAAGATGCGGTAACTACAACGTCATCTACAGAATTGCCTTTAAACTCAACGTTTGGACCCATAGGGTCGGAGAAGTTTGCCTTGTAAATGGTAGGGGTACCTGACAAGTGACTTGAAATCTTATCCAAGTGCTTAGCGAGGGAATCTGCATCCTCAGAGAGGAATACACGTCCACCGGAGTTGGTCTGCTCATCATAGATGTCGCTATCTGCTACACCCTTAAGCGTGTCAATAACGTCCTGACGAGTGTTGTGTGCCTTTACATCGTCCGCAAGAGCTACACCAACAGCGTAGAACTCAATGCCCTGCTCACGAAGCTTGTTTGCACGTACAACAGATGACTGACCATTGTTATTGATCGCTACACCATCAGCTGTGGTGTAGTAGTCACCCTGCCAGTGAACACCGCCCTGAAGCTTAACAGTACGAGCGTCAGTGTCATCAAATCCACTGTAAAGGTATCCACCAGTTACATTAACTGGATTGCCATCTACATCAGCTGGCTCAAACTCACCTGCTGCAAAGTTGGTAATCTTCTTTGCAACGGTAGGTGCACCATCGGAAATGACAACTACAATCTTGCGGCCATTATTGGTGACCTTCGCAAGCTCAGCACTTGCGCGCTCAAGACCAGAATCCAGGTTAGTAGATCCGTAGTAAACGGTGTTCTTCATATCCCAGTAGTCAGTAGAGCTGACCTGCTTCTTGAAGGAATTGATGGTGGTTACACCCTGTCCTCCATTGGTAAAGTCAGAAGCATGTGTCATTGGAATGTAGTAGTTAGGGAACTGAATATCGAGGAATTCCTCATTATTCTTGTAGCCGCTCTGACCCTTTGAATAGTAGTACAAAGGATTCTTCATCTTATGGATCTGTCCATCCTGTACTTCTGATGAGAATGGAACCATAGCGATATTCAACTTATCGCCATCAGGATCTACTGCATTAGCATTGAGGGTGTCGAAGAATCCGCCCTGACCAACCAATGCACGCTTGAGAACATCCATACGAGATGTTGGAGTTCCGTTGTGAGAGTTGATGGTCTTTGCATCATACATAGAGTTGGAGTTATCCAAAACCATGATGATGTTGACAGGATCTTGCATCTTCTCATAGTCAGAATGACCACGAGCGCCGATGTTGATCGTATAACTGCCGTCGTCATTAGGCTCGCTTACGCGCTTCCAAAGCTTGCCCATATCTCCATAATCTACAACGGTACCCGGATCTTGATCCACAGTACCATCAGTAGCCCCTGCAGCCATACTTGTTACTGGCTGCAAGACAAGGAGTGCTGACAAGAGCAAGGCGACAAAACGATTAGAACGTTTCACCTTACCTCCTTTTTTGTTTTGTTTTATGCCAAAGAGAGACCCGCAAGATTAAAAATGCTTTGGTCTCTCTTCGAGGTAAAACATACGAATACATAAGTTAATATACTACCATATATGTGCCATATATTAAGTAATCAACATAATTACTTATACGCATAAGTGCAGGAATCTATACATAAAAGTAGAAATATTTTACTCTCTATATAAATTATCTATTATTAAATTTGATTCATTTTTTGAGGTGAAGAAAGCAG
>RCNH01000247.1_pt1 | contig 25128 bp, 19 predicted proteins | sample 2041161 | NCBI WGS metagenome assembly RCNH01 (sample SAMN09708215, study PRJNA481090) | Feces metagenome, whole genome shotgun sequencing project. | biome: feces | host: Leptonychotes weddellii | place: Antarctica: Sion Island | collected 2010-03-01 | reverse complement strand
TATGAGATTTCTAATCTGGAAGTATTTACCGGAAATCTGAATGAATTAAGTAATGAAAAGCTATATGAGACACCCTTAAAATTGGAAAAAACAGAAGGTGATACTTTAATATGCAGTGCGGATAATAAGGAAGCAGGATATCTGATTACCAGCATTCCTTACGAAAAAGGTTTTGAAATACGTGTAAATGGAGAGAAGACCTCTGTAGAGAAGGTAAATACGGCATTTTTAGGAGCAAAAGTACCGAAGGGAAAATGCATGATTGAAATTTCTTATCAAGCGCCGGGGAAAATACTGGGCTTTATTTGTACAGGTGTTGGAATACTGTTTCTTTTATGGTATTCTATAAAAAATAGAAAATGCAGGAGAAATTTATGAAGTACTATTTTGCTCCTATGGAAGGAATTACAGGATACATTTACAGACATGTCCATCATCAATTCTTTCCGGGAATAGATAAATATTTTACCCCGTTTTTAACACCGGGAACAAAAAAACTGATGACACCAAAGGAATTGTGCGATATTTTGCCGGAGAATAATAAAGGGTATTATCTTGTGCCACAAATTTTAACAAATCAGGCGCAGGATTTTATTCGGCTGGCAAAGGAATTAAGAGAATATGGCTATGAAGAAATCAATCTAAATCTGGGCTGTCCATCGGGAACGGTGACAGCGAAAAAGAAAGGTTCCGGTTTTTTGGAATTTCCTACACAGCTTCAGAAATTTCTGAATGAGGTTTTTGAAAATCTGGATATGAAGATTTCTATTAAAACGAGAATAGGAAAAGATGAGCCGGAGGAATTTACAGAATTGCTTCGAATTTATAATCAATTTCCTTTAGAAGAACTGATTGTACATCCAAGAATTCAAAGGGATTATTATAAAAACGAACCCAGAATGGAGCAGTTTCAGGAGGCAGTAAAAAACAGTCAGAATTCGCTGTGCTATAACGGAGATTTGTTCACACAGGAGAGATGCCGGAAGTTTTTTGAGGAATATCCTGTCATAGACAAAGTGATGCTAGGACGCGGTCTTTTGGTAAATCCAGCACTGGTAGAGCAAATGCAGGGGGGAATGGTATTAGAAAAGGAAACATTGAAATCCTTTCACGATAAGTTGTGTGAAGAATACACAGAAATAATGTCGGGAGATAAAAATGTTCTATTTAAGATGAAGGAATTGTGGTTTTATATGGGAAACTTGTTCACAGATAATCAGAAATATTTGAAAAAAATAAAGAAATCCCAGCATCTTAAGGAATATCAGGCAGTAGTAGAGGAGATGTTTCAAGTGTGTCCATTGGAAATAAAGGGAATGAATTATGAACGATAAATTTTTAAAGCAGATTACAGAATTTATTTTTGTAGAAGATAAACTGGAAAAATCAGATATGATTTTTATACCGGGAAGCGGCTTCCCTCAGTTGGCAGAGGAAGCAGCAAAATTATATCATCAGGGACTGGCATCCTATATTCTGCCATCAGGGAAATACAGTATTTTAAACGGGAAATTTGCAGGAGTACAGCAAAAACAGGAACTTTATGACGGAGAATATGGGACAGAATGGGAGTTTTTAAAAGAAGTTTTAAAGAAAAATCAAGTTCCTGAAGAACGAATTTTAAGAGAAGACCGGGCTACCTATACCTACGAAAATGCTATTTATTCTAGAAAAGTTACGGATTACCTGAACATGGATATAAAAAAGGCAATTTTATGCTGCAAACCTTATCATGCTAGAAGAAGTCTTTTATATTATCAACTTTTATATCCTGAGACACAGTTTTATGTATGCCCCATACAGGACAGTGATGTGAAAAAAGATAATTGGTATTTGACAGAAAAAGGAATTCAGATGGTGTTTGGGGAAGTTCAGCGGATTGGAGAGCAGTTTGGGGATATAACGAAGGAAATGGCAATGGAGGAATTTAAATGTTAGATTGAATCAAAAATGAATTATGAAAGGAAGCGATATGGCAAGACAAAATGTATTTGATATTAAATATTAAAGGATGAGTTTTTAGAGTTTTCAGTTCTTAGATAAAACTACAAGCTCATATTTCACATACAAATTTATTGTGAAATATGAGCTTGCAGTATAATTATTTTCTTACTCGATATTTCTTATAACTTTCCAGAATGTAAGAGCGTGCTTTTTGTGCTTCTTCTTTTGAAAGGTTTTCCATACCCTTTAAAGGATATTCCATATTCAATTCTAAATATTTCTGTTCTCCCATATTGTGGTAGGGAAGAACTTCCAATCCTTTGATATTTCTATAAGAAGCAAGAAGTTTTCCAATACCGTCTAATTCTTCTTCAGAATTTGTAAATCCTTTTACAATAACGTGACGGACAACTACGGGAACTTTTGCTGTTTCAGAAGCTTTCAGAAAATCAAGGACAGGTGAGAGAGGGTGTCCTGTTAATTTTTTATGTTCTTCTGAAATGCTGTGTTTGATGTCCAGTAAAATCAAGTCCGTATAAGAAAACAATTTTTCATAAGCAGAGGACTGCTTTTCTCTATACAGAATACCGGAAGTGTCGAGACAGGTGTGGATATTTTTGACCTTTGCAGCCTGAAATAATTTGGTAATGAAATCTAACTGCATCAGAGGTTCTCCTCCGGTAACGGTAATTCCTCCATTTTGATAAAATCCTTTGTTCTTTTCGTAAATTTCCAGAATTTCATCTACTGTCATAGACTGTCCTTTTTGGGGAGCCCAGGTGTCCGGATTATGACAGTAGAGGCATCGCATAGGACAGCCCTGGAGAAAGACAACAAGTCTAATTCCGGGGCCGTCTACTGTGCCAAAAGTTTCAATGGAGTGTATAAATCCTGTTTTACATTCCGTCATGGAAGGTTCTTGAGATAACCTCATCCTGCTGTTCTTTTGTCAGCTTGTGGAAGTTTACTGCATATCCGGACACACGAATAGTAAGCTGAGGATATTTTTCAGGATGTTTCTGAGCATCTAACAGGGTTTCCTTTGTAAATACGTTGACATTTAAGTGATGTCCGCCTTTTTCTGCATATCCGTCTAATAAATTTACTAAGTTATCGATTTGAGCATTACTAATATTCATTAAAAATTCCTCCTGTAAAAAGTATTATTATAAGTCGATGTTAGGCTCGCAGCAAGCGCAGTCCGGTTCTAATTCAAAGGCAATATCGTTGAAGAATACTGCATCATCTTTGCCAAGAGCACCAGGAATAATAGAGAAAGTATTGGAAATACCATCTTGAGCATCTTTAAACGGAAGTTTGGAAACAGAGTTTAAGGATGCAACTGCGCCGTTGCTGTCTCTGTGGTGCATTGGGTTTGCTCCCGGAGCAAATGCCTGTCCTGCCTTTCTTCCGTCAGGTGTAGAGCCTGTTGCTTTTCCATACACTACATTAGAAGTAATCGTAAGGATAGAAGTTGTAGGAATTCCGTCGCGGTAGGTATGATTTCCTTTAATATATTCCATAAAGGTGTGGACAATATCGTAAGCAATATCATCTACTCTGTCATCATCATTTCCGTATTTCGGGAAATCGCCTTCAATTTCATAATCTACAGCAATGCCATTTTCATCACGAATTACTTTTACTTTCGCATATTTGATTGCGGATAGAGAGTCGGCAACAACGGAAAGTCCTGCAATACCTGTTGCAAACCAGCGTGTCACTTTCTTATCATGAAGTGCCATTTGTAATCTTTCGTAGGAATATTTGTCATGCATATAGTGGATGACATTTAAAGTATTTACATATACACCGGCAAGCCATTTCATCATATCCTGAAATCTGTCCATGACTTCGTCATAGTCTAAATATTCAGAGGTAATTGGACGGAATTTCGGTCCTACCTGTTTTTTAGATACTTCATCAACACCGCCATTGATTGCGTATAATAAACATTTTGCAAGGTTTGCACGTGCACCGAAGAACTGCATTTCTTTTCCGACACGCATGGAAGATACGCAGCAGGCAATGGCATAGTCATCACCATGAGTTACACGCATTAAATCGTCATTCTCATACTGGATAGAAGATGACGCGATAGAAGTTTTTGCACAGAAACGTTTAAAGTTAACAGGTAGCTTTGTGGACCATAAAACAGTTAAATTCGGCTCTGGAGAAGTACCCAGATTTTGCAGTGTGTGGAGATAGCGGAAGGACATCTTTGTTACAAGATGGCGTCCGTCAATGCCCATACCTGCAATGGACTCTGTTACCCAGGTGGGATCTCCGGAAAACAGTGCATTATATTCTGGTGTTCTTGCAAATTTAACAAGGCGTAGCTTCATAATAAAATGGTCAATAAATTCCTGAATTTGTTCTTCTGTAAAGGTATTGTTCTTTAAGTCACGCTCTGCATAGATATCAAGGAAAGTAGAAGTACGGCCAAGTGACATGGCAGCACCGTTCTGCTCCTTAATGGCAGCTAGATATCCCAGATATAACCACTGGATGGCTTCCTGTACGTTGGCAGCAGGGCGGGAAATATCAAATCCGTAAATTTTACCCAGCTCTTTTAATTCTTTTAATGCACGAATTTGTTCAGATAACTCTTCACGTTCTCTTGTTACATCAGAGTACATAGTAGTGCGTGTTGTGTTTTTTTCGTGTTCTTTCTCTTCAATCAAGCGGTCTACACCGTAAAGAGCTACACGACGGTAGTCACCAATGATACGTCCTCTGCCGTAAGCATCAGGAAGTCCTGTGATAATGTGACTGGAACGGCATGCACGCATTTCCGGTGTGTAAGCATCAAAAACTCCATCATTGTGTGTTTTGCGGTGCTTTGTAAAGAATTCGACAACCTCAGGATCTACGTGATAACCATTGTCCTCGCAGGCTTTGATTGCCATACGAATGCCGCCGTAAGGCTGCAGGGAGCGTTTAAAAGGTTTGTCTGTCTGAAAACCTACAATAGTTTCTAAGTCTTTATTTAAATATCCCGGTCCGTGGGAGGTGATGGTGGAAATGATTTTTGTGTCCATATCCAGTACACCGCCTTTTTCCTGTTCTTGCTTTGTAAGTTCCATAACCTGGTCCCAGAGTGTCTGTGTTGCTTTTGTAGGACCTGCAAGGAAGGCATCGTCACCGTCGTAAGGTGTATAGTTTTTTTGAATAAAGTCTCTTACATCTATCTCTTTTGTCCAGTTTCCCTTGTTAAAGGAAATCCATTCTTCTTTCATAAGTTTGTGTCCTCCTATATATTGTGGTTAGTTACATATAACTTTTCTTGTATAGTGGGATTTTATAATATTAGACTAAGAAAGTCAAGGTGGTATTGTGTTTATAATTTAATACATAAGGTGGTATTGTGTTTATAATTTAATACATATAGAAAAAGGGCTGTTACACGAAATGTTTAGAAGTACTATTTCGTGTAACAGCCCTTTTGGAAAAAATATTATTTTTCAGAAATTTCAGAAATTTCATTTTCTTCTTCATCATGAGGTTCGTATTTTTCAAAAACTTTTCTCAAAATAATGGAGCATACATAAGCTACACTGGCAAATCCCAAAAGTAGCCATATCAGACTGCCATATATAAGAGTTGTAGTTGTCAACAATGTGATAACTCCCAATCCCAAAGGAATAATTATTAAAAGAATAGTCCATGGAAGATTTAAAATTGCAATTAACAATGAATTTTTAAAAATGTTTTTAGTATTATTTATGAAACGTGCAGTATATGGAAAAATATACACAAGAATCATAAAATAAAGAATACTCAACGCTCCGATTAATATTTGGAAGATTGTGCTCATATTTTTGGGAAGAAAAGCAGTAGCACGGTAATCAATATAAATAAAAATTCCAATTGCTGCCGTAATTAGCCAGATAATGGTGGACTGTTTAAAGTTTTCTTTAAAAGCTTTAAAAAAACCTTTAAAAATATAAGACTCTTCTCCACGCACCATTTTTAAGGTGATACTATACATTGCAGTGACAGAAGCACCAACCGTAATGATAGGGATACAACATATAATACACAAAATATTTAAAATCATAATGTCACATACACGGGACAGAAAACGCATAATCGGACTGTCCATATTAAACAAGCTGCTCATAATAAAAATCCTTTCCTGCTTTATTGTTATTCGTTAAAATGATCTTTGCTTTTTTCAGGAAGATAAATATGAACGGTCTCGATACGATTTCGTTCAGCCTTATCTACAATAAGTCGCACACCACTATCTGTAGTGACAGACTCGCCGGCACTTGGAAACCTGTCGAGCTGTTCAATAATATAGCCGCCGATGGAATCGTAGTCATCAGAAGCAATATTTAAATGAAGTATCTCGTCTAAATCATCAAGTCGGGCAGAACCAAGTGCTACATATTCCTGGTTTGGGACTATTTCACGAAGTTCATCTTCTTCTGAATCGTATTCGTCATGAATATCACCGACAATTTCCTCAATTAAATCCTCCAGAGTTATAATACCGGAGGTTGCTCCGTATTCATCCAATACAACAGCAAAAGTTACTGAATTTTCTTTCATCTCCATTAGAAGCTCTGATGTTTTTTTATATTCGTAGGTGAAATAAGCTTCTCTTAAAATTTTTCGTACGGAAAAATTTTCTTTGCCTGTAAGAAGAAGATCTTTTACATTGACAATACCAATAATATTATCAGTAGTATCCTCAAAGACAGGAAAACGAGTATGCTTTTCGTCACGAAACAGAGTTATTAAATCTTCGTATGAACTGTTTACATCAGCAAAGGTTACATCAATACGCGGAATCATAACATCTTCTGCCTGAGAATCGCCGAAATCAAATACATTGTAGATCATTTGACGTTCTTCACTTTCAATAACTCCTTCTTCATGTCCTACATTTACCAGAGTACGAAGCTCATGCTCTGTGATGGTATTTCCTTTTGCACTGGAATCAATCCGCATTAGCGTCAGAACACATTGAGCTAACTTATTAATAATAAAGATAACTGGTGTCAGAATGAACATTAAAATGCGAATGACCTTTGCATAAGATAGTGCCATTTTTTCAGCATGTACAGTTGCCAGAGTTTTTGGAGTGATCTCTCCAAAGATTAAGACCAGAAGGGTAATAATACCTGTGCTGATACTTACAGCAGCATTGCCGAACAGGCGCATAGTAAGCGTAGTGGCAAGGGAAGATGCACTGATGTTTACGATGTTGTTACCGATAAGAATGGTACTCAGAAGTTTGCCGGAATCTTCAATTACATTTAAAAGTGTCAGGGCTTTGTTATCACCTTGGTCGGCTAAAGCCTGAATACGAATTTTGTTCACTGTTGTCATAGAAGTTTCTGCCGATGAAAAGAATGCCGAAAGGCAAATGAGAATAATCAAGATCAGAAACTGTATGGCGTCACTGGAATCCAATATGTTCAACTCCTTTTAATAATAAATTATAGCTTTGGCTATTAAAATCTAATATACATGATTTTTATTTGGATTGCAAGAAATCTGTATGAAATCTCTACGAAAAAAGTTGATTTTTAGGGGTGTCGGAAAAAAGAAAATTGTGTTATACTTAACCAGAATAACAGAAACAGAACTTGTTCACATTTGAGTTAGGAAGGGAATAAGGGAAATGAATAGAAATAAAAAAAATTTATATAAAGCGGCAGCAAATGTGCTGGGTGTAACCCTTGCTTCTGCACTGGTGACAGGAGCGGTGGCAGAGACAGCTGCTCCAATTCCTGTATTTGCCGCACAACAGGAAACGCAGACACAGGAGAAAATTATTTACTTAAACGGAAGCATTCAGGCAGGAGAGACAGCCGATGGAACCAGTCAGGCGCATGCAGTGGACTCTTTTGAAAAGGCATTTAGTTTGGCAGGCGGACAGGGGACCATTATGGTATGCGGCACAGTAAATGTCAGCACAGAAAAAAAACTGCATATTCCTGCCGGAGTTAAAATAAAGAGAAATGCCGGATTTACGGGAGCTTTGGTAAAAGTTACAGGAAAAGGAAAGCTTACAGTGACTGGTAGCGGAATTACAGCACAAGATGTGGATGTTTCTGCAGCAGAAAGCGGAAAAGGAGCATTTGTTATAGCAAAAGTTCCACAGGTGGTAATACCATCCCAGATTACACTTAACAATCTGGCAGAATGGAATACCTGTAGTTTTGTTTTTTTAGGATTTACAGGAGAGGGAACTTTTGCATGGGGAACACAGACACCACCGTCTTCCTACGAGACAGAGATGAAGGTAGTGTTCACACCAAAGGATACAGCAAATTACGATTATTCACTGGTTTCCGGCTGGGATAGCCAGAGTAAAACGGTGACTAGAAGTATAAAAGTATTTATTGAAGCATTAAAACCTCAGGAAGAAAAGCCACAGAAACCAATGGCAGAAGTTCAAATTCCTTCTGAATTAAAATTCGCTACAAAGGAAGAATTTAAAAACTTAGATTTTGCAAACGCCGGATTTACCGGAGAGGGAACTTTTGCGTGGGAAACACAGACGGAGCCAGCTTCTTATGAAACAAAGCTGAATATGGTATTTACTCCTTCTGATATAGAAAAATGTGATTATACACAGATAGCCGGCTGGAATGCCCAGAGCGGGAAAGTTGTTCGGGAAGTGAAGGTGCTTATTGAGGAGTTAAAGGAAAACATTGTAGTTCCTGAAACACAGCAGCCGGAGGTACCTGAAACTGAAATACCGGAGGAGATTCTTCCTACAGAACCGGAGACAGACAATTCAGGAAACTTTGAAACACCGGAGGTGACTCCTCCTATAGAGCCAGAAAATCCTGAAACACCGGAAGTATCAGAAAAACCGGAAAATAACGGTGTGCAGATTGAATATGTAAATCCTGATGAGATTGCACAGCCGGAACCGGAAGTACAGCAAGAAGTTACTTATCAGGCAGAGGAAGGACAAAACGGAGAGATTGCACAGGAAGCTCCCGAAGCGCTTTCGGTAGGAAGTCTGATTGATGAAACAGGTGTGCAGGTATTCGGTGACTTTATTCCTTATTATGTGGATTTACGAGTTACTTATAATGAAGCTGTGGATGAATTGCCGGATGCAGGGATTGGAGAAATCCTTTCTGCATACGAATTAGAGCTTTGGGATTTAAAAGAAGATAAGGAATATCAGATTCCGGAAGGGAAAAAAGTAAAAGTTATGATTCCTTTACCGGAAAATGCAAATTGTTTTTCAGAGTTATCCATTGCTCATTATCTGGGAAATAACCAGTACGAATATTTTGTATTTTCCAAAGACGGAAACACAGGCAATATGACAGTGGAAGAAAAGGATGGAGCAAAATACTTAACTTTTGAGACAGCTTCTTTTAGTCCGTTTAATGTAGGCGGGCATCAGATTGTAGGCCCCGGTGTAAACAGTGGCAACCATACACCTTCAACAGGAACTTCTCAATCAGCCACACAGATGAAACCAAATACTTCCGCACAGAACACTGCTACACAAAATACAGTAAAGCCAGCTAAAAACCAGACACAGAAGAAACCGATACAGAATAATACCACACCGGTTGTCCAGACTGTTAAGACAGGCGATGAAGCAAAAACCATGACTTATGTGCTCATTGGTTTAGGTGCTTTAATTATCGCGGGGCTTGCTGTCTTTTTCGGAAAAAAGAAAAAATAGAAAAGAAGTTATGAGTTACAAATCCCTCCCATATATTGATATATAGGAGGGATTTTTTTATGGAAGAAAGAATTTCAAAAAATGCGAAACCAATGCTGATGATAAAAGCACTCCTGCTTGCTTATGCGACTACTGGAATTTTACTTCTTATCTTGGCTTTTCTGCTGTATAAGATGGGACTTGGAGAAAGTCAGATAAACATAGGAATTATGGTTACATACATTGTATCCTGCCTTTTTGGCGGCTTTTATATGGGGAAAAAGATAAAAGTCAGACGATTTGCATGGGGAATGGGAGTGGGTACAGGATATGCCCTTCTTCTTATGGCAGTTACCTTTCTGACAGAACATCAGATGAGTGGAGACTTTAAGGAAATGCTCATGATGTTTTTTCTGTGTTTTTTCGGAGGGACATTGGGAGGGATTTTATCCTGAATTTCTACTTGCTAGGCGGTTGCAGCTATGCTATAATACGGCTAGATGTTATATCTTAAATTATCATACATGGGAGGATTATGTTATGGAACATATCAAAACATTAAATACAAAAAGCTTACAGAATACAGTAAAAAAAGGTGGATGTGGTGAATGCCAGACATCTTGTCAGTCTGCATGTAAGACATCTTGCACAGTAGGAAACCAGAGCTGCGAACACAAATAAAATAACACAGTGCGTTTTTTTCTGGGCACATGGCTGAATAGCAGCGGTGTAAAAGCCGCTGCTTAATTTATGGTATGAACAGGGCAGATTGTTTATATTAAGGAAAGGAGAAACACGGTGATACATCGTTATAAAAATAATGGCTACAACATTGTACTGGATGTAAACAGCGGTTCCGTACATGTAGTAGATGAACTGGTTTATGATGTAATTGGACTTCTGGATGAAGGGCAGGAAGAAGCTGCTGTTTACGAGAAGTTGAAGGATACATATAGAAAAGAAGATATCCAGACAGCATTAAAGGAAATACAGGAATTAAAAGATGCTGAAATGCTGTTTACCGAGGATATTTATCGAAATGCCATTGAGCATTTCAAAGAAAGAGAGACCGTAGTAAAGGCATTGTGTCTGCATATTGCCCATGATTGTAATCTGGCATGCAGATATTGTTTTGCAGAAGAAGGGGAATATCACGGAAGACGAGCTTTAATGTCTTATGAAGTGGGAAAACAGGCTCTGGATTTTTTAATTGCAAATTCCGGAAATAGAAAGAATTTAGAGGTGGACTTCTTTGGTGGAGAGCCTTTGATGAACTGGCAGGTGGTTAAGGATTTAGTTGTCTACGGAAGAGAGCAGGAAAAAATTCATAATAAGAATTTCCGTTTTACTTTAACTACAAACGGAGTTCTTTTAGATGATGAAATTATGGAATTTGCCAACAAAGAAATGGCGAATGTAGTATTGAGTATTGACGGAAGAAAAGAAGTACATGACTTTATGCGTCCTTTTAGAAAGGGAGCAGGAAGTTACGATTTAATAGTGCCGAAATTCCAGAAGTTTGCAAAAAGCAGAGGAGAGAAGAGCTACTACGCAAGAGGTACTTTTACACGTCATAATTTAGACTTTTCTGAAGATGTACTGCATCTGGCTGACTTGGGATTTGATCAGATTTCCGTAGAGCCTGTAGTGGCAGATGAAAAAGAAGAATATGCATTGAAATGGGAAGATGTTCCGAAAATCTGCGAAGAATACGACAAACTTGCCAAAGAAATGATACGCCGTAAAAAGGAAGGAAAAGGATTTAACTTCTTCCATTTCATGATTGACTTAACAGGCGGTCCTTGTGTATACAAACGTTTGTCCGGCTGCGGTTCAGGTACGGAGTATCTGGCTGTGACTCCATGGGGTGATTTATATCCATGTCATCAGTTTGTAGGCGAAGAAAAATATCTCATGGGAAATGTATGGGATGGTGTAAAACGTACAGATTTATGCAAAGAATTTAAAAACTGCAATGTATACGCAAAAGAAAAATGTCAGAACTGCTTTGCAAAATTCTATTGCAGCGGCGGCTGTGCGGCAAACTCTTATAATTTCCACGGCTCTATCAATGATGTTTATGAACTGGGATGTGAGCTTCAGAGAAAACGTGTAGAATGTGCCATTATGTTAAAAGCAGCAGAGGCAGAAGAACAAGAAAATTAAGCAAAGAAGGGAAAGACAATGAAGAAAAACAGAGGGATACTTGTACTGGTTTTGACAGCAATCATTACAGGATTTCTGATTTTTACCTCAGCAGTAGGCTTTGGCTCTACCGGTACAGGTGCTGCAAAGAATATTAAGACAGGTTTGGATTTGTCCGGCGGTGTAAGTATTACATACGAAGCATCAAAAGAGTCACCGACAGAAGACGAAATGGCAGATACCATTTACAAGCTTCAGAAGCGTGTGGAAAATTACAGTACAGAAGCACAGGTTTATAAAGAAGGGGAAAATCGTATTATCGTAGAAATCCCCGGAGCAAAAGATGCAAATAAAATCTTAGAAGAGCTGGGAAAACCGGGTTCACTGTATTTTATTAAGCATAAAGACTCTGCAGGTGAAGAAAATTATACATTGAATGTGGAATCAAAAAAATATGAGCTTACTAAAACCATTGAAGAAATCGAAGCAGATGGCGGTATCGTTCTGACAGGAACAGACATTAAAGATGCAAAAGCTGCGGTGGCTCAGGATGATTTAAAGAATAATGTAAATGTAGTAAGCTTGTCCTTTACAAAGGAAGGAACAGATAAATTCGCTGTTGCTACAAAAGAAGCAGTAGAAGCAGGAAATGATACTATTGGTATTTATTATGATGGTACTTTTGTCAGCGTTCCAAGTGTAAAACAGGAAATCAAAGATGGACAGGCACAGATTGATGGTATGAAAGATGCAGCAGAAGCAGAAAATCTGGCATCTACTATTCGTATCGGTGGTCTGAAGTTGGAATTAAATGAACTTCGATCCAGTGTAGTTGCAGCACAGTTAGGTGAAAAGGCAATTTCTACTAGTTTAGTAGCAGCTGCTATTGGACTTGCACTGATTATCTTATTTATGATTTTTGTATATCGTATTCCTGGACTGGTATCAGGTATTACATTGATTATTTATGTATGTCTTGATTTGATTGCATTAAATGCATTTGATTTGACATTGACTTTGCAGGGTATTGCAGGTATTATTCTGTCAATCGGTATGGCGGTGGATGCCAACGTTATTATTTATGCTCGTATTCAGGAAGAAATTACTGCTGGAAAGAGCGTAAGGGCTGCACTGCAGAATGGATTTAAAAAGGCATTTTCTGCAATTTTTGATGGTAACATTACAACCTTGATTGCAGCCTTTGTATTGAATTGGTTGGGTTCAGGAACAGTAAAAGGATTTGCACAGACTCTGGCACTTGGTATTGTACTGTCTATGTTCACTGCATTAGTAGTTTCTAAATACCTGATGTATGCTGTATATGCAGTTGGTGTCAGAAATGAGAAATTCTATGGAAAGAGAAAAGAAAGAAAACCAATTCCTTTCTTGCAGAAAAGAAAAGTATTTTTCGCCTTATCTATTATCCTAATTTTATGTGCTCCTGTTTCTATGCTGATTTTTAAGGGAACAACAGGTGAGTCCCTAAAATACAGTCTGGAATTCAAGGGTGGTACTTCTACAAATGTAGAATTTGATAAGGATATGAGTATTGCGGAAATTGATGAAAATCTTACACCTTTAGTAGAAGAAGTTACAGGTGATAAGAATGTTCAGACAACAAAAGTTGTAGGAAATAATCAGGTTATTATTAAAACAAGAACTTTAAATGTAGAGCAGAGAGAAAAATTAGAGGCAGCTTTAATCGATAACTTCGGTGTGGCACAGGAAGACATTACATCAGAAAGTATTTCTTCTACTGTCAGCAGCGAAATGCGTGCAGATGCAGTAAAAGCAGTAATTGTAGCTACTGTACTGATGCTCTTATATATTTGGTTCAGATTTAAAGATATTCGTTTTGCAAGCAGTGCTGTTATTGCCCTTTTGCACGACGTGCTGGTTGTTCTGGCATTCTATGCAGTTGCAAGGGTTTCTGTAGGAAATACCTTTATTGCATGTATGCTGACTATTGTAGGTTACTCCATTAATGCTACTATTGTTATCTTTGACCGTATCAGAGAAAATCTGGTGGGTGCAGGTAAGAAGGAAGATTTGGAGACACTGGTAAATGCCAGCATTACACAGACACTTACAAGAAGTATTTACACTTCTTTGACAACCTTTATTATGGTATTCTTGTTGTTCATCATGGGAGTTTCTTCTATCCGTGAATTTGCATTACCTCTTATGGTAGGTATTATATGCGGTGGATATTCTTCTGTATGTATCACAGGCGCACTTTGGTATGTCATGAAGAAAAAAATTAAAAAACAGCATTAGGAAAGAAAAGGAGCTGTCCCTAAAACAGCTCCTTTTTTGTATAAGGTGAGAAATATGGAAAAATGGGTAGTTGCTGCCAAGAAGGCAGATTTTCAGGGGATTAGTAATCGCTTTGGTGTAGATCCTGTGATTGCAAGGCTGATTAGAAACCGGGATCATATTACAGATGAAGAAATTGATAAATATCTTCACGGAAAAATCAGGAATTTACATTCATGGAAAAAACTAAAAGGGATTGAAGAATTACTAAATATTTTAATTCAAAAAATAGAGCAGAAGAAAAAAATCAGGATTATCGGAGATTATGACATTGACGGTGTGTGCTCTACTTATATTCTCCTTCAGGGACTGAAAAAAGTTAATGCTCTGGTGGATGTGGATATACCGGACAGAATGAAAGACGGATACGGTATCAGCAAGGAGCTGATTGTTCGGGCATACGAGAAAGAAATAGATACTATTATTACCTGTGACAATGGCATTAGCGCTATAGAGCAGATTGCATTTGCCAAAGAAAAGAACATGACGGTTCTGGTAACAGACCATCATGAAATTCCATATGAGGAAAAGGAAGATGGAAGTATTCAAAGATTTCTTCCCAGTGCAGATGCTATTGTAAATCCTAAGCAGGAGGGCTGCCCCTATCCTTTCAAGGAAATTTGTGGGGCAATGGTTGCATTTAAGGTAGTATGGGGATTGTTTGAAAAACTGGGTATTCCTTTTTCAGAAATGGAGGAATTTATTTCTTTTGCCGCCATTGCCACGGTGGGAGATGTGATGGATTTGGTAGATGAAAACAGAATTTTGGTGAAAGAAGGGCTAAGGCGTATTCAGAATACGAATAATGAAGGTTTAAAAGCTCTTATTCGTGTCAATAATCTGGAGAACAGGGAAATTACAGCATATCATATCGGATTTGTGTTAGGACCATGTATCAATGCCAGTGGAAGATTGAGCACGGCCAAAAGAGCTCTGGAGCTTTTGCTTTCAAAAGAAACGAAAGAAGCTTCTGTGTTGGCAGAGGATTTAAAAGAATTAAATGACAGTCGTAAAGATATGACGGTAAAAGGTGTGGAGCAGGCCGTGGAAACCATTGAGAATACAGAACTGAAAGAGGACAGAGTGTTGGTGGTCTATCTTCCTGACTGCCATGAAAGTCTGGCAGGAATTATTGCCGGGCGTATTCGAGAAAGATATACAAGGCCTGTTTTTGTGCTTACAAAAGGAGAAGAAGGTATCAAAGGCTCGGGGCGTTCCATTGAGGCATATCACATGTTTCAGGAAATGGTAAAGTGTAAGGAGCTTCTTACAAAATTCGGCGGGCATCCCATGGCAGCAGGTCTTTCTATGAAAGAAGAAAATATTGAAAAGTTCAGAAGAAAGTTAAATGAAAACTGTACACTGACTGCGGAAGATATGGTGGAAAAAGTGGTTATTGATGTTCCTATGCCGATGTCTTATGTCACTATTCCTCTTATCCGTCAGTTGGGACAGCTGGAACCTTTCGGAAAAGGAAATACAAAGCCAATTTTTGCACAGAAGGATATCCGATTTTCTAAATGCAGAGTTTTTGGGAAAAACAGAAATGTAGTGAAAATGACAGCGCAGGACGGACTCGGATTTTCAGCAGAGTGTGTCTGGTTTGGAGACGGAGATGAGTTTTTAAAACGGCTGAAAGAAAAGGCAGAGTGGGATGTGATTTATTATCCATCTATTAATTCCTTTCAAGGCAGAGAGAATATTGAAATGATTATTCAAAATATCCGATGAAAAAATAAAATTTGCGTCTGTAGAAAAAAGATGATATACTAAACCACATAAAAATCACAAAAAAATTACAAAAGTGACAGAATTTGATATAAAGGGCAGGGAAACGCAATGGAAAATTGTAAAAAGAAAAAAATTGAAGAATATATCAGAAGTATTCCTGATTTTCCACAGGAAGGAATTATCTTTCGAGATGTCACCAGTATTTTAGAGGACGCAGATGGATTTGCACTGGCAATTGACTCCATGCAGAAGATTTTAGAAGGCATGAATATTGATGTTATTGTAGGAACAGAGTCCAGAGGATTTATTTTTGGAGCGCCTATTGCGTATAATTTACATAAACCTTTTGTATTGGTACGGAAAAAAGGAAAATTGCCGTGTGAAACTGTAGAACAGAGCTATGATTTAGAATACGGAAGTGCTGCGATTGAAATGCACAAAGACTCCATTAAACCGGGACAAAAGGTAGTGATTATTGATGACTTAATTGCTACAGGCGGAACCGTAGAGGCAGCGGCAAAGCTTATTGAAAGTCTTGGCGGTGAAGTGGTGAAACTGGTATTTCTTATGGAGCTTGCAGGCTTAAAAGGCAGAGAAAGATTAAAAAAATATGACGTTCAATCTGTAATTTGTTATGAAGGAAAATAAAATCAGGTGATGGATAAGAGGTGACGTTTTTTATGGAAGAAAAAAGAGAAGCTGTCTTAAAAGCAGAAGAAATTGAAAAAATTAAAAAGGCAGATGCCAATGTGAAGACCATGGAGGATTTCACCAGTCCGGAGATACTCTATCAGGAGCTGATAAACAGTGTTCGGAAATACCATCCATCTACTGATATTTCCATGATTGATAAGGCGTTTCAGATTGCCAATAATGCACATAGAGGACAGGTCAGAAAGTCCGGTGAACCTTATATTATTCATCCCTTGTGTGTGGCTATTATTCTGGCAGACTTAGAGCTTGATAAGGAAACTATTGTAGCAGGATTGCTTCATGATGTAGTAGAAGATACGGTTATGACTTCAGAGGAAATTCGTGAGGAATTCAGTGCAGAGGTAGAACTTTTAGTAGATGGTGTAACAAAATTAGGACAGCTTAGCTATTCTGCTGATAAAGTGGAGGTACAGGCAGAAAATTTAAGAAAAATGTTTTTGGCAATGGCAAAGGATATCCGTGTTATTTTAATTAAGCTGGCAGACCGTCTGCATAATATGCGGACTTTAAAATATATGCCACCGCATAAACAAAAAGAAAAAGCCAGAGAAACGATGGATATCTATGCACCCATTGCCCAGCGTCTGGGTATTTCCAAGGTGAAGATTGAGCTGGACGATTTGTCTCTTAAATATTTAAAACCGGAAGTTTACTATGATTTAGTAGAGAAAATAAATCTGAAAAAGAGTGAACGTCAGGCGTTTATCGATCAGATTGTCAGTGATGTGCGAAGCCATATTGAAAAGGCATCCATCAACGCTCAGATAGACGGAAGAATTAAGCATTTCTTCAGTATTTATAAGAAAATGGTCAATCAGGATAAAACTCTGGATCAGATTTACGATTTGTTTGCTGTACGAATTATTGTAGATACGGTGCGTGACTGTTATGCGGCACTTGGTATTATCCATGAAATGTATAAGCCAATTCCCGGACGGTTCAAGGACTACATTGCCATGCCAAAGCCCAATATGTACCAGTCCCTGCATACTACCCTTATAGGACCAAATGGACAGCCTTTTGAAATTCAGATAAGAACTTTTGAAATGCACAGAACAGCGGAATACGGTATTGCTGCTCACTGGAAATATAAAGAGGTTTCTAATAACGGAAAAGTCAGTGTTACACAGTCAGAAGAAGAAAAGATGAGCTGGTTGCGCCAGATTTTGGAATGGCAGCGTGATATGTCTGATAATAAGGAGTTTTTAAGTCTTTTAAAAAGTGATTTGGATTTGTTTTCAGAAAGCGTGTACTGTTTTACACCGGCAGGAGATGTAAAAACTTTGCCAAATGGTTCTACACCTATTGATTTTGCCTATAACGTGCACAGCGCAGTAGGAAATAAAATGGTAGGTGCCAGAGTAAACGGAAAGTTGGTTCCTATTGAATATGTGATTAAAAACGGAGACCGTGTAGAAATTATTACTTCTCAGAACTCCAAAGGTCCCAGCCGTGACTGGTTAAAAGTGGTAAAGAGTACACAGGCAAAAAATAAGATTAACCAGTGGTTCAAGCAGGAGTTAAAAGAGGATAATATTTTAAAAGGTAAGGAAATGCTTATCCAGTATGCCAAAGTAAAAGTAATCTCTCTGGGAGAAATCCAGAAACCAAAATATCAGGAAGCAGTTATGAAAAAATACGGTTTCCGAGACTGGGATTCTGTTCTGGCTGCATTGGGACACGGAGGTCTGAAAGAGGGACAGATTATCAATAAACTTCTGGAAGTTTATAATAAAGATCATAAGGCAGAGCTGACAGATAAAAAGGTATTAGAGGCAACAGCAGAGCATAAGGATAAGCTTCATATCGGCAAGTCCAAGGGCGGCATTGTAGTAAAAGGAATTCATGATGTGGCAGTTCGCTTTTCTAAGTGTTGTAATCCAATTCCTGGTGATGAAATTGTAGGATATGTGACACGAGGCAGAGGTGTTACCATTCATCGTACAGACTGTATTAACGTGATGAATATGTCTGCAGAGGACAGAAATCGTTTGATTGATGCAGAATGGCAGGTACCTGCTCATGAAAGTTGTGAACGCTATATGGCAGATATCAATGTGTTTGCTTATAACCGTACCGGTTTGCTTGTTGATATTTCTAAGATTTTTACAGAGAGAAAAATTGATATTCTCGCTTTAAATACAAGGATAAGTAAACAGGGAACGGCAACTATCAATATCTCTTTTGAAGTAAGAAGTAAAGAAGAATTAAACAGTATGGTTGAAAAAATCAGACAGATTGAAAGCGTGAAGGATATTGAGCGTACTGCGGGTTAAGGAGAAAAAATGAAGAAATTAATGCTGAGAGGAATTGTTGTGGGTCCTGTACACACAAATTGTTATTTTCTGAAAAATGGACAGACACAGGAAATTTTAATCGTAGATCCCGGTGCGGAACAGGAAAGAATTGTTTATGCTTTGGAAAAATTACAGGGGAAACCTGTTGGTATTTTACTGACACATGGTCATTACGACCATGTGTGTGCAGTAAATGAACTGAGAGAACAGTATCAAATTCCAGTGTATGCGGCAAAGGCGGAGGAAACACTTTTGGCTGATACTAATCAGAACCTTTCTGCTGTATGGTCTGGTGTTCCTTATAAGGTAAAAGCAGATGTTTTGCTGGAAGACGGAGAAGAAATTCAGGTGGCGGGCTTTGAAATCACTACAATTCTTACACCGGGTCACACAATAGGTTCTTGTTGTTACTGGCTCAAGGAAGAAAATGTTTGTCTCAGCGGAGATACTGTATTCTACGGAAGCTGCGGTAGATGTGACCTTCCTACAGGAAGTATGAGTCAGATGAGAAAGAGCTTGAATAAAATTTTCGCCATGTTGCCGGAAGCAACAGTCATTTATCCGGGACATGGAGAGGAAACAGATGCAGAATTTGAAAAGAAAAATAATCCATATTTATAAGAAAAATACAGAAAGAGGAAGAACCCATGATAGGAATTTCCTTTAATAAAAAAGAATTTGAATATGATGCTTATACTCTGGTAAAAGCCTTTTATCCAAAAGAAGATATTGAGATGTATTATACAGAGGAGACACAGGAGACACAGGAGAAAAAAAGCTATGACGGGCTGATTTCCATTCTTTACGGAGAAAAGGTGCTAATCCGGCTGTGCTTTGACGGCAGAGTGCGGGAGGGAGAACAGGCATTTGATGAAGCAGAAGACAGAAAAATTAGAAAAAACAAATTAAAACAGGTGCTGTATCAGCTTCTGGTGGAAGAAACAGGGCATACACTGCCCTGGGGAAATCTGACAGGTATTCGTCCTACAAAGATTGCCATGGGGCTTATAGAGTCCGGCATGAGCAACGCAGAAGCGGCGGATTATATGAGAAAAACATATTATACCAGCAATGAAAAAACAGCACTTTCCATTACTATAGCCAACAGAGAAAGAGAAATTTTAAAGAATATCGATTATGAGAACGGATACAGTTTATATGTGGGAATTCCTTTTTGCCCGAGTATATGCCTGTATTGTTCTTTTAGTTCCTCACCTTTAGAAAGGTGGCGTGATAAAGTCGATAGCTATTTAGATGCGCTGTTAAAAGAACTGGATTTTATCGCAGAAATTATGAAAGATAAAACTTTAGATACCATATATATAGGCGGAGGAACACCAACCACTTTAGAGCCGCAGCAGCTCCATCGTTTATTGGGACATATACAGAAGTGTTTTCCTGTAGAACAGGTAAAGGAATATACCATAGAAGCAGGAAGACCGGACAGTATTACAAAAGAAAAGCTGCAGGCAATCAGAGAATATCCGGTTACTAGGATTTCTGTAAATCCCCAGACTATGAATGCAGAGACTTTAAAGATTATCGGAAGGAATCATACCGTGGAGGATACACGACACGCCTTCGCTTTAGCGAGGGAATGTGGATTTGACAATATCAATATGGACTTAATCGTAGGTCTTCCGGGAGAGCATAAAGATGATGTGGAACATACATTAAAAGAAATTCAGGCACTTGATCCTGACAGTCTTACCATACATTCTTTAGCAGTGAAAAGAGCAGCAAGGCTTCGGATGTTTAAAGACCAGTACGAGGAAATGGGATTTGAGAACAATCAGGAAATCATGGAAATGGCGATGAATTATGCCAGAAGCTGTCAGATGGGACCGTATTATCTGTACAGACAGAAAAATATGTGTGGAAATCTGGAAAATGTAGGTTACGCAAAAGTTGACAAAGCGGGAATTTACAATATACTTATAATGGAAGAAAAGCAGACAATTATAGCAGCAGGGGCGGGTGCATCTACTAAGCTTGTCTCAGAGAAGGGACAGCGTATTGAGCGTATAGAGAATGTAAAGGATGTTACCAATTATATCAGTCGCATTGATGAAATGATTGCGAGAAAAAGAAATGGAATTGTATTCTAAAAAAGATAGGAGACGATGAGTATGAGTTTAAAGAAAAAACCGGTAACCGGTATGAAAGATATTTTACCTCAGGAAATGGAAATTCGTGATTATGTCATTGGTTTAATCAAGGATACTTATAAACAGTTTGGATTTACTTCTATGGAAGCACCTTGTGTAGAGCACATTGAAAACCTTACAAGTAAGCAGGGCGGCGACAATGAAAAACTGATTTTCCGTATTTTAAAGAGAGGCGAAAAACTGAAAATTGATGAAGCAAAGGAAGAAAATGATTTAGTAGACAGTGGTCTGCGTTATGACTTGACAGTACCTCTTTGCCGTTTCTATTCCAATAATGCAAATGAGCTGCCTCAGCCATTTAAGGCACTTCACATTGGAAATGTATTCCGTGCAGATCGTCCTCAGAGAGGTCGTTTCCGTCAGTTCATGCAGTGTGATATTGATATTTTAGGCGATCCAACATTTTTAGCAGAAATTGATGTTATCCTGGCTACTTCTACTTTAGTAGGAAAACTGGATTTTGACAGCTTTACTATTCGTATTAACGACAGAAGAATTTTAAAGGCAATGGCAGCATACAGTGGATTTCCGGAAGAGTCCTTTACACAGGTATTTATTATTCTGGATAAAATGGATAAAATCGGCATGGATGGCGTTGCAAAAGAATTAGAAGAGTCTGGTTTTACAAAAGAAAGTGTAGAAAAATACATGGACTTATTCAAAGCTATGGGAAACGGTATTGACGGCGTTGCATACTGCAAAGAAAAACTGGAAGGTTTTCTGGATGCTAAGGTTGCAGATGATTTGACAACCATTATCGAAAGTGTTATGCAGGCAAAAACAGCCAATTTCAATTTAGAATTTGATCCTACACTGGTTCGTGGAATGTCCTATTATACAGGACCGATTTTTGAGATTTCCATTGACGGTTTTGCAGGAAGTGTAGGTGGCGGTGGTCGTTATGATGAAATGATTGGTAAATTTACAGGAACACCTACACCTGCAACAGGATTTTCCATTGGATTTGAGCGTATTGTAATGCTGCTCATGGAAAGAGGTTTTCAGGTTCCGGGAGCAAAAGAAAAGAAAGTATACCTTTTGGATAAAAAGCTTTCCAATGAAAAACTTTTGGAAGTTATGAAAAAAGCAGCAGAAGAACGTAAAGCAGGGCAGAGTATTAACATTGCTTACGCAAAGAAAAATAAAAAATTCCAAAAAGAACAGTTGGAAAAAGAAGGATATGCGGTCATTACAGAAATTTATAATGACACTGTTTTATAAAAAGGAGAATTTATATCATGGCAGAATCAATGAAGGGGCTTAAGAGAAGCCACAGATGTACAGAAGTGACAAAGGCAGAGATTGGAAGTACCGTAACCTTAATGGGATGGGTACAGAAAAGCCGTAATAAGGGTGGAATTGTATTCGTGGATTTACGTGACCGTTCCGGTATTATGCAGATTATTTTTGAAAATGGCGATATTGATGAGCAGGGATTTGAAAAAGCAGGTCGTTTAAGAAGCGAGTTTGTAATTGCTGTAAAAGGTCGTGTAGAAGCACGTTCCGGTGCAGTAAATTCAAACCTTTCTACAGGTGAAATTGAGGTAAGAGCAACAGAACTTCGAATTTTATCCGAAGCCGAAACCCCTCCGTTCCCAATTGAAGAAAACAGCAAGACAAGAGATGAAGTTCGTTTGAAATATCGTTATCTGGATTTGAGAAGACCGGACTTACAGAAAAATATGATGCTTCGCTCTCAGGTCTCTACATTGGTGCGCCAGTTCTTGGCAAAGGAAGGATTTCTTGAGATTGAAACACCAACTTTAATTAAGAGTACACCGGAAGGGGCAAGAGATTACCTTGTACCAAGCCGTGTGCATCCGGGAAGTTTTTATGCCCTTCCTCAGTCACCACAGATTTTTAAACAGCTTTTAATGTGCTCCGGATACGACCGTTATTTCCAGATTGCAAGATGCTACAGAGATGAAGACTTACGTGCAGACCGTCAGCCAGAATTCACACAGATTGATATGGAATTATCTTTCGTAGATGTAGAAGACGTTTTAGATGTTAACGAAAGAATGCTGGCATTCCTGTTTAAGGAAGTGTTAGGGGTAGAAGTGCAGCTTCCAATTGAGAGAATGACATGGATTGATGCTATGAACCGTTTTGGCTCTGACAAACCGGATTTACGTTTCGGAATGGAGCTGACGGATGTTTCTGAAGTGGTAAAAGATTGTGAATTTGTAGTATTTAAAGGCGCTTTGGAAAACGGAGGCAGTGTGCGTGGTATCAATGCCAAAGGACAGGGGGCTATGCCTCGTAAGAAAATCGATAAGTTGGTAGAGTTTGCAAAAGGTTACGGTGCAAAAGGTCTTGCTTATATTGCCATTGGTGAAGACGGAACTGTGAAATCTTCTTTTGCTAAATTTATGAAGGAAGAAGAAATGCAGGCTCTAATCCAGGCAATGAAAGGTGAAAACGGAGACTTACTGCTCTTTGCAGCAGATAAGACAAAGCTTGTTTGGGATGTACTGGGAGCACTTCGTCTGGAACTGGCAAAACAGATGGATTTATTGGATAAAAACGAATATCGTTTTGTATGGATTACAGAATTCCCTCTTTTAGAGTGGTCTGAAGAAGATGAGAGATTTACAGCTATGCATCATCCGTTTACTATGCCAATGGAAGAAGATTTACAGTACATTGACACGGATCCGGGTAGAGTTCGTGCAAAAGCTTATGATATTGTATTAAACGGAAATGAAATCGGTGGAGGTTCTGTACGAATTTTCCAGGATGACATTCAGGAAAAAATGTTTGAAGCTTTAGGATTTACAAAAGAAGAAGCACAGAAACAGTTTGGATTCCTCTTAGATGCTTTCAAATACGGTGTACCGCCTCACGCTGGTTTGGCTTACGGACTGGACCGTCTGGTTATGCTTATGGCAAAAGTAGACTCCATTCGTGATGTAATCGCCTTTCCAAAGGTAAAAGATGCTTCATGTTTGATGTCAGAAGCACCGGATATTGTAGATGAAAAACAGTTGGAAGAACTGGGAATTGCCATTGTGGCAAAAAAAGAAGAAAAAACAGAAGACTAAAAGTTAAGAGGCTGCTACAGGAAATCCTGTAACAGCCTCTTTTACGTCTCCGAATACGGCTTCGGCAATTCTTTCGTTCATTTGTATTTTCCAGTTAATCCCATCATTTACCAGATGAATTTCTACATCATGAGAAATAGTCTTCTGATTTTCTTCAATACAGGACAGGAGCATTTCTTGTTCTTTTTGCCTTCTGCCTTGGGAACCGGCAGACAGCGACTCTGAAGTTTTTAGCCATTTTGATAATTCTTCTTTGTAAGTTTCCATAATGCTGTGGAAATCTGCACTTATAATTGATGCTTTTACCACAGCAATAGAATCATCTTCTTTTGTTTCTTCTAAAATCTTAAAATCAAAGCAGGTGTTGATTTGCTGGGCAATGGCGTGAGTAACAGAGTTATTATATTCATTTTCTGTGCTCAAAAGGGTATCTAAAGAAAGATAAATTTTCATCTGTTCTGCATCAAATTGTTTAATACTGCTAAAATGTGTCTTTACAATTTCTTTTGGACTTAATAAATTGCAGTCTGTCATATAGGATAAAAAATTTCCGGTTAAAAGCTTTTGAAGTTCTGGGGTGTGAATGACTTTCCAATGCTTTTTTTCTTTTATAAGGGATATGTCAGCAGTGACATCTTTTGTCTTATAAGTGTTCTTTTTTAAAAGCTTTTCTAACAGTAGATAAGAGTCGTGGATGGAAAACTCTACAGCGATAGGAGCAGCATCCTGCTCAATATGCTTTTTTAGGGAAGCTTTGTTGAAATCTTTTGCCAGCTTTTTGGTATCAATGACAGAAAGCTTTACTTTTGCAGAGGCTTTGTTTTCTTCTACAGAAATTTTTTCTGTCTTGTAATGGAAATCCTTGTAAAATAAAGTGAAGATAGAGGCAACATCTTTTTCAAGTTCTTTTGTATCAGCGTCGTATGGGAGAAGTTCTCCAGTAGTGATACAATTTTGAATGTTTTTTATATCTGTGCTTTTTAATTGATTGAGTTCTTCTTCAATGACATGCTGCACCGCCTTTTTCTCTTTGCTTAGGCAGCTGTACAGAAGAAAAGAAAAAAGACATAGGAAAAGTATTAGAAATAATTTTTTTATTTGTTTATTCATATTTTTCT
>RCNH01000246.1_pt1 | contig 25177 bp, 17 predicted proteins | sample 2041161 | NCBI WGS metagenome assembly RCNH01 (sample SAMN09708215, study PRJNA481090) | Feces metagenome, whole genome shotgun sequencing project. | biome: feces | host: Leptonychotes weddellii | place: Antarctica: Sion Island | collected 2010-03-01 | reverse complement strand
ACTTCGATATTCACAGTTGTTTTGGCGCTACCAATGACACACTCCTGTGCAGCCTTCTCAGCAGCCTTTGCCTTCATTTCCTCAGCAGTGGGCTTCATTGTGGGGAACAACAAAACATCACGGATGGATGCGCTGTCGGTCAGCAGCATTACCAAGCGGTCGACGCCAAAGCCCAAACCGCCGGTAGGAGCCATACCGTACTCCAATGCATTGATATAATCGTAGTCGACCTGTGCCTTGCAGTCGGGCTCCTGAGCCTTACGCTCTGCAACCTGACGCTCGAAACGCTCACGCTGGTCGATGGGGTCGTTCAGCTCGCTGAATGCGTTGCCAAACTCGGTAGCGTTGATGAAGTACTCGAAACGCTCGGTAAATTCGGGCTCGTCCACCTTACGCTTTGCCAAGGGGCTGATTTCGACAGGGTAGTCGTAAATAAAGGTGGGCTGAATCAGCTTTTCTTCAACAAAAGCATCGAAGAACTCTGCCAGAATAGCGCCCTTAGTAGGTACCTCAGGCAGGTCCACATTGTGTGCCTTTGCGCTGGCAATTGCATCTGCATCGGTCTTCCACTCGTAGTAGTCCACACCGGAGTACTTTTTAACAGCCTCAACCATGGTCAGGCGCTCCCAGTGGCCCAAGTCGATTTCCTTGCCCTGGTAAGGAATCACCAAGCTGCCGCAAACCTTCTGTGCAACACGCTTCATCATTTCTTCAACCAAGTCCATCATGCCATGGAAGTCGGTAAATGCCTGATACAGCTCAATACTGGTAAACTCGGGGTTATGCTTGGGGTCCATGCCTTCGTTACGGAAGATACGGCCAACCTCATATACACGGTCCATACCGCCAACAATCAGGCGCTTCAGGTACAGCTCGGTTTCAATACGCAGAACCATGTCCATATCCAGCGTGTTGTGGTGGGTCAGGAAGGGACGTGCGCTTGCACCGATTTCAAAGGGAGTCAAAATGGGAGTGTCAACTTCCAAAAAGCCCTTCTCGTCCAGATAAGCACGGATTTCCTTCATGATTTGGCTGCGCTTCACAAAGGTGTTCTTAACCTCGGGGTTTGCAATCAGGTCAACGTAACGCTGACGGTAACGCATCTCGGTATCGGTCAAACCATGGAACTTTTCGGGCAGGGGACGCAGGCTTTTTGCCAGCAGGGTGACAGCGGTTGCACGCACGCTCAGCTCGCCGGCCTTTGTACGGTACACTTCGCCCTCAACACCAATTACGTCGCCCACATCCAGCTTTTTGAAAGCTGCATACGGCTCGTCGCCCAGCAGATCCCGACGAACAAACACCTGCATATCGCCCTGGCTGTCACGCAGATGTGCAAAGCTGGCCTTACCCATTACACGTTTGGACATCATACGGCCTGCAATACGCACAGTCTTGCCGCTTTCTGCTTCGGGCTCCAAATCAGCAAACTGCTTTTTCAGGTCCTCAGAGAATGCGTTCTGGTCATATTTAGTAATGGTATAGGGGTCATTGCCTGCAGCGCACAGGTCAGCCAGCTTTTGACGGCGGACCTTAACCTGCTCGCTTTCGCTCAAGCCGTTCTGCGCAGGATTAGTCTTGTTCTGGTTCTGCTCCATGTTTTGTACCTCCTTGTACGCCTCAATTTTGAGGCTATGAAAAAAAACAGGTGCCTCGATTTTATAATCGAGCACCTGTTGCATCTTACTTGCTGTGCTCGATGTTCAGCACTTTGTAAACAACGACAGCACCGTTGGGCAAGGTTGCCTCAGCGGATTCACCTACGGCCTTGCCCATCAAAGCAGCACCGACAGGGCTTTCGTCACTGATTTTGCCCTCAAAGGGGTCAGCCTCGGTGCGGCCCACGATATCATAGGTTTCCTCATCGCCGTCTTCGTCCTGTACGGTAACACGTGTACCTACAGAAACGTTATCAACGCTCAGCTCGTTCTCGTCGATAACACGCACGTTCTTCAGCATATTTTCCAGCTCGCTGATACGGTTTTCGACCAGGCCCTGTGTGTTTTTAGCCTCATCATACTCACTGTTCTCAGACAGGTCGCCATGACTGCGTGCTTCCTTGATTTCTTCTGCCAGCTCTTTACGGCGGACAGTCTTCAGGTACTCCAGTTCTTCCTGTGCAGCCTTCAGGCCTGCAGCGGACATCACGATCTCTTTCGCCATTATGCAAAAATCTCCTTTTAAAAGATTCTAGTACGTCTTATAGCAGACTAATACATTATAGTCAGGAAAAGCGATTCTGTCAATGAAAAAACCGCTGCTGCGCCAAATCTTTTTATATATGTATAAAAAAGGCCCCGCCGGCAGAGGGAATGCCGACAGGGCGGTAGATGTACTCTTTTGCCCCTCAGAAATTAGTCGTCATTTTCTTCGTTCAGATTACCCAGTTTCTTAGCCTGTTCCACGATGCCGGGTACCAGGTTAGAGGGCACTACTTCGTAGCGTGCAAACTCGGTTTCAAACCAGCCACGGCCCTGCGTTGCCTGACGAATAAAGGTCGTAAAGGTCTGCATTTCGCTCAGCGGAACCTCCGCAATAACGGTCTGCAAACCGTCCTCATCCGGCTCCATGCCCAGCACTCGGCCACGACGCTTGGTTACATCGCCCATAACGTCGCCTGTGTTATCATTCGGCACGTGTGCTTTCAAAGTATGGATAGGCTCCAGCAAAACGGGGCAAGCCTCCGGCAATGCAGCCTTGTATGCCAGTTTTGCTGCCATAACAAATGCCATTTCGGAGCTGTCTACCGGGTGGTAGCTGCCGTCCAGCAGGGTGGCCTTCATACCCACAACCGGGTATCCTGCCAGAACACCCTTTTCTGCTGCCATGCGCACGCCCTTTTCAACCGCCGGGAAGAAGTTTTTCGGCACGCTGCCGCCAAACACCTTTTCCTCAAACAGGATTTCCTCGCCATCGTAAGGCTCAAAGTTGATGATAACATCACCAAACTGACCGTGTCCGCCGGTCTGCTTCTTGTGGCGGCCCTGTTTCTGGCAAGGTTTACGGATGGACTCACGGTATGCAATCCGTGGTACTTCCAGACCGATTTCCACACCAAACTTGTTCTTTAGTTTGGATACCACAACATCCAGATGCTGCTCGCCCAAGCCGCCGATAACCTGCTCCTTGGTTTCCTTATTGGTTTCGTAGCTCAGGGTGGGGTCTTCCTCCATCAAACGAGCCAAAGCGCCGCCAATCTTGCCTTCGTCGCCCTTCTTATTCACGGTAACCGCCATAAACATACTGGGCTTGGGGAAAGCTGCCTTGGGCAGGCTTACCACACGGGAAGCGTCACACAGCGTATCGCCGGTACGCACCGTATTCAGCTTTGCCACTGCGCCGATGTCGCCTGCGCCGATGCAGTCTGCTTCTGTTTGCTTTTTACCGCAAACCATCAGGGTCTTGCCCATCTTTTCGCTTTCACCGGTACGTGCATTGACCAAAACCTGACCGGGGGTCAGCTTACCGCTTAAAATGCGGAAGTAGCTTAGCTTACCCACAAACGGGTCAGCCACCGTCTTAAATGCATAAGCTGCTGTGGGTTCGTTTTCATCACACTTCAGCTCAACAATATTTCCGTCTGCGGTTTCTGCTTCCAGCACATCAAAGGAGGGGCTGGGCAGCAGCTTGCGCATATTAAACAGCAGCATATCCAATGCCTGCAAATTAACAGCGCTGCCGCACAGGATAGGTGTAATCAAGCCTTTCTTAACGCCGTTGCGCATACCTTCTACGATTTCCTCGGTGGTAAAGGCTTCGCCGCCGAAGAACTTTTCCATCAGGGCATCATCTGTTTCGGCAATTGCTTCGCTCATTGCTTCAATCAAGCCCTGGAAGCGGTGGCCAATATCCGGCAATTCTACCTGAATCTGCTTGCCGCTTTCGTACTTAAACGCCTTTTGGCTGAACAGGTTAATATAACATACCGTGCCGTCATCCACCTTTACAGGAACAACGCAGGGGCACACGGTAGAGCCGAACTTAATCTTCATATCTTCCAGAATCTTAAAGTAATCGGCATTTTCCAAGTCCATCTTGGTTACAAACACCATGGTGGATTTTTTATTTTTTCGTGCCAGATGGAAGGCTTTTTCTGCACCAACGGACACGCCGCTGCGGCCGGATACACAAATCAGCACGCTGTCGGCAGCGGTGATGCCCTCATAGTTGCCGGCTTCAAAGTCGAACAAACCCGGAGCATCAATCAGGTTAAACTTAATACCATCATATTCCACGGGGACTACGGAAGTGGACAAACTGGCGTGACGCTTGTTTTCCTCAGGATCAAAATCCGAGACGGTGGAGCCTTCCTCTACACGGCCCATACGCTCCAGACTGCCTGCAGTGTACAGCAGCGCCTCTGTCAGAGTCGTTTTGCCGCAGCCCGCGTGGCCCGCGACAAGGATGTTGCGGATAGTGTTGCTTGCGTATTTCATCGGTAATTTCCCTCTTTCCGCCCGAACGGATTTACTCCGTTTTATGGCATTTCATACAAGGATAATACCACATAATAAGATAAAACTAAATATTATGTTGCATTTTTTTCGTTTTTCATTTACCAAAGTTTCCTGTTTGCTTTTGTGCAGTTTGCGCCGCACAACTTTTTTTTGCAGAATACTGTTTTTTTGCGCCTTCTTTCGCTATAATACTTTTAATAAATTCTTTTGCTGAATACTGTGCATTTGCACAAAAGGGGGCTTTTATTTTGAAACGGCAAGACTATATCAACTGGGACGAATACTTTATGGGCATTGCCCGATTGACCGCAATGCGCTCCAAAGACCCCAACAGTCAGGTTGGCGCCTGCATCGTAAGCCAAGACAACAAGATTCTTTCTCTGGGTTACAACGGTATGCCCATTGGCTGCAATGACGATGATATGCCTTGGGAGCGTGAGGGCAGCCCGCTGGACACCAAATATATGTACGTATGCCATGCTGAGCTAAATGCTATTTTGAACAGCCCGCACAACAGCTTAAAGGGTTCCCGTGTGTATGTAACCCTTTCTCCCTGCAACGAGTGTGCTAAGGCTATTATCCAAAGCGGCATTAAGGAAGTTGTCTATCTGGAAGACAAGTATGCTGACAGCGATGCAAGTCAGGCAACACGTTTGCTGTTCAAGGCTTGCGGCATCCGCTACACGCAGTACAAGCCCACCGGCCGTGATATTCATTTTACTCTGTAATACAAAAATAAAGCGTCGGCTTATGACAGCCGACGCTTTATTTTTAACTTTTTATCTGATGGCTTTACGCCGCTGTTTACTGGTTTTCCCTAACATCAGCGGTCCCACTTATCACACAGCGACTGGATTTGGTCTGCAAAGCGAGCCAAATCCTTGTTTGCACCGCCCTGATTGCGTCCGATAACTGCCATCAGGCGGCGGCCAGCCTCCACCAAGCGGCGGTAGACTGTTTGCGCACGAGTAGAAGCATAGGTATCCTTTTTCTGGACACGAGTCTTGTTGCCCTCGTACTCACACACATCATCGGTCAGATTCCAGCGGGCGCCGTTGTACGGTGCAGTGGCCACGTAGCCCTGCTGCTCCAAAATCTGTGCAAAATGGTCTGTGACCTCGTCCTCGCCATGCACCACAAAAATGCGCTTGGGCACATTGCCCAGTTCATGCACCCAACGCTGCAAGCCATTCTGGTCCGCATGGCCGGACATACCGCCCATCTGCACGATTTGCGCACGCACATCAATATCCTCGCCAAACAGCTTTACCTGCGGCACACCTTCCAGCAATCTGCGGCCCAGCGAACCAACAGCCTGATAGCCTACAAACAAAACCGTACATTCCGGCCGCCACAAATTGTGCTTCAGGTGATGGCGGATACGTCCGGCCTCACACATGCCGCTTGCAGACAAAATCACCTTCGGGGTTGTATCCGCATTGATGAGCTTGGATTCTTCCATGCTAACGGTCAAGTGCAAACCCGGTACGGCAATGGGGTTAATGCCGGCATGCACCAATGCCATTGCCTCCTCATCAAAGCACTCAAATGTATTTTCGGTAAATACCTTGGTTGCTTCAATTGCCATAGGGCTGTCTACATAAACAGGGAAATTGCCGTGTCCCTTTACAAGGCCTTTTTCCTTGATTTCCCGCAGGAAATACAGCATCTCCTGTGTACGGCCCACTGCAAAGCTGGGAACAACCACATTACCGCCACGGTCGAATGTTTCCTGCAAAATCTTGCTTAGTTCCGCTATATAATCGGGCTTCGGTCCGTGTGTGCGGTCGCCGTAGGTAGACTCCATAATTACATAGTCTGCCTCTTTTACATAATTAGGGTCTTTTAACAGTGGCTGGTTCAGGTTGCCAATGTCACCGGAAAATACAATCTTTTCCGTTTTTTCGTTTTCGGTAACCCAAATTTCAATGCTTGCCGACCCCAGCAAATGTCCCACGTCGGTAAATCGTACTTCGATGCCGGGTGCCAGCTCGACTTTTTTGTTATACGGCTGCGGCGCAAATAATTTCAGGGCTGCTTCCGCATCATTCAAATCATATAGCGGCTCCACTTCCGGCTCGCCGGCTCGCCGGTTTTTACGGCTTTGCCACTCGGCCTCGGCCTCTTGGATATGCGCCGAGTCTCGCAGCATAATCTGGCACAAATCCGTAGTAGCTCCTGTTGTGTAAATCGGGCCGGAAAAGCCTTGTTTTACCAGCAAAGGGAGCTGCCCGGAGTGGTCCACATGGGCATGGGTCAACAGTACAAAATCCACTTCACCCGGTGCAAGGGGCAGAGGCACATTTTCGTAAATATCCTTTCCCTGCTCCATGCCGCAATCAATCAGGATGCGTTTTCCTGCCGCTGTAAGCAGCGTACAACTACCGGTAACTTCGTGGTCCGCACCTAAAAATGTTAAATCCATAAATCAATCCCCCTTTGTAACATATTTTATGTGATTTCAAGTGCGTTTACCGTTACGCTTTCTTTTTTTCATTATAACACAAGGATACGTAGGCATATCACCACAAATGTTAGAGAGTGGTTCATACAAAACGCCGAAAGAATAGTTTTTGTTTTGGTCATTCTTGACAATGTGGTTTTGACGTTTTATACTGTATAGGTTACCGAAGCATCGTTAAAAGTATGGTTTGGTGGCCCTGAAAGACAACAACCGAAGCCAAGTAAGTGAAAGAGGTTTTTTCTATGGTTCGTAACGATTTGCGCAATATCGCTATCATCGCCCACGTTGACCACGGCAAAACCACCCTGGTAGACGCATTGCTGCGCCAGAGCGGCGCATTCCGCGACAACCAGGCTGTGGCTGACCGTGTTATGGACAGCGGCGACATTGAGCGGGAACGTGGCATTACCATTCTGGCCAAGAACTGTTCCTGCAACTACAATGGTGTCAAAATCAACATCATTGACACCCCCGGCCACGCCGACTTTGGCGGCGAGGTTGAACGTGTTCTGAAGATGGTTAACGGCGTTCTGCTGCTGGTAGACGCTGCTGAGGGCTGCATGCCTCAGACCCGCTTTGTTCTGCAAAAGGCTTTGCAGCAGAACCTGGGCCTGATTGTTGCCATCAACAAGATTGACCGTCCCGATGCACGTATCAAGGAAGTTATCGACGAAGTTTTGTTCCTGCTGATGGACTTGGGCGCAAGCGACGAGCAGCTGGACTGCCCCATGCTGTTCTGCTGCGGCCGTGACGGTACAGCAAGCTTGGACCCGGATGTTCCCGGCACTGACCTGACCCCCATGTTCGAAACAATTCTGAACACCATCCAGCCGCCCGAAGGCGACCCGGACGCTCCGTTCCAGATGCTGTGCTCCAGCGTTGACTACAACGACTTTGTTGGCCGTATCGGCATTGGCCGTATTACCAACGGTACCGTTAAGGTCGGCGAGGAAGTTGTTGTTTGCGACTGGCACGACGAAAACGTAAAGATGCGTGGCCGCCTGACCAAGCTGTATGACTTCCAGGCTAACGGCCGTGTTCCCTGCGACTCCATTTCCGCAGGTGACATCGTTGCATTCTCCGGTTTGCCCGATATCAACATCGGCAACACCCTGTGCAGCCCCACAAACGTCGAGGCTCTGCCTTTCCTGAAAATCAACGACCCCACTGTTGAGATGACCTTCTCTGTTAACGACAGCCCTCTGGCAGGCCGTGAAGGTAAGTTTGTTACCAGCCGCCAGATTCGTGACCGTTTGCAGAAGGAACTGCTGAAGGACGTTGCACTGAAGGTGGAAGACTCCGCTACTACCGACTCCTTCCGTGTTATGGGCCGTGGCGAAATGCACCTGTCCATTTTGATTGAAACCATGCGCCGTGAAGGTTACGAGCTGCAGGTTTCTCCCCCGCACGTTTTGACCAAGGTCATCGACGGCAAGACCTACGAGCCTATGGAGCGTGTTGTAATTGACGTGCCCGTACAGTATCAGGGCGCTGTTATGACCGAGCTGGGCCAGCGTAAGGCTCTGCTGCAGCAGATGGAGCCTCTGGGCGATACTCGTACCCGTCTGGAGTTCCGTATGCCCAGCCGTGGTCTGTTTGGCTACCGCAACACCTTCATGACCGATACCCACGGCGAAGGCATCATCAACACCATTTTTGATGGTTACGAAGTCTGGGCCGGCATGATTCCCACCCGCAGCACCGGTTCTCTGATTAGCTTCGAGACCGGCGAGGCTGTTACCTACGGTCTGTTCAATGCACAGGGCCGTGGTACCCTGCTGATTGGACCCGGCCAGAAGGTTTACGAAGGCATGGTTATCGGCTACACCGCAAGCGGTGAGGACATCGACGTTAACGTCTGCAAGACCAAGCACCTGAGCAACACCCGTGCTTCCGGTTCTGACGATGCTCTGCGTCTGGTTCCTGTTAGCCCCCTGAGCCTGGAGGGCTGCCTGGAGTTCCTGGCTGCTGACGAGCTGCTGGAGGTCACCCCCGAGAACCTGCGTATTCGCAAGCAGATTCTGGACCATGACCTGCGCATGAAGGCAAACTCCAAGAAAAAGAAGTAATCTTTTATAGATTTCTTTCCACATAGCATAAAAAGCAAGCAGCTCCTGTGCCGAAAGGCATTGTGCTGCTTGCTTTTTTGTTGTCCTTTATCCGCAATACAAACAAAAGCCTTGATGCAGAGCTTTCCGCATCAAGGCTTTTGCTTTAATATCAATCCACTGCTTACGCTTGCGCTGTATCCTGTGCAGCATCCGAGGCTGCATCAGCGGCAGGCTCTTGTGCGGCATCCTCATCGGCAGGCTCTACATAAAAAGCAGTGCCGGGTGTCCAAGGACTTGCTGCATCATATACGGTATGCTTACGCAGATAGTCTACCCAAGCGCCGTATCCATTGCCCGCAGAAAGGTGGATTCCGTCAGGGGCAGAACTCTCTGCACGGAGATTGCCTTCTTCGTCTGCCAAAACTTCCCACAGGTCAATATAAACGCAGCCCTTTTCTACTGCCAAGGCCGCAAGCTTCTCGTTGATGGCTTGGATACGATTCTTCTCCAAACCGGGTTTATTCGCTGTTACCTCCGGGCGCACAGGCGGTATGCTTTGCACATAAATGATTCCGCCAGGCGCAATCACTTTTTTCAGCTCGTCCAACATCTGACCGTAGTAAGCGAGGAAGCCTTCCTCGTTGCCCTGAATAGTCAAACTGTTGGAACCCAGCAGCACATACAGCTTTTTCGGTTTCTTCGCAGCCAACACGTTCAGCGGAATTTCCTGACCACGCTCCGCATGGTTTTGTGTGCTGCGCTTTACGATGGAATCCGGACCGATACCACGGTATGCACAAATCAGCGCACCCGACAAATTGACCTTGTAATCCATAAAGCCGGTTGTGATACTATCGCCCAAAAAGGCTGCATCACCAAAATATTCCAGATTTACCTGTCCACGCTGCTTCAAACGAATCGTTTGTGCATTCCAAGGAATCACCGTACTGTTTTCGTCCTGTTTTACGGGGCCAAAATCAGCATGAACCAATCCGTTATCCCCGGTATCCTGCATAGGCAGCGGCGCCAAAACTTCCGACACAACACCGATTTTTTCCTCCGAGGGCTCTGTTGTGATTGGGTTTTTACTGCCATCAATAATTTTTGTAATCACAAGGGCTACCAGCAAAATTGCTGCCACGCATCCCGCAAACTGAAGATATCCCTTTATACGCCGTTCCAGACGTTTTTTTCTGCGCATATCCGCACTATAATCTCTGGCCATACCGCCACCCCTCTCTGTTTTGCTGTAAGGTAGATTTTATCATATTTCAGCCCCAGGGGCAACTGCTCATATATGTAAAAAGCGCAACGCCCGCTATGCAACAGTTTGCGCAGCGGGCGTTGTTTTATACGATTTATGCAGTTACTTCGCTATTCTTTGCTGCATTACCAGTGTAAAGCTGATAATAGCGGCCCTGCTCTTTCAGCAGTTCGTCATGGCTGCCACGCTCAATAACACGGCCCTGCTCCAAAACCAAAATGCAGTCCGAATTACGCACAGTAGACAGACGGTGTGCAATAACAAACGTGGTACGGCCGTACATCAGGCCGTCCATGCCTTTTTGTACCAGCTCCTCTGTACGAGTATCAATGGACGAAGTTGCTTCATCCAAAATCAGCACAGGTGGGTCTGCAACAGCGGCACGGGCAATTGCCAGCAGCTGGCGCTGGCCCTGCGACAGATTTGCGCCGTTGCCTGTCAGCATGGTGTTATAGCCATCGGGCAAACGCTCGATAAAGCTATCTGCATTTGCCAGCTGTGCGGCTGCGATACACTCCTCGTCGGTAGCGTCCAAGCGGCCGTAGCGGATATTTTCCATAACCGTACCTGTAAACAGGTTGGTTTCCTGCAGTACGATACCCAAGCTGCGGCGCAAGTCAGCCTTTTTGATTTTACGGATATTGATGCCGTCGTAACGGATTTTGCCGTCGGCAATGTCATAGAAGCGGTTAATCAGGTTTGTAATTGTGGTTTTACCTGCACCGGTAGAGCCAACAAAAGCAATCTTTTCGCCCGGCAAACCAAACAGGTTGATATCATGCAGCACGGTCTTTTTACCGTCATAGGTAAAGTCAACCGAGTCAAATCGGATGTCACCCTTCAGCTGGGTATAGGTGGTTGTGCCATCCGGGCGGGGGTATTTCCATGCCCAAGTTCCGGTACGCTCATCCGCTTCTTCCAGCTCGCCGTCTGCACCAAACTTGGCGCTTACCAGTGTGACACAGCCTTCGTCCTCTTCGCTGGGAGTATCCAGCAAATCGAAAATACGCTTTGCGCCGGCCAGTGCCATAATGATATTGTTTGCCTGCATGGAAATCTCTGTAATCGGGCGGCCAAAGCTCTTATTCAAAGCAAGGAATGCTACCAGTGTACCGACTGTTACACCACCAAAGCCCGTGGTAATCATAATTGCACCCACAACAGCGCACAGTGCATAACTGATATTACCCAGCTGGCCGTTGATAGGCATCATCATGTTGGCATAGCCGTTTGCATTAAAAGCACTCACACGCAGTTTCTCGTTCAATGCGCAGAAATCTTCCACGCTGCGGTCCTCGTGGGTAAATACCTTAACGACCTTTTGGCCTTCCATCATTTCTTCGATAAAGCCGTTTACTGCGCCCAAATCTGCCTGCTGGTGCACAAAGTACTTACTGGACTTGCCTGCTAACAAGCGTGAAGCCGACATCTGCACCAGAATCATGATGATGCTTAATCCGGTTAAGTACAGGTTCATACGGCACATATTTACAAATACCGTAACAATGGTAATGGTGCAGCTGAGCATCTGCGGTAAAGAGGTACTAATCAGCTGACGCAGCGTATCCACGTCGTTGGTATATACCGACATGATGTCGCCGTGTGCGTGGGTATCAAAGTAAGAAATAGGCAGCGTTTGCATATTGGAGAAAATACGCACACGCAAATTACGCAAAGTGCCCTGCGTAATAAATGCCATGGTAAAGCTGTTCAGCCAGCCGCACAAAATACCAATGGCATACAGGCACGCCATTTTGCACAGCATGATAAATAACGGTTGAAAATCGGGGTTTGTCTGGGTAAGCATCGGCGCAATGTAATCGTCCATCAAGGTCTGCAAAAATACACTGACCTGTACGTTTACCAGTGCGCTGACCACAATACAAACCAGTACAAGCGCATAGTGCGGTGCATAATTTTTCAGCACCTCTTGTGCCACACGCCAAAGCAGCTTACCGGGGTTTTCGATTTTAGGGCGTGGGCCCATTGCCCGTCTGCCGTGTCCATGCATCGCTCCTGCCATTACAGCTCACCTCCCTGTTTATCAAAGTCGCCGCCACCCTTGGTTTGGCTCTCGTATACTTCACGGTAAATCTCGTTTGTTTCCATCAGTTCTGCATGGGTACCCACACCGCTGATGCAGCCATCGTCCAGCACAATAATGCGGTCTGCATCCTGCACGGAGGAGATACGCTGTGCAATAATGATTTTGGTTGTTCCGGGAATTTCCTCACGGAATGCTTTACGGATTTTTGCATCGGTTGCCGTATCAACTGCACTGGTCGAATCGTCCAAAATCAAAATCTTGGGCTTTTTCAGCAAGGCACGTGCGATGCACAGACGCTGCTTTTGACCGCCCGAAACATTGGAACCACCCTGTTCGATATGTGTATTATATCCATCGGGGAAACGGCGGATAAACTCATCTGCACAGGCAAGCTGACATGCGTGCTCGCACTCTGCATCGGTTGCGTTGGCATCGCCCCAGCGCAGGTTTTCGTAAATTGTGCCGGAGAACAGCACGTTCTTTTGCAGAACCATGGAAACCTGGTCACGCAGTGCCTCCATATCGTAGTCCAGCACATTGCGGCCGCCAACCTTTACGACACCTTCCGTTGCATCATACAAACGGGGAATCATCTGCACAAAGCTTGTTTTTGCACTGCCCGTGCCGCCGATGATACCAATAGTCTCACCGGCTTTGATTTCCACGTTCAGGTTTTGCAATACGTTTTTGCCCACGCCTTTTTTGTATGCAAAGGACACATTTTCAAAGCTGATGCTGCCGTCAGGTACTTCGGTCAGGGGCTGTTCGGGGTTTACCTGTGTGCTTTGCTCGTTCAAAACCTCCGCAATGCGGCGGCCGGCAGCCGAGCTCATGCTTAACATGACAAACGCCATGCTCAGCATCATCAGGCTTATCAGAATATTCATCACGTAGCTGAACAAACTGGTTAACTGACCTGTAGTCAAACTGCCGCCCACAATCATTTTTGCACCCATCCAGCTCAGCGCAATGTTGCAGGCATACACGGTAAACATCATGATGGGGTTATTCAGTGCCAAGCGGGTTTCAGCCTTGACAAACATCTTATACAGGTTATCCGATGCCGTGCGATACTTTTCGGTTTCAAAGTCCTCACGGACAAAGCTTTTTACTACACGGATACCGGTTACATTTTCCTGCACAGACGCATTCAGTGCATCATACTTTTTGAAAACCTGGTCAAACAGCTTAGACACCGTAGCAATAATAAAGCCCAGACCCAGCAGCAAAATCACCATTGCTACAAAGAACACCTTGGACAGCTCCGGGCTAATGCGCAGTGCCATGACCAATGCACAAATCAGGTTTACCGGCGCACGCACACACATACGCATCATCATCTGGAACGCATTCTGCACGTTGCTGACATCGGTTGTCATACGGGTAACCAGACCTGCGGTACTGTACTTATCAATATTCGCAAAGGAAAAGGTCTGGATATTGCGGTACATTGCCTCACGCAGATTGCAGGCAAGGCCCGTAGACGCACGTGCAGCCGTACGGCCGGCAGTTGCGCCAAAAAGCAAAGCCAAGCATGCCAGCATTGCAATAATTGCGCCATACTTGAAAATGGCTGCCATATCCCCTTTTTGGATACCTTGGTCGATGATGGCTGCCATTGTAAAGGGAATCAGTGTTTCCATCACAGCTTCCATCATAGTAAGTAAGGGGGCCAAAATCGTCTGTTTTTTGTACTGCTTGATTTGTGCTCCCAGTGTTTTGAACATTTGTATCATATAGGTCAAATCCCTCCCTTTTTAGGTTGCTGCGGTCTCCTGCTGCGGCTTATCCTGCAAATTGCTTTGCAGTTTATCCAGCAGCCGCATCAGCTCCTCGTTTTCCTGTGGGGTAAGCGCCTGTTCCATTTGAACATTGGCCTCAGCAAAGCACTCCCGCAGTTTTAAGTGCAGTTCATATCCTTCCGGCGTAAGCTGCAACCGTTTTAAGCGTGCGTCATGCGGCACGCTCTCCCTGCGGATATAGCCTTTCTTTTCCATCAGCTGCAAGGTACTGGTAATGGTGCTTCGTGTAACAGAAAACTGCTTTTCCAAGTCACGCTGATACACATCATGCTGGCGGTTCAATGCAAGGTAACGCAAAATCCAGCCGTGTGTAACCGTTACATCTTCCACACCGGCATCTCGTGCGATTTGATTCACACGACGAAACAGCATATGGTCGGTTCGATGGATTTGTGTCACAATCGTACGAGGCGGCTTAATATGTTGCTGTGCTGCGATTTTCATGCAGCACTCTTGCTTTTTATCCATTTGAAGTCCTCCTTCCAAAGAATTGTCAGCTATCTAATTGTTCGATATGAAACATATTAACACATTTGTTGTAATTGTCAACATAAAGCAGTTGATTCTTACCTTTCACACAAAAAAGCGACAGGCTGTACCTGTCGCTTTTTATGCATTTTTACTTATTCCTGATTCAAACGGGTTTGCTTCCAATAGGCGCCCATACTTTGCCCCGGCTGGTCGGTTACATCGTCAACCAAATACTGTTCCAGACCACAACTTGCAGGGTCCCAAGCACGTGCCTGTGCTTCCGACGTAAACTCAACCTCCGCATACCAAAACTCTGTCGGCTGGCCTTCATCCACGTGGTTTACCTCCAGCATCAAGCCGCCGGGCAACTTGTAATCCCGCCGCTCCTTGGGGATAAGGGGCTTGCCGATAATGCGCTTTTCAATATCCGCAAACAGCTCGGGAGTAATATTTGTTTCCAGCTCCTCACGGGATAAGCCGATTCCATTTTTAAAGCAAAGCACATAGTGGGTATCGCCACTGTGCAGCGCCTCCTCTCGGATACGCACAGTTGGGTGTACACTAATATATCCCTGCCGCATCCAGAAGCGTCGGGCTTCGACCCAGCCCTCCGGCCAGCCGGACACCATCCACTTGCGCTCGATTTCCATGTTTTATGCCTCCTGCATTTTTGCATTTAGTATAACACAGCCTGCTCCGCAACGCACGCAGTTTTCGGCAGAATATGACGAATAAGTATTACTTATCAGTCGTGTCTGCGCTATATTTGTGCAAAATTCCTTTTTTCTCCAAAAGATAATGCGGAAAGTCTTTACTTTCATAGGAAACGTCAATTGCCTTTTTACTTTTTGTTACCCTATAATAATAAAGTAGATGTATCGCTGCGCTGTGCAGCGTTTGGCCTGCCCACAAATGGCAGGGATAGGAGAAAATTATGGCAGCAAATATCATGGAGATTTACGGCAGCAAAGTTTTCAACGAGCACGTAATGAAAGAGCGTTTGCCCAGCGCTACTTACGAAAGCCTGAAAGCTACCCTGCACAACGGCAAGCCTTTGGATATTGAGGTAGCAAACGTTGTAGCCAGCGTTATGAAGCGCTGGGCTATGGAGTTGGGTGCTACGCATTACACGCACTGGTTTCAGCCTTTAACAGGCATTACCAGTGAAAAGCACGACGGCTTTGTATCTCCCCAGCGAGACGGCAGCGCCATTATGGAGTTTTCCGGCAAGGAGCTGATTAAAGGCGAGCCCGATGCTTCCAGTTTTCCTTCGGGCGGCCTGCGTGCTACTTGTGAGGCACGTGGCTATACTGCGTGGGACCCCACCAGCTATGCATTTGTAAAGGACGATGTGCTTTGCATTCCCACTGCATTTTGCAGCTATACCGGTGAGGCACTGGACAAAAAGACGCCTTTGCTGCGCAGTATGACAGCACTCTCTCATCAGGCTTGCCGCATCTTAAAGTTGTTTGGCAAGGACGTAGAGCACGTTACCGTTACTGTTGGCCCCGAGCAGGAATACTTTTTGATTCGGAAAGAAGATTACCTTGCCCGCAAGGACTTGATTTTAACCGGCCGTACCTTATTTGGTGCAGCTCCCTCCAAGGGTCAGGAACTGGAGGAGCACTACTTTGGTGTTATCCGCCCCGTCGTTGCCGCCTTTATGAAGGATTTGGACCAGGAACTGTGGCGTTTGGGTGTCCCCGCTAAAACCGAGCACAACGAAGGTGCTCCCTGCCAGCACGAGCTTGCACCCATCTTTGACACTGCCAATGTAGCAATCGACCACAACCTGCTCACAATGGAGCTGATGCGTAAAGTGGCACAGCGCCACGGCCTTGTTTGCTTGCAGCACGAAAAACCGTTCCGTGGTGTAAACGGAAGCGGCAAGCACAATAACTGGTCGTTAAGCGTCAAAAACGAAAACCTGCTTGACCCCGGCACAACTCCCATGGAAAACCTGCAGTTCTTGGTATTCCTTGCTGCTGTGATTAAGGCCGTGGACGAGTATGCCGATTTGCTCCGCACTGCGGTAGCTACCCCCGGCAACGAGCACCGCTTGGGCGCTGCCGAAGCACCCCCGGCTATCATCAGCCTGTTTGTAGGTGAAGAACTGGAAGCGGTGATTGACGCAATTGCTTCTGATTCGCCTTATGCCGGCCCTGTAAAGATGAAGATGGACCTTGGCGTTGATATTCTGCCCAAAATCAGCAAGGATACCACCGACCGCAACCGTACTTCTCCTTTTGCCTTTACCGGCAATAAGTTCGAGTTCCGTATGCCCGGTTCTTCCCAGAATTTAAGTGATGCAAATACCATTTTGAACACTGCTGTGGCAAAAGAGCTGAAAGGCTATGCCGACGAGCTGGAGAAAGCCGAGGACTTCCGTGCTGCGGTTATCTCGCTGGTCAAGCGTACCATTCATGACCATCGCCGCATTATCTTCAACGGCAACGGCTACTCGCACGAGTGGGAAGTCGAAGCCGAGCGCCGTGGCCTGCCGAACAACCGAACCACGCCCTCTGCATTGCCTGCACTGATTGCACGCAAGAACGTAGCGCTGATGGAAGAATTTGGCGTTTTGACCCTGACCGAGATGAAGAGCCGCTACGATGTTGAAATGGAACACTACACCAAAGTGTTGAACATCGAGGCTCGCACCATGCTGGAGATGGCACGCAAGCAGCTGCTGCCCGCTATTGTGCATTACACCACAGTATTGGCCGAGAGCATTGCTTCCAAGCGTGCTGTATGCAGCGATTTGCCCTGCCGTGCCGAGAGCAAAACTCTGGCAGAGCTTTCCCGTCAGGCTGACGAGATGAGCGATGCTATCGACGCTTTGCAGGCTGCTCTGGATTTGGAAAGCACCTTCCATACTTATGACAAGAAGGCGGTTTTTGTAAGTGAAACCGTTATTCCCGCTATGGATAAACTACGTGAGCACGCTGATGCCGCCGAGGTTTTGTGCGACGCAGAATACTGGCCTTTGCCCAGTTACAGCGAGATGCTGTTCTATGAGGACTAAGCCCAACCTAATATAAACTATAAAAGCCGCAGCTGGTAAGCTGCGGCTTTTATTCTATTAACTTATGCGTCAAGTTCTTCCATTGCCTCACGAGTAGAATCAGCAGAGAACAAAAACTTACCATGCAAGGTATAGACCTCTACATGACCATTTACATTGCGAAAATCGTACTCCATCATAATAAAAGCCTCCTTGTACACTTTCTCTTTTCGTTTCAAAGTATACAGGAGGCTAAGTACTATAACTGGGACTTATAACCCATCAATGGCTTTTGCGCTTATGCTTCATCCACCGGTTGCTCGCCCTTCTTTTTCGGCACAGGGGGCTTGGTATCACCGGTGCAAACGTGCTTAGTCAAATAACGAATAATCGCCTGACGGCGCACAATACCAATAAAAATATTTCTGTCGTCCACAACCGGAACAAAGTTCTGGCTGCTGGCAGCTTCCAAAAGCTGCTCCATCGTAGTGGTTACACGCACAGCATTGTAATCACGCTTATGCGGGAACATGGAAATCGGCATATTTTCTGCCTGCTCCATATCCAAATCATGCATATTTTTGATACCCCACAGGATATCGCCTTCTGTCAAAGTGCCTTTGTACTCACCTGTTCGGCTTAAAACCGGAATGGATGCGTAACGGTTTTTCTCCCATTTTTCCAAGGTCTGACGAAGTGTAAAGTCATCATATACATACATCAGGTCTTGCTTTGGTGAAAGAAAGAACAATATATTCATGTTTATCCTCCATCGCAATACGACACGGCTGCCCGCAGCTTTTGCTTGCACTGCGCCTGCACCGTGTCCTTTATATTATATTGTAAGGACTGCCGTAAGACATTATGTCTTGCCGTCCCCTTTTCTTTTATTATAGCATCACCCTATGAAACATTCATGAATTTTTCAAAATCCAATAGAAAATTAAAGCTCGGATTCCTGTACAGTTCGACTACACAGCGACCAAAAGCACGAATGGATTTTTTCGATTGTTTGCTTTTTCTGCCACGATAAACTTAGATATGTACTATAATACAACAAATTTGAACTATACAGCGGCGAAACAAAGGTGTATAATAATATGGAACTGCTATATTATTTTGTAATAAAGCAGGCTTTGGGGCAATCCCATGGCGAGGTCTGCCCGGCAGCTGCAACTTGGCTGCCTGTGCACAAGCGTTAGAAATCGCCTTCGCAGGCAAGGCTTCCGCAGCAATATACTGTGGTGCTCCGCTGCCTAATCTTTCCTAAAATGCGGAAAGGGTTCGTTTTCGGGTGGGTCAGCCCATCCACCGGTAAGCGAGTGATTAAACCGTAAAGGAGCGAGACTGATTATGATTACAACTTATTTTCCATTGGGTAAATTGAGCTTTTCCAGCGAGTACTTTTCCGGGCTGGTTGGCGAGGCTGCAAAAAACTGCTTTGGCGTTGCAGGTATGTCCACCGGCAGCGTAAAAGATTCTGTTAAAGCCCTTGTATTGGGCGCAGATTTCCCCGAAAAGGGTGTGCGTGTTACCGCACAGGACAATATGCTGTATATCGAGCTGCACATCGCTGTAAGCTACGGCGTAAATGTGGCAAGTGCCGCACAAAGCATCACCCACCGTGTGCGTGATGAAGTTGAGCAGGCTACCGGGCTTAAGGTTGCCCGTGTAACTGTTTCTGTGGACGATATCATCGACAACTAATTCGAGGAAAACGACAACCGCCCATCCAGGGCCTTGAGGAGTAAAAGAAATATGATTACTGGCAAAATCCTGCGTGACGCCATTATTTCCGGCGCCAACAATATTAACAACCAGCGTTCTCGTGTTGACGAGCTGAACGTCTTCCCTGTTCCCGATGGCGACACCGGCACAAACATGGGCATGACCGTTGGTGCAGCCGGCCGTGAGCTGGCTGCTTTAAGCGATGACTGCACTGTAGGCGAAGCTGCTAAGACCGCTGCCAGCGCTATGCTGCGCGGCGCTCGTGGTAACTCCGGTGTTATCACCAGCCTGCTGTTCCGTGGTTTCTCTAAGGCTCTGGCTGACAAAAAGGAAGCTTCTGCCGAGGATTTGTGCGCTGCTTTGGCTAAGGGTGTCGAGGGCGCCTACAAAGCTGTTATGAAGCCCACCGAAGGTACTATCCTGACCGTTGCCCGTCTGGCAAGCGAAGCTGCCAGCGCAAGCGGCCTGACCGATGAAATTGCCCTGTGGGACTTGGTTATCGAAGAAGGCCAGAAAGCTTTGGAGACTACCCCCGAGCTGCTGCCCGTACTGAAGAAGGCCGGTGTTGTTGACGCCGGCGGCCAGGGCCTGATGGTTATCTTTGAGGGTATGCAGCAGGTCTTCCACGGCGAAGAACCCATCGAGGGTCAGGAGAACACCGGCTCCAAGGCAAAGCTGTCTACTGAAAATGCAGGCAAGGGCGTTTACACCGACGACCTGATGAAGGTAGAAGACATCCAGAACGGCTACTGCACCCAGTTCTTGGTCAACAAAAACGAGAATGCAAGCGCTGCTAAACTGCGTGCTTTTGCTGAATCCAACGGCGACAGCGTTGTGTGCATTGAAGACGAAGACGTCATCAACCTGCACGTCCATACTGCTGACCCCGGCATAATTGTTTCCGAGGCTTTGAAGCATGGTTACCTGACCAACTTCAAGATTGAAAATATGCACGAGCAGTTCCTGGCTCGCCAGAAGCAGGGCAAAGGTCTGGAAAAGCAGGCTGAAGCAGAGCAGAAGCGCAAGGATACCGTTGCCAGCGAGTTTATTTACGCTGCTGTTGACCCCGACCGTGACTACGGCTTTGTTGCTGTTGCTGCCGGCGAGGGCTTGAAGGCTGTGTTTACCGATTTGGCTGTTGACGCTGTTGTTTCCGGCGGTCAGACCATGAACCCCGCTACCGAGGACATTCTGGCTGCTGTGCAGAGCGTCCCCGCTAAGACCGTATTTGTACTGCCCAACAACAAGAACATCATCATGGCTGCTGAGCAGGCTGCTAAGCTGGCTGACCGTAAGGTGATTGTTCTGCCCACCCGCACTGTCCCCATGGGCATTACCGCTATGCTGAGCTTTGACCCCTCTGCTGACGCAAACGACAACGCTGTTGCCATGATGCAGGCCGCAGATACTGTTTCCACCGGTATGATTACCTATGCTGCTCGTGACAGCGAGTTTGACGGCAAGCGTATCCGCAAGGGCGAAATCATGGCTCTGGAAAACGGCAAGATTGTAAACGTCGGTTCCGATATTACCAAGACCACTTACCGCTTGGCTCGTAATATGTGCAAGAAGGACAGCAGCTTTGTTACTGTTATTTCCGGCTGCGACGTAAGCGACGAAGAAGCCGAACGTACCACTGAGCTGGTGCGTGCAAAGTGCCCCAGCAATGTTGAGGTCAGCCACATTCGTGGTGGTCAGCCCGTTTACTACTACATGATTAGTGTAGAGTAATTTTTTGAAACTGCAAACAGCCGCTCAAAGCGAAAGCTCTGGGCGGCTGTTTTTTCGATTGCAAAGCCTATCTGCAAATGCTACAATAACCATAGACATCATTTTATTACAAAATGTATTTTAGTGTCATAATATATCAGAAAGGAGACGAACCCTATGGCAGAAAGCACCCATATTTTGCAAGACGATACTCCGGTACGCTATCTAAAAGGGGTTGGTCCCAAAATATCCGAGCGTTTTGAAAAACTGGGTATCTACACTTTATCGGACTTACTGTGCCATTATCCCCGCCGATACCGGGACTTTACGCAGCCCTATACCATTGGGCAAGCCCCTTTTAATGTAGACTGTGTGATACAAGCCACCGTTTTAGCAAAACATGGTATGCGCCGTATTTCCGGCGGCCGCACGCTTGTGCGTGTAACTGCCGGTGATGATACTTCTGTTTTGGAAATCAGTTGGTTCAACAATGCCTACGCAGCTGATAAACTGGAAATCGGTGAAACCTACTTTTTTGAGGGGATGGCTTCCGGCAGTATGCTGCGCCGCCAAATGGTAAACCCTACCGTTCGCACACAGGTACAGGTGCAGGCCGAGCCGCTGCTGGCGGTCTACCCCCAAACCGAAGGCCTATCCAGTTTGCAAATCGGCAAATGTATTGCGCAGCTTTTAGACCATGCTGAGCTTTTACCCGAGCCGCTTCCGCAGGCTATGCTGAAAAAGTACCGCTTATTAGGCAAGGCCGAGGCAGTACGTGCCATTCACCGCCCACACAGCGCAGAGGAAGCCTATGCCGCACGGCGGCGCCTTATTTATGAGGAGCTGCTTATTTTGCAGCTTGGTATTGCCCGCATGAAAGAACGAAATGTTGCGGCTGCAGGCGCACCTATGCGCCGCACGGACCCTACGCCTTTTTGGCGTACGCTTCCCTTTGCTCCTACCGGCGCACAAAAACGGGCCACGACAGAAATTCTTGCCGACATGGCAGGCAAGCACCCTATGAACCGCCTATTGCAGGGTGACGTTGGCAGTGGTAAAACATTGGTTGCTGCCGCTGCTATTTGGAGTGCTGTGCAAAATGGGTATCAGGCCACACTAATGGCTCCCACCGAAATTTTGGCCGTACAGCACGCAAACAGCCTTGCCAAAATGCTGGAGCCCTTTAATATTCGTGTTGCACTGCTTACCGGCGGATTGCGTGCTGCCGAAAAGCGCACCACCTTAGCTGCTATCCAGTCCGGCGAGGCGGATTTAATTGTAGGCACACACGCCCTGCTTAGCCAAGGGGTTGTGTTCCGCCATTTAGGGCTGGCTGTTATTGACGAGCAGCACCGCTTTGGTGTACGCCAGCGCACCCTTCTAAACGAAAAGGCCCATGAGCCACACGTATTGGTTATGAGCGCTACCCCCATCCCCCGTACCCTTGGTCTGCTGCTTTATGGCGACTTGGATATTTCTATTTTGGATGAGCTGCCTCCCGGACGAACCCCTGTAAAAACACGTTTTCTCAAAGGGGCACGTCGTGGCGATTTATACGGCTTTCTGGACCGTGAAATCGCCCTCGGGCATCAAGTTTATATTGTTTGCCCCGCTATCGAGGATAACCCCACACAGGACCTGAATGCGGTAAAAACCTACTATGAGGATACTGCCAAGCAGCTTTTGCCTAATCGGCGTTTAGGCCTGATGCACGGTAAACTGAAACCTAAGGAAAAGGCAGCCGTGATGGAGCAATTTAAGGCAGGCGAGCTGGACGTTCTTGTTTCTACAACCGTCATTGAAGTTGGTGTGGATGTGCCCAACGCTACGGTAATGGTAATCGAAAATGCCGAGCGGTACGGACTTTCGGCACTGCACCAGCTCCGTGGCCGTGTAGGTCGCGGCGCTGCCGAAAGCTGGTGTTTCCTTGTAAGCGACCATGATGGCGAAGCTGTACAGCAGCGGTTAAAATTTTTATGCAATACCGCTGATGGTTTTGCTGTTGCCCAGTATGACCTGGAAACACGTGGTCCCGGTGACTTTTTCGGCAACCGACAGCATGGTTTACCCGATTTGCAAATTGCCGACCTTATGACGGACAGCCGAACCTTAAACGCTGCACAGGAAGATGCCGCTGCTATCTTGGCAAAAGACCCCACCTTAAAAAATCCCGACCATCAAATTTTAGCAGCACTGGTTGAACAAATGTTCCGCAAGGCGGGCGCACTGAATTAAAATATAAGTGCTCCCGGCAAGTACACCTTCCGCTGCATCAAAAGCACTAAAAAAGCAGGCAGAGAAACACTCTGCCTGCTTTTATTTAGTATATTCAGTCTTTTAGCGGCAGCACATCTAAAAACACACAGCGTGCTTTCGGGGATACCGTAATATCCCGATGATACCGGCCAAACAGCCACTTACCGTACTGAACCGTCTTTAGCAAGTGGTCAAAATAGTCGTTTAGTGTATTCAGGTCCTCTACCGGCACCCTTGCAAAATCCATCAGTCGGCTGGGCGCATCATGTGTCAAAATGTAATCTACACAGTTGCCCTGTGCTTGCAATGCCTGCGTGCATTCTTCCATTTCCGCTGCCGTTGGCATTTCTTCCGGCCACCAGTTTTCGCCCTCTATGCGCTCATAGCGGTCATGGCTTTGCCCACCGCCAAAGCAAAGGATTTTTTTATCCTCAATCGTTAAGATTTGCCCACGCTGCACATAATATAAATTGCCACCTAAATGTCTTGCCTTGCCGCCAAAAATTTCAGTTTCCGGAAAATGCAGCAGTTTTTCAAAATTTTCGTGGCAGCCATCCAAAAACAAAATCTTATAACGGCGCTGGCTAAGCCATCTCAACTGCTGCATTTCCTGCGGAGTTCCCTCCCACAAAAAGCCAAAATCGCCTAGTACAATAACCGTATCCTTTTTACCGAGCCAAAAAAGTTTGCCTTTTTTGAATCGGTCCAAATCACCATGCGTATCACCGGTGACATAAATCATTGCTGCGTCCTCCCTGGGTACAAATATTTCACAGATATAAAACAATACGGGCGGCTTTTCCAAATGCGGCGGCTATGTTATAATAATATTGCTACCGTTTAACCGGTAAGCCGTAAACGTCGAACAAACGGGGTTTTTGACCCCGATAAATATTTTATCTTGTTTTGAGGGAAATGTCCACATGAAACGTTTTTTTGCTTTACTAATTGCTACACTGCTGGCCGTAACTGTTGCCAGCTCTGCTTTTGCCGTTGGCTACGACCCAAGCACAACCTATAATGTTCAGGCGGAATCCGCCTATGTGGTTAACACAGATACCAACGTTATTATTTACGAAAAGAACAGCGATGCACCTGTAAAAGCCGGTGGCTTAACAAAGCTCATGACTATGGCTTTGATTCTTACCCACTACGAGGATGACTTGGACACCATGCAAATCACCATGCCAAGCGCTGTATCGGATTATGTGTTCAAAACCACTTACGCCGATGTGCGCACCGGCGAAACCTATACCTTGCGCCAGATGATGTATGGTATGATGCTGCCCAACGGCAACGATGCTGCGCAAGGCACTGCCTATGTGCTTTCCGGCAATGACTTAAGCGGCTGGTACAGCCAAATGAATGCGTTATCCAAGAAAATCGGCACGAAAAACAGTGTTTGGACCGATGCCTGCGGTATCGACAGCGGCAACACCACCACGGCAAAAGATATGTACCTGATTTTGCGCTATCTGATGCAGTTCGATGCCTTTGTGGAAATTGCAGGCAGCTACCAGTTCCAAATGCCTGCCAATACAAAACATGCAAATCCGTTTTGGATTTCCAACACAAATAAAATGCTAAGTAAATCCGATGGCGGCAAATACTATCGCAGTGCTATGAAGGGCGGAAAAACCGATGTATCCGGTGCTTATCCCGACAAAGGCATCAACACGCAAAGTATGGTTTCCTGGGCTAATAAGGACGGTGCCTCCTACATTTTCAGTGTAATGAACAGTCCTGTGGGCTGCGACGATTACGGATATTCTACGCCACGCCCTGCTTTGTATGAAACGGGTAAACTGATAGACTGGGTTTTCGATAACTTTGCCATTCAGGCAGCATTGGATACCACATTACCGATTTGCGAAGTTCCGGTAGCTTATTCCACCGAAACAGACAGCCTGAAGCTTTACCCGG
>RCNH01000245.1_pt1 | contig 25178 bp, 26 predicted proteins | sample 2041161 | NCBI WGS metagenome assembly RCNH01 (sample SAMN09708215, study PRJNA481090) | Feces metagenome, whole genome shotgun sequencing project. | biome: feces | host: Leptonychotes weddellii | place: Antarctica: Sion Island | collected 2010-03-01 | reverse complement strand
TGCTAAGGCCTTCGTGCCCCCTGCCAGACGATAAAATGTCGGTTCTAATCTATAGTTAACAACTGCAAAACATACAAAAGGAGTGTAGTGCCCCTATTGGGTACTACACTCCTTTTTTACTATGATTCGGCATATATAGGAGGGCCGACACTCCCTGCGCCACAAAAAGGCTGCCATATAAAACACTCCCCTGCCTATGCAGAGGAGTGTTGGTGGTATGAAGCAGCGGCTGCCCCATACATACAAGCAACAGACCTTATTTTTCTGAACGTGCCTCAAAGCGAACCAGGGTAGAACGTTCAGCTTCCTGTTCATAGTCGCGCATCTCAGAATTAAATTCTTCAACCTCAGCTGGGTCTTGAGAGTCATAGCCATAAGCCACAAAGCTCTCTGCTGGCAGGATGGCATTAAGGGCAATGCCTACAATAGAGCCAATAGCCAAGCCAGACAGGGCAATGGTCACGCCACCAAGGGTAAATACGATGGCATGAGCTTCTGAATAGGCAACACCTAGGGTAAGAACCAGGATAAAGGCAGCAATAAGAACATTGCGAGACTTCGTAAGGTCAACCTGGGATTCAACGAGGTTGCGAACACCAACGGCTGAAATCATGCCGTAGAGCACCAAGGAAACACCACCGATTACAGAAGGTGGCATGGCAGCGATAACGGCAGCAAACTTAGGACAGAAGGAGAAGAGTACGGCAAGTACGGCAGCGATGCGCACAACGCGAGGGTCATAGACGCGGGTCAAGGCCAATACGCCGGTGTTTTCGCCGTAGGTGGTGTTAGCAGGAGCGCCAAACAATGACGCTACGATGGTTGCTAGACCGTCGCCAAGCAAGGTGCGGTGAAGGCCCGGGGATTCGATATAGTTACGATTACAGGTAGAACCAATGGCAGAGATGTCAGCAATATGCTCAATCATGGTAGCCAAGGCCAAAGGGACAATAGTAATGATGGCAGTAATGGCCAGGCCAACATTCAGAGAGCCGGTAAACAAGGAAAGGGCGGTATTTTCCCACAGAACAGGCAAACCAATCCATGAAGCTGAGGCAACACCTGAGAAGTCAACTTCTCCCATGACTGCAGCTAGGATATATGATCCAACGACGCCAATAAGAATAGGGATGATTTTTGCCATACCCTTGCCCCAGATAGTGAAGAATACGATAAGGGCAATGGCGAATACGGCAATAAGCCAGTTGGTAGAAGCGTTGCCAATGGCAGAAGAGGCAAGAATCAAACCAATAGAAATTACAATGGGTCCCGTTACGATTGGCGGGAAGAAGCGCATAACCTTTTTAGGACCAAAGGCCTTAAAAAGGCTTGAAAGCACTAAATACAAAAGCCCCGCACAAGCAACACCTAAACATGCATATGGCAACAGTTCGGGTTCTTTGTGCGGGGCAATAGCGGCATAACCAGCGATAAAAGCGAATGAGGAACCAAGGAAGGCAGGAATTTTGCCTTTAGAAACAAAATGGAACAATAAGGTACCAAGACCTGCAAACAGCAAGGTTGCTGAAACAGAAAGGCCTGTCAGTGCTGGAACTAAAATAGTTGCACCAAACATGGCAAACATGTGCTGAAAACCTAAAAAGAGCATTTTAGGGGCACCGAGGCTACGAGCGTCATACACTGCCTCTGCCTGATCAGCAGACGTGTTACGGGAATTTGTCAAATCTTCCATTCCATCCCTTTCTTACGATAACTACTATGCTAATTTCTGTATGATCGCAGCCTGACGTCATGACTACAATCTTATTTATTATACACCGAATTGCTTATATGTATAGCTCTTTTTAAAAAAGAGGACCCCTTTGCTGGGGTCCTCTTTTATCTAGGGTATTATGCGCGGGCACGGGGGCGGCGCTCTTTTGGTTCACGAGCAATTTCAAGACGTACGGTAACATACTGCCAAAGCAGTAAGACCAAAAGCATGGTCATAACAATCAAGTAACCAATAACTGCACCCGGAAGTCCTGTGATATTGATCAACAACAGTAAGATGAGCAGGGAAAAACCAAAGGTAATCAGGTAGAGCTTAGGAACAACCTTTTGCTTGCGCAAAATGGTAATAACCTGATACAAAAAGTCAATGGCGCCTGTAACACCACCGGCTGCAAGCATGATAAAGCCAAGTTCCTTATAGGAACTAAAGTCAACACCATACAAGAAGCTCATGATAGGAATGCCAATCCATCCAAGGAAGGCAACATTGAGCAGAGTGATTACAATAATGAGCACAAACATGGCCACAATAAATAGGTCAAAGCGTCTGCGCTTCTTGGTGTCAGCCCAGGCAGCTGACATACGCACGAGCAGGGGCTTATAGATAAATCCTACGGTGAGCAAGATCGACTGGGCAGGGAAATACAAGGCATTAAAGTACAGCTGGGAGTCGTAGGACAGAACGCCCTCCATGGCAAACTTAGGCATGCTATCAACAAGGGCATACAAAAAAAGAGCTACAAACAAGGGGGCGCATTCACGACTGAGAGCAACAATGCTTCCCATCTGGGGACGGCTAGTTGCAGGCGTCTCAAACAGGGTAAGGGGCAGCGTTACAAAGAAGAAGGAAGCTGCAGCCACAGCAAACATAACCAGGGACGCAATTCCCAGATCGCGGACGAGAGCTAACGCAAGAGAGCCCACCACAAGTACGGCAACCGATCGTATGGTTTGTGAAATACCCGCTAGGTAGAGCTTGTCCTTTTGCTGCAAACGCCCCTCATAGACGTCTGCCAAAGCATCTATCATGCGGTAGCCATAGGCACCCATGCTGATGGTAAGCATAAGATGCTCATAGCCTCGTATGCGACAGTAGGCATAGCCGACAATAAACATAAACAAGCACGTGATGATACGCTGGATCTGATAATCCGCAAATGAGTGCTCTTCCTTAAGATCAGACACCTGATAGACGCGTACGCCATAATTAGCCAAAATCATAAAAAGGCTGGCAGTAACAAAGGCCAAGGAAAACATACCCGCCTGCTCAACGCCAGCAAGCTGGGTGGCAACAATGGTAAAAATAGGAAACACAGCACCCCAGGAGGCAAAGCCTAGGGTGTTCCATAGATAATCCTTACCAGCCTTCTGAGCTGGATAGGCCTCTTCCTGATGCGACCAGGAACCTTCCATCAACCGATTCCACCAAGCTAGTATCAGACGCGTAACAGGGTTGTTTCCCTCGCAGTCTTCTGATCCTAGGGTGCGACCCGTAAAGGCAGTACTTGGTGCTGGCACACATTCCTGCACTGCACGACCAGGATCTGGCCTTTTGGCCTGTTGCCGAGCCTGTGTGTGAGAAGTAGCTCGTGAGCGAGGGCTTGCAGGGTAATGTGCCCTGCTACTCTGCTCTGCTGGAGATTGCATGTGGGCCTGTCTTGATTCTGAATCTGAATGATAAGCCCCGTGTTGGACCACTTTCCTTGGTGTGCCCGAATGGCTTACGCGATGTGCGCGACCCCGCTTGTCACCTTGTGGTGCGGGGTGGGATATATTCTGTGGGTGGCGCGAGCTTGGTCTACCCTGCTGTGGGCCATCTTCTCTCATGCACTCCCCCTTTTAGTTCGTAATCTCAACATACGCTGCTGCATACGGAATACTATCCCCCTTGCAGCAGCCTAGCTACTCATTATACAAAACAACGGGCCGTATATATGAAACTGCTTAGCACAACTAAATAAAACAGGCGCATGCTAAGAGACATCTTATGACAGAAGAACCCACACAGCTAGGCCCGCGTAAACACACGCAAGCACTGTATGTTTATGCTTAGTAAAAACTCTCATCCGTGGATATTTTTTCGTTATAAGCCGGCAGCATGCTATCAGCACAAGGGCCCAGATAAAGGATGTACAGGCAAAGCTTGTACCTAGGAAGAAATACGGAACAGGGCTCATGCGCTGACTGGGCACTACAAAGGCAGGTAGAAAGGCTACAAAAAAGAGGGCGACCTTAGGGTTAAGTACGTTGGTCACAAGCCCTTCCACATAGGGGCGCTTTGCATCCTGGACTTCCGTGAGTGAAGGTGCTGATGCCTCCTGCTTCCTTCGGCTTATTGCAAGCTCCTTTATTGCAAGATAGCCAAGGTAGCAAAAACCCGCGAAGCTCAAAACTGTAATTGCTTGTGGATAGTTGGCCAGCCAAGCAGCAAGTCCCAGGGCAACCACCGAAGTGTGAACGAGCACACCACTCGAAATGCCTAAGGCAGCACGTATGCCGGTAAAACTTCCACCCTTTATGCACTGGGCAAGAATAAACAAAGTATCGAGGCCAGGAGTGGCATGCAGCAAAAAGCTTGCGAGCAAGAATGCTCCATATATCTGAGTTCCAAACACAGACGCCCTCCTTTCTAACAAGTCCAATCTCGGGCCTTAGACATCCTCGAGAGGACTGGTCTGCATACGAGCTCCCAGCCCTTAGGGTTTAAGCATATATATCTACAAGTGTGAGGCTCAAGCTGTGCTAAAGCCTTATGTGCTGAGCGGATACCCCGATGGGCTCGTGCTTGATGTAAAGCCCCCTCACACCCGCTGAGCAGTCAACACATACACCTACAGCTGAATACAGAACTTGGTGCACATTGTACCCTAGAAAAGCAAAAAGACCCGAGCAAATGCTCGGGTCTTACACGGTACTACGTTAGGCGGCAGATGCATGCTTGATCTGCAAAGAACACCAGTCAAGGGCGTCTTGCAAGGTAGCACGTGAAGCTGCATTATCTTCTGCAATCTGTGCGAGTTCTTCTGCAATATGATCTGCCTCCTGGCGAACCTCGGAGAGAGTAATATCGTCCAGAGAACAGGCATGGTTGGCTAGGATAATAACCTTGTCATCCATTACTTCTACGTATCCACCTTGGACCAAATAGCATGTCGCTTCCTGGGAATCTTGATCAACGAGACGAACTAAGCCATCTGCAAGAGCAGATACCAAAGGTGCATGCTGAGCCAAAAAACCCATTTCGCCTTCAACACCTGGCACGACGACCATATGGGCTTCAGTTGAAACCAAGCGTTGTAAAGGGGTGACGATGTCGCATGCGAGTTGACTCATTAGTTTTCCTTCATCTGCTCATAAGCTTCGTATACATCCTCGATAGCGCCCTTATAGGTGAAGCACTGCTCAGGGATGTGGTCGCACTTACCGTCCAAGATTTCCTTGAAGGAACGGATGGTGTCTTCAAGCTTTACATACTTACCTGGGTTGCCGGTAAATACCTCTGCTACGTGGAAGGGCTGGCCTAAGAACTTCTGGATCTTACGAGCACGATTTACAACGAGCTTCTGATCGTCGGAGAGTTCTTCCATACCCAAAATAGCAATGATGTCCTGGAGGTCTTTGTAGTTTTGCAAGATCTCCTGTACACCTACGGCAACATCATAGTGTTCCTGACCAACGATTTCTGGGTCAAGAGCACGAGATGTGGACTCCAGTGGGTCAACTGCAGGGTAAATACCCAACTCAGCGATGGAGCGAGACAAAACAGTCTTTGCGTCCAAGTGAGTAAAGGTGGTAGCAGGTGCAGGGTCAGTCAAGTCGTCAGCAGGTACGTATACAGCCTGTACTGAGGTAATAGAACCTGTTTCGGTTGAGGTAATACGTTCCTGCAAGTCACCCATCTCGGTTGCCAAGGTAGGCTGATAACCTACAGCAGAAGGCATACGACCCAAGAGAGCGGATACCTCAGAACCAGCCTGGGTAAAGCGGAAGATATTGTCGATGAACAACAATACGTCCTGACCCTGGTCACGGAAGTATTCTGCTTCTGTCAAGCCGCACAGAGCAACACGAAGACGAGCTCCTGGAGGCTCATTCATCTGACCATAGACCAGACAGGTCTTGTTGATAACACCAGATTCACTCATCTCAAGATACAGGTCGGTACCTTCACGGGTACGCTCACCTACGCCGGTGAATACTGAAGTACCACCATGCTCTTGAGCCAAGTTGTTGATAAGTTCCTGAATAATAACAGTCTTACCAACGCCTGCGCCACCGAACAAACCGGTCTTACCACCCTTAATAAAGGGTTCAATCAAGTCGATAACCTTAATACCCGTTTCGAAAATTTCGGTTACGGTAGTCAAGGTGTCGTATTCAGGAGCAGGACGGTGGATAGGAGCCCACTGTTTAATATCAGGCATTGGCTTGCCATCAACAGGCTCGCCAATAACATTCCAAATACGGCCCAAGGTTTCATTACCAACAGGCATCATCATAGGAGAGCCTGTGTCTTGAACCTTAAGACCACGAATCATACCGTCGGTAGAAGACATGGCAACGGTACGTACCATATTACCCGGCAAATGGGTTTCTACTTCGAGTACGGTAGTAACGCGACCAACAGGGGTGTCAGCGTCAACGATCAAGGCGTTATAGATTGCCGGCATTGCATCCGGTGGAAACTCAACGTCTACAACCGCACCAACGATGCGGACAATACGTCCACAGGCGCCCTGTTTTTCTGCCGCGTATTTGCTTTCTTCAGCCATTTAATCCTCCAAAGCAGCAGCGCCGCCCACGATTTCTGAAATCTCTGTGGTAATAGCGCTTTGACGTACACGGTTATAAATCCTTGTCAGCGTATCCACCATGTCATTGGCATTTTCAGTTGCCGAATGCATGGCGTTACGACGAGCGCCCTGCTCGCCGGCAGCAGAATCAACCAAGGCACGATAGATCATCGTACGCACATAACTGGGGACCAGCTTGGTTAATACTGCCTCTGCACTGGGTTCAAACTCAAGACTTGCAGAAACGGATGCCTCTGCATCATCTGAGTTAGGGGTTGCGGTGTTGGCAAGTGCCTCTGTGTTAATAGGAAGCACCTGCTCCTCGCGAAGCACCTGCTCTGCAGCATTGCGCGAGTGATTGTATACCAAGACAACTTCGTCGATGTCTTCTTGTTCATAGGCTTCAATAACGTATGAGGCCACGGTAGAAGCCTGCTCAACAGTAGGGTCGGCAGACTGCTCAATAAAGGCCAATACGGGATCGATACCACGATACTTAAAATAACCAACGGCCTTTTTACCGCAGGCTACAACATGAACCTCGGCACCTTGGGCACGTTTTTCGCGAATGATAGATTCTGCATGACGTAAAACGTTGGTGTTAAAGCCACCTGCCAAACCACGGTCAGAGACTATGGTGATGATCAAAACGTTTTTTACCTCGTCGTGCTTTTTGAGCAGAGCATGATCACTATCGCCCACCTGTGCAGCTACATTTGCAAGCATTTCAGCCATGGAATTGGCATAGGGCATAGCCTGATCCATGCGTACGGAAGCCTGGCGAATCTTTGCAGCCGCAACCATCTCCATGGTGCGCGTAATCTGCATGGTCGATTTGACCGAATTAATACGCCTTTCTATGTCATGTAGGTTGGGCATAGTTTACTTCCTTTATGCGTTTGAGACAGTGAAATGCGTTTTGAAATCTTCAATAGCCGCATTCAGGTCTGCCTCAATTGCCTCGTTAAATTTCTTTTCCTGGGCAAGTTGTGCAACAACGGCAGGATGATTGGTGCGTACATAGTCGAGCATTTCAATGCGGAAGCGCACGATGTCAGATACAGCAACATCATCAAGATAGCCCTTGTTACCTGCATAAATTGCAATAGCCTGCTCAGCAACTGGCATGGTGGCATAGCGTCCCTGCTTCAAAAGCTCGGTCATGCGGGCACCACGATTAAGCTGGGCCTGGGTGGCCTTGTCAAGGTCAGAGCCAAACTGGGTAAAGGCCTGCAACTCGCGGTAAGATGCCAAGTCCAGGCGCAAAGAGCCTGCAACCTGCTTCATCATCTTAGTCTGAGCAGAACCACCTACACGGGAAACAGAAATACCTACGTCAATAGCAGGTCGCTGTCCCTGGAAGAACAGGTCAGTAACCAAGAAGATCTGGCCGTCAGTAATAGAAATTACATTGGTAGGAATGTAGGCGGAAACGTCGCCTGCCTGCGTTTCAATAACAGGCAAGGCCGTCATGGAACCGCCACCATTTTCGTCACTCATCTTAACAGCGCGCTCCAACAAGCGTGAATGCAGGTAGAAAACGTCACCTGGGTAGGCCTCGCGTCCAGGAGGACGACGCAAGGTCAAAGACATCTGACGATACGCAACAGCCTGTTTGGACAGGTCGTCAAATACGATCAGTACATGCTGGCCGGGATTTTCTGCATTTGCAGGCTTGCCATCCTTGCCATTGTAGACAAAGAATTCACCCATAGCAGCGCCAGCCATAGGAGCGATGTACTGCAGCGGAGCTGAGTCGGATGCAGTAGCAGCTACAACAATGGTGTTTTTCATAGCACCATGGCGCTCCAGTGTTTCTACAACACCAGCAACGGTAGAAGCCTTCTGACCAATAGCAACATAGATACAAATAGTATCTTCATTCTTTTGGTTGATGATGGCATCAACAGCAATAGCGCTCTTACCTGTCTGGCGGTCACCAATGATCAACTCACGCTGGCCACGGCCAATAGGAATCATAGAGTCGATAGCTAAGATACCTGTCTGCATAGGTTCAGATACAGGCTTGCGGGCATGTACGCCGGGAGCCTTGAACTCTACCGGACGGGTGCCTTCAGCATCAATGGGGCCCTTGCCGTCAATAGGCTGACCGAGAGGGTTAACAACACGGCCGAGCAAGGCATGACCGCTGGGTACTTCCATAATGGTACCGGTGGTACGCACCTGGTCGTTTTCCTTAATGGCTGTCACGTCACCTAATAAAACAGCACCAACCTCGTCTTCTTCGAGGTTCTGAACAAGGCCATAGACTACCTTGCCGGTCTGAGCAACAAACTCGAGCAGTTCGCCCTCCATGGCGCCTTTAAGGCCGTCAACGCGGGCAATACCGTCACCTACCTGGATAACGCTACCCACTTCGCGGGATTCAACGCTGGATTCAAGCTGGTCAAGTTTGGCACGCAGGGCCTCTTCAATTGATTGTGCAGTAATTTCAGTCACGAGCTTCACCTCCATCTATTTTTGTTTTGAGGGTGTTTCGAGCGCGTTCCAACTGGGAGAGCATGCTTGCATCAATAGTGCGTCCATTCACACACATCACAATACCACCCAAAAGAGCTGGGTTAATACGTTCACGCAAGATGGCCTGTTTACCCAGGTCGCGTTGTGCTTTTTGTTTAATCTGTTCGCGCAGGGCATCATTGAGTTCAACAACAGTTGTCACATCAATAATTACCATGTCGAGTTGTTCTTGCAGCATTTCGCCATAGCGTTGCCATATGCGATTGATTACATCCATTTGATTACGTTCAATGATGACACAAAGCACATCGAGCAAAAAAGGACGCACTCCCGAAAAAGCTGCACGTGCAATCTCTATACGCTCAGAAAGCTGGCGCGTTGGATCGCTCAGAGCAGTTTTAAGAGAAAAACTACTGCGATAGGTATGCGCAATGGTTTCTAACTGATCGCGCACCTCAAGAGCACAGTCGCTGCCCCCCTGGTCAAGGGCTGCCTCAACAAGGGTGTGGGCATAGACATCGATTTGCTCATGTACAACAAGACGATTAGTTGCCATTGAAACTGCCCGCCTCTTGTACGTAGCGTTCAATGATGGCGCGATGTTCGTCGTCGCTTAAGTCTTCGCCAATAACGCGAGATGCGATATCAACGGTGGTATCTACCATAGAAGAGCGCAGCTCATTTACTGCAGCACGCTTTTCTGCTTCTATTGCCACTCGAGCTTGCTCGATCATGCGATCTGCCTCTTGCTGTGCCTGCAATGCAATGTCAGCACGAGCACGCTCGCCTGCATTCTTGGCATCAGCAATGATCTGAGTAGCCTGCATACGAGCCTGTGCGAGTTGTTCTTTATATTCCTCAAGAATCTTTTCGCTCTCGATGCGGGCAGCTTCACTTTTTTCAAGTGAGGTACGAATGGTTTCTTCACGCTTTTCGAGCATGGCATTAAATGCGGGCCAACCAAACTTGCCCAATACAAAGCTCAAAATAAGGAAGGCAACCAACATAGGCAGGAACTCTGCCATATTAGGAAGGAGAACGCTTGCTCCTCCTTGTGCAGGTTCATTCGCATAGGCAAAAGCAGGAAAAGCAGCAAAGCTCATGCAGGCTCCAGCAGCGAAGGCGAGACCTCGTTTTAATTGTGGCTTTACTTCTTTGTTTGCTTTCACTTTTATTCCTCCTTAAAGCCCTGGATACTACTGTGAAACGTAGTGTAAGGTCTTCAATTACAGAATAAAGGCCAAAACAAAGCCGATAAGTGCCAATGCTTCTGCAAGAGCAGCACCAATGATGAAGTTGGTGAACAAACGACCAGCCAACTCAGGCTGACGAGCAGTGCCAACGCAGCAGCCATAGCAGGCAATACCAATGCCGATGCCAGGGCCAATTGCGCCAAGACCATAACCTACAACCTTAAGTGCGGAAATAACCATAACAGTTTCCACTTGTTCCTCCTTTGAACTATTTGAGCTCTTCTCAAATATCAAACTTATCAATCAACTGCCTTTGTATGGCAATTAATTACTACATATGTGCAGGCTCCTTGTAAGACCATAGGCCCGCCTGCTCTAGAAGCCTATGACATGCCCTTGGTGTTTTAGTGCTTACCTGTTGCCAAGCCAATATATACGGCAGACAAAATAACAAATACGTAAGCCTGCAAGAAGGCCACCAATACTTCGAGGGAGTACATAAGCACCAAAAGGATAAACCATGCGATGCTAACACTGCCCACAAGCGCAGAGCCTTGAATGCCTGCTGTAAGGAAAGCGCTGGTAGCAAGGGCGAAAATGCCTAATACCATGTGGCCGGCAAACATGTTGCCATAGAGTCGAACAGCCAAGGTAAGGGCACGCAAAATCAGGGAAATGGTTTCAAAGAACCAGATGATAGGCACCATAATCAAAGGAAGGCCTGATGGCGCGATGGACTTAATATAGCCCCAGCCACCATGAGCCTTGATGCCATAATAGTTAAAATATACAAACGAAATAATAGATAAGGCCCAGGTGCAAGAAAGTGCTCCCGTGGGCGTTTTGCAACCAGGAATAAGACCGATGAAGTTGCAGGTTAGAATAAAGAAGAACATGGTAGCCAAGAAAGGAATATGCTTTTCATAGCCATGTCCAATAGGGCCCTTGCCCATGTCATTGCACACCATGCCGTAGCCAAACTCAACCATGTTGACGAATTTATTGTCAGGTACCAGGGTGAGCTTTTTTGCTGCCGTCAATACAATAAGCAGGGTTACCGCCAAACAAATGCACATCCAGACCGTGTACTGAGTTAAGAAACCAAATACCGGAGCTGAGACAAAGGAGTGCTGTAAGTGTGGAACCTGACTCGACAATACGTCTAAAGGATTCACGAGATCTACCTTTCTCTATTCTTCCTTACTTGTTTATATATTCCATATACCAAGGCAGTTGCAATAAGAGCAAGGGCCTCAGCAAGGACAAAACTGAGAACATAGGCGCGTGCTATAAGAATGCACGCAATCATGGCGCCTATAGTTAGTGCAAAGGAAGCACCTACTCCCAAAAGCAGGGCGCCTGCATGACTAAGATTGCTTGTTGTTGTCACATGCTTAGTAAGCGACACACTGTAGAGCAAGGGAGCAAAACCGAGTACTCCTGCTACAACTCCAAGCGCTAAGGATGCAAGAAGCACAAGCGTCCACCTCTTCTCCTGACACCAGTGGAATCTAACAGCTTATCCCCCATACTTTTGAATATAGGAGCTCTGTTTCAAATCATAACAGCATTTCAAACTTATAGAAGGAAAACTTTGTTAAGGGTGTGAGGCGAGGCCTAAATTACACCCCCTTTAATCCCTAGGATTTATGCATGTGTAGATGCCTCTGGCGAATACACACGTACTACAACCCCTGCTTCTTCAAGCATAGACATAGATAATTCATCCGGATAGGGATTTTCATAAATCACTTCGACAATACCTGCATTGATAATCATCTTAGAACAAACGATGCAGGGTTGTGTCGTGATATAGATTGATGAGCCTGTAATATCAACACCGTGACGGGCAGCCTGGATGATGGCATTTTGCTCGGCATGCAAACCACGGCAGATTTCGTGGCGCTGGCCACTGGGGACACCCAGCTGCTGACGCAGGCAGCCTGTTTCTGCGCAATGCCTCACACCTGAGGGAGGGCCGTTGTAGCCTGTGGTAAGAATACGACGCTCTTTTACAACCACAGCTCCTACAGCACGGCGCAGGCAGGTAGTGCGCGTTGAAACCTCATGGGCTAACTTCATAAAGTACTCGTCCCATGAGGGACGGATGTTTTCTTGCATGAAAACCTTCCTAGGAAACATAAAAAACGAGACGTTGCAGCAATGCCTGCAACGTCTACGTGTGTGTTGAGTAATGTATTGTTATTTGGTGCCAAAGATACGGTCGCCTGCATCACCCAAACCAGGAACGATATAGTTTGCCTCATTGAGGTCGTCATCGATTGAGCAGGTAAAGATCATTACGTCAGGATCCTGTTCCAAAACGCAGGCAATGCCCTGAGGAGCAGCTACCAAAACGACAAGCTTGATGTTTTTTACACCCTGCTTGCGCAAGTATGAGATGGCTGCAGCAGCTGAGCCGCCGGTAGCGAGCATAGGGTCGACAACCAAGCAGTCACGAGAAGCGATGTCTTCTGGCATTTTTGCATAGTATTCCACTGGTTCAAAGGTAGTTTCGTCACGATACATACCCAGGTGACCTACCTTAGCAGCTGGCATCAATTCCTGGATGCCTTCTACCATGCCAAGACCAGCACGCAAAATAGGAACAATGGCGAGCTTCTTGCTGCCGATCTGCTTGCAAACAGTAGCAGAAACAGGAGTTTCTACAGGAACATCTGCCAAAGGAAGATCACGTGTTGCCTCATAGCCCTCAAACAAGGCCAATTCTTTTACCAACTGACGGAACTGCATCGAAGGAGTGTTCTTGTCGCGCAAGATGGACAACTTATGCTGAACCATTGGATGGTCAACAACTACAACCCTTGGATCTTCGGCAATGCTCATAGTAGAAATTCCTCTCATTGTGCCTGATGCACGGATGGTTCGTATTAGTACGCGCGCCCCTTGGGAACAAGAGTCGCACCACAGTATCTAATCTAGTATAGCAAACAAACAGGCCTCGGTGTATATATCCACAAAAAGACTGACTTGCGACTTCGTGCATAAACCTAGGCTCTATACGCAAGGCTCGCATATCTACAAAAATTGACAACCTACACCAGAGCCTGTGACCCTCACATCTTGGAAAGCCTCTTCCCCTTCACCTTCGAGGGATGCCTATCGTTTAATGCTCGCAGGGGGGCTAAGACAGTACTAGGCATAGAGAACGCACCCGGCATACCTAAGGCGTCCTATGCGCAGACGTTGGGGTATAAGGGATGCTCAGAGAGAAGCTTGGCTACCTTTGCCTGCATGGCAGCAACAATAGCTTCGTCTTCAGCTGCCTTAACTGTCTCGGCAATCATAGCGCCAATCTCATAGCTTTCCTGTGCTCCAAAACCACGGGTCGTCATTGCAGCAGAACCAACACGAATGCCGCTTGTTACAAAGGGTGAACGAGTTTCGTTGGGGATGGTGTTTTTATTGACGGTAAGACCAACGCGTTCCAAAAGCTTTTCTGCTTCTTTGCCCGTTACACCTGTGGCAGTTAGGTCTACCAAGCACAAATGATTATCCGTGCCACCACTTACAAGACGTAAGCCCTGATCAACCATGCCACGGCCGAGTTCAGAGGCATTTTCTACAACCTGATCGATATAGCGAGCGTAGTCATCCTGTAAGGCCTCGCCAAAAGCCACTGCCTTACCAGCGATAACATGCATGAGTGGTCCACCCTGGGTTCCTGGGAAAATAGCTGAATTGATCTTTTTAGCACGGGCCTCATCGTTACACAAGATAAAGCCACCACGAGGACCACGAAGGGTCTTATGGCTGGTAGAGGTAACAACATCAGCATAGGGAACAGGGCTTGGATGGGCGCCGGTTGCAACGAGGCCTGCGATATGAGCCATGTCTACCATAAACAAGGCATCAACACTGCGTGCAATCTCTGCCATGCGTTCAAAGTCGATCGTACGAGGATAGGCTGAGGCACCGCCAACAATAAGGGCGGGGCGCTCTGCATGAGCAAGGCGCTCGAGCTCATCATAGTCGATGGTTTCAGTTTCAGGATTTACACCATACGGAATGAATTCGTAGGTACGACCTGAAAAATTCACGGGTGAGCCGTGAGTGAGGTGACCACCATGATCAAGACTCATGCCTAGGATCTTATCTCCTGGAGAGACCAAGGCTGTATAGGCAGCAAGGTTGGCATTGGCGCCTGAATGAGGCTGCACATTAGCAAATTTTGCACCAAAGAGCTCACAAGCACGCTGGCAGGCAAGATCTTCTACAAGATCAACCTTTTCACAGCCACCATAGTAGCGTTTGCCTGAATAACCTTCTGCATACTTATTAGTAAGAACGCTTCCTACAGCCTCCATGACAGCAGGAGATGTAAAGTTTTCTGAAGCAATAAGCTCAATGGAATCCCTCTGGCGTGAGAGTTCTTGGCTAATGGCATCTGCTACGGCAGGATCTGCAAGAGAAAGATAGCTTTGAGTCATAGACACATCCCTTCTGGTATAAAAAGGCACGGACTGAGCCGTGCCTTCCCGTACGTATTAGTTATCGAATTCCATAATTTTAGCAACACGATCGCTGTGGCGTCCGCCTGCGAAATCGGTGCTTAAGAATACACGAAGAATTTCTTCATTAACAGACTGTTCTACAAAACGGCCTGACAAGGTGATGACGTTTGCGTCATTGTGCTCGCGACAAAGGGCGGAAAACTCAGGAGTAATGATATTGGCAGCACGAATGCCAGCTACCTTGTCAGCAGCGAGAGCCATACCAATTCCCGTACCACAAACCAACACACCACGATCTGCGCGGCCTTCTGCAACGTCTAATGCTACAAGGCGGGCAAAATCAGGATAATCAACCCGATCGTCAGAATCGGGGCCTTGGTCAATGAGCTCATGGCCTTCTGCCTTTAAAAAGGCGGCGAGTGCCTGCTTTTGTTCAAAGCCGGCGTGATCACTTGCGATTGAGAGCCTCATGCTGATTTTGTCCTTTCTACAGCATCGCGCCAACGGCGCAAACATTCCTTGCGAGTTGCTTCATCCATATTAGGACGAAAATAGGTATCTGAGGAGCGTAAATCAACAATTTCGGCAACATTTTTCCAAAAACCACTACAAAGTCCTGCCAAATAGGCAGCACCAGCACCGGTAGATTCGGTGATGGAGGGTCGACAGAGCTCAACAGATAGGATGTCTGCCTGGAATTGCATGAGGAAATTATTGGCCGACGCTCCCCCATCAACATTAAGCTGGCTGATGGTATAGGCAGCATCCTGCTCCATGGTACGCATAACATCGTTAACCTGATAGGCCATAGCTTCCAAGGCAGCACGTACGATATGGGCTCGATTTGCACCCCGCGTGAGGCCATAGATGGCACCTCGGGCATCGGAATCCCAGTACGGAGCTCCGAGACCTGTGAATGCGGGCACAATAACCACCCCTGCCGAGTCTTCGACACTTTGGGCAATACGTTCTGAATCACAGGCCCGCTTGATTATGCCCAACTCGTCACGAAGCCACTGGATTAAGGCACCGGAGACAAACACGCTACCTTCAAGAGCGTATTCAAGGTCTTCAACATCGGGAGCACTTGCAGCAATAGTAGTAATAAGCCCATGATTTGACCATACAGGCTCATTGCCGGTGTGCATCAACATAAAACAACCTGTGCCGTAGGTATTTTTGGCGCTACCGGCGCTAAAACAGGTCTGGCCAAAAAGAGAGGCCTGCTGGTCGCCTGCGACACCGCAGATGGGAATGCCTTCAGGAAGTCCCGGGCGGGTCGTGGTGCCGTAGTAGGCACTGGAGCGCTTAACCTCAGGCAAAATGCTTGCAGGAATGTCAAAAATCTCAAGAAGCTCATCATCCCAGGTGCCTGTATGAATGTTAAACAGCATGGTGCGACTTGCATTGGTGTAGTCCGTTGCATGCACCTTGCCTTGGGTTAGACACCATATAAGCCAGGTATCAACCGTACCAAAGGCCAGGGCGCCACGCTCGGCTTCTTCGCGCGCACCTTCTACATTGTCTAAAATCCATTTAATCTTCGATGCAGAAAAATAGGCGTCGGGGATAAGGCCTGTTTTGTCATGCACCAAGGCACGACGAGCGGGATCAGCAAAGAGCTCTTCTATCATCTCTGTTGTGCGGCGACACTGCCACACAATGGCGTTATAGATGGGAGCGCCCGTTTCACGGTTCCACACAATGGTGGTTTCACGCTGATTGCCTATGCCTATGGAGTCGATTTCTCCTGGGAGGGCATTCGATGAAATCAAAACCTCCGACATAACACCAAGCTGGCTTGATGCAATTTCTCGCGGGTCTTGCTCTACCCAGCCTGGACGAGGATAGTACTGTGGAAGCTCATTTTGAGCAATGCCACATACTTCGCCTGACTTGTTAAATAAGATGGCACGTGACGACGTGGTTCCCTGGTCGAGGGCTAAAACATATCGCTTCACGCATCTCGCTCCTTAGTTTCACACGACTCACAAAGCTGCTCAATCCACTGCAAAATATCTTCTACGACACGATCAGACTCTGATTCATTGAGAATTTCATGGCGCATGCCAGGATAGATAATCAGTTGGGTCTTGGCGCCTGCGTTGCTGTATAAATCCTTAACGCGACTTACTCCTCGTCCCTGTTCACCTACAGGATCTTCGCCGCCGGCAACAAGCAAGATGGGCATGCCATAGCGTACTGCCTTGAAAGTCTTGGGGGATACCATGGCATACATAAGTGAGGTTAGGGCAACGTAGGAACCCGCTGAAAAAGAAAAGCCACACAAGGGGTCAGCACGATAGGCATCCACCTGGTCTGGATCGGAATTTACCCAGTCATCAGGGGTGCGAGCATGCTTAATAGCCTTAGAAAAGGATCCAACCCCCAGCTTGTCAAGAAGATCACTTGTATGATCTTGACCATGGATGGCAGAAATAAGCTTGGAGCTTATATTTCCTGCAAAGGCCTTAAGAGCAGGTGGGTTGCCTGTTCCCACGAGCACAAGGCCGTCGTAGGCATCAGGATGAAGGGAGAGGCAAACACGAGATACAAAACTACCCATGGAGTGTCCCAAAAGAATTACAGGAAGCTCACTACCCTGTTGCTGTGTGATTTCTTCACGCAGGGCATAGGTATCAGCAACAAGAGCGTAGGCGCCTTCTTTTTGGGCCATACGACCAAGTTCATGAGAGTCCTGGACGCTGTGTCCGTGAGCTATGTGATCGTGGGCATATACTGCAAAGCCAGAAGCAACAAGGGCCTGGGCTAAGGGAGCATAGCGCTCTTTATATTCTGCCATGCCATGCACAATCTGTACGACAGCACGAGGCTTACCCAAAGGAAGCCAGGCACAGGCATGAATGTTCGAGTGGCCATCGGCAGAAGCAAAGGTAAAATAGCTCGGAATGGCATATTCTTCGCTGTTCTGTGAATGAGTTTCTGTCATATGAAAACCTTCTTATATACAGGGAAACCTACAGGGGATAGACACGACGTATCTCAGAGGCGCTTAAGGCACCTTCGCGTAGGATGCGCGGCGTATCCTGAGTGCAGTCAATAACGGTAGAAGCGCGACCATCAAGGGGCGCATCTTCGAGCAAACACACCGATACTGCTTCTCTAATAGCGGGGTCAAGCTCGTCATAACAGGATGCAGACGGCAGCCCTGAAATATTAGCCGAACTTGTAACAAGGGGGCTATTAAGCTCACGCATGAGGTCACAGAGCGCTTTGTGGTTGGGAATACGCACGCCTATGGCGTGGGCGCTTGAAGAAAAGCATGGCTTAACTGTGTTATTAGCTGGCAGAACTAAGGTTAGAGCGCCCGGCCAAAAGGCCTGGGCATAGGCATAGGCATAGTCAGGAGCTGAGTCTATATACTGCTCAAGCATGGACATATCGCTGCAAAGCCAGGCCACGGGTTTAGTTTGTGGGCGGCGCTTGAGTCTAAAAATCTCCTGGGGACTATCTACATAGGCCAGGGCAAGGCCAATCCCATACACGGTATCGGTAGGAAAAATAGCAGCCTCACCTGACTTGAGACTTTGTGCGAGACGCTCATAGGCACGATCATCAGATGAGACGCAAGGTACGTGAGTAGCTGGTGAGAGCAACACTAACCCCCTTTAAGCGATAGAAGGAGTTGTTAGAATCACGCTTGCAACAAGCAGGGCTGCACTCACAAGAGCAAGAATAGCCAAGGCTGCTGCAACTTTTGGGTTTTTTAACATGATTACTCCTTACGCCAGGGTGTTTACAACACGGGCCTTAATAGGAAAGCTGTAGATAATCTGCCGGGACACTCAGGTCAAAGACATCCTGGAGCCGGATGTCACAGGCAGAGGCCGCCGCAAGAGCGCCACTGGTCCAGGCCCAGTGCAAATTAAAACCGCCGCAGGGAGCATCCACATCGAGCGCCTCTCCTACAACATACAAGCCTGGAAGCTCATATGCCTCGCAACTTGTCGGATTAAACTGCTCTGGTGAAAATCCGCCTCGCGCCACCTGAGCTTGCTGGGCAGAGCCGTAGTCCCGCACCCGCAAAGGTACAGATTTGAGCTGCTCTACAAGATGCCTTAGGTCATGAGCAGCGAGCGGATGGTCGGGACTTGGAGCAAAGCGCTGCATGAGCTCATGAGATAGTTGAGTAGGAAACGTACCTTGCAGCAGGTCTTCAGGTCGGCTCTCTGGATAGCTTGCAACCCACTGCCCGAGGTGCCTACTGGCCTCATCCTTACTCCACCAAGGAAGGAAGTCACAAAACAGGGTGTCTCCAGGCTCAACAAACCGCGACATATTAAATATGGCCACACCGCTGGCACCATAATCACGAAACATAAGTTCGCCTGTTTCTTCATGCTCATCGGTGAACAGACGAGCACGGGCACGAACATTATGAAGGCTTTTGAAGTTAAGGCCTTTGAGTTTGAGGGAAAGCAGGCGCGGCTCACAAGGGCGATATTCAAATACCTTGGGAAGAAGATCCGCTGGCGTAGCGCCCCCTGTTGCAATAATCACGCAATCAAAAGAAGCTTTGTGCATGCTGTCATCACAAGCATCGCACCATGCAAGCTCATAGCCTGAGCTTAAGGGCTCTACACAATGCACCCTTGCGTCGGTATGGAATTGCACCTGCGGCACCTCAAGGCGCAAACGCAGGGCATCCAGCACGCTACTTGCCTTATAACTAATGGGATACAGGCGCCCACCAGACTCTTCAACTAAGGGCACGCCAAGAGCCTGCCATAGAGCATGCATCTGTGCGGGTGGAAGTGCAGAAAAGCTCTGAGACACAAACTGCGCAGACCTATAGATGCCTGGGCTGGGATGTCGATTGGAAATGTTGCAGCGGCCGTTACCTGTGGCAAGTATGGGCCTGCCTATACGTGAGGCAGCTTCAAAAATGTCCACCTTGGCACAGTTGTTTGCTGCAACAACTGCAGCCATAAGGCCAGCGGCTCCGCCACCCACAATGGCAATATGTCGTCTTTCTTGTTTCATGCTTGTTATCATATCAAACCTCAGTGAGGCTGAGAGAAAAAGGGCATAAAAAATGCGCCCCCTACAAAAGGGAGCGCAGTATGTAAGAAAAGCTCACGTATTAGAGTTCAAGCTTCCACAAGCCATGCAAGTTGCAGTATTCATATACAGCAACAGGAGCATCGCCTTCGGCTACAGCGAAATCTGCTACTGGCTCATCGCTTGCTGAGAGTTCAACAAACTGATAACCCTTTTGGGTTTCTAAGCATACGAAGCTGATCAAGTGTGCTTCAGTCATAGGATGCATAACGCTGCCAACCTGAACATGAACGGCAGAGCCTTCAACCTCTGCTACAGGAACATGCTTTTCAACAGCAGCATCAACCGTGTTTGCTTCAAGCTTGGTCATCTTTTCGCCACAACAAACAAGGCTTACACCCATGTCGAAAGGCTTAACGGCAATATTGCCGCAGTGCATACATTTATAAAATGAAAGTGCCATAGTATCCCCCTTTTTTGATAAGTATGGCATGTCGTAACCTAATTTGATGATACGTCATTTTGCCTCATTTGTTACTCCCTTTTGCGCAATATTCACGCGGAGCGCACAAATTGTTACTATGACGCCAACAATTATTAGGGGCACGGATAAGATCTGACCCATAGTAAGCCAGCCACCCCATAAATAGCCTAGATGAGCATCGGGCTCGCGTACGAATTCTAACAGGAAGCGTATAATGCCATAGCCTGTTAAGAAAAGTCCCATAAAGAAGCCCTGAGGCAGCAAGGGGCGCCTATAGGACAAGGCATACAAAAGAGCAAACAAAAGCAGGCCTTCTAAGGCAGCTTCATAGAGCTGACTGGGGTGCCTGGGCATCATGCCAGCAGCACCTCCAAAGACAACACCCCAGGGCGCATCAGTAGGAGCACCCCAAAGTTCTCCATTAATAAAATTAGCACAGCGCCCCAGGAAAAGACCCAAGGGAGCTGTAATGGCACCAAGGTCGCAGATGGTGCCTAGGCTTAGATGCAGTATCCTTACAGCAATTAGTCCACCAAGAAATGCACCTATCAGCCCCCCATGAAAGCTCATTCCCCCTTGGTTAACCATGAAGATTTCTAAAGGATGACTTATGTAGTAGCCCTTTGAATAGAACAAACAATATCCCAGGCGCCCGCCTAGGATTACGCCAAAGGCAAGACCAATCATGACAGCATACAGGTCATCTCCCGATAGCTTGAGCTTCCAACGGCGCGCTATACGACTCATCAGGTAGCCGCAGATAAAAAAGCTGGCAATATAGGCCAGGCCATACCAGCGCACCTCAAAGGGGCCGACACTAAAGGCGACGGGGTCTATGGCGTGATATATAGCATTGAGCATAGCTACTCCTTATACGCATAAAAGCCCAGTGACAACACTGGGCTTTTCTTTATTCAGCAGCTACAACCTGCGTGATCTCGGGGATGCGCTCTTTAAGAATGCGCTCTACCCCATTGGTCAAGGTCATCTGAGACATGGGGCAGCCCTGACAGGCACCCTGCAGCTGTACTGTTACAACGCCGTCTTCAGACACATCAACTAAGGCTACATCGCCGCCGTCCATCTGAAGGCTTGGACGAATAAGCTCCAAAACTGCAGCTACGTCTTCTTTATTTACCATGGTCTCTCCTTAGGTATGAATAGTAGTTTGCGAGACTCCGCAACACGAAGGCCCGCCATATGCACATGTGCTAGATGGTCTTACGACACACCTGGGCACCAAGCTCGTTGAGTTTTTCTACATAACGCTCATAGCCTCGATCAATATGGGCGATATTGTGCACCTGTGTGATGCCATCGGCATAAATACCTGCAAGCACAAGAGCGGCGCCACCTCTAAGGTCAGTAGAAGAAACAGGGGCGCCTGAGAGCGACTCGACACCATGGACGAGGGCGTGGTGGCCTTCGATGCTAATGTCAGCGCCCATGCGTGAAAGCTCTGAGGCAAACATGAAGCGATTTTCAAACACGTTTTCGGTAATGATGCTACTACCCTGAGCAAGGGCAGCAAGCAACATAAATTGTGCCTGCAAATCGGTAGGGAAACCAGGATGAGGAAGGGTTTGGATATCGGTGGGACACAAAGGGCTGGTACGCTCACAGCTAATCCAGTCTTCTCCCTGCTCAACCGTGCAACCCATGGCTTCTAGCTTCATGATGGCCATGCGTAGGAAGGAAGGGTTGATGCCTTCAACGCGCACAGGGCCTCCCATAAGAGCGCCACCTACAAGATAGGTACCGGCCTCAATGCGATCACCCACCGTAGTGTGTTCGCAGGGATGCAGGTCTTTAAGGCTAACGCCCTGAATTTCAATAGTAGAAGTGCCTGCTCCAGAAATGCGAGCGCCCATGTCATTGAGCATCTCGGCTAGGTCAGCAATTTCTGGCTCACGTGCAGCATTTTCAATAAGGGTGGTGCCTTCAGCCACAACAGCAGCCATCATAAGGTTTTCTGTTGCACCAACACTGGGAAACTCGAGGGCAACTGATGCACCTACCAGCTTGTCGCACTGGGCCATGAGAAAGCCATGGTCTACTTCGAACTGCACACCCAGGGCTTGAAGGCCAACGAGGTGCATGTCAATCTTACGGGCACCAATTTGGCAGCCACCAGGCATGGCTACACGGGCACGGCCAAAACGAGCCAACAAGGGGCCCAGCACTGAAATGCTGGCACGCATCTTAGATACCAACTCATAAGGAGTTTCATAGCCTGTCATATTGGTCGTATCAATACGCATGCTGTGATCAGTACGCTCAATCTGAGCGCCAAGATAACGCAGGACATCTGACATGATGTCGATGTCTGAGATATGGGGAATATTATGCAGGACTGTTTCGCCCTGGCCCAAGATCGTGGCAGCAATAAGCTTAAGGGCTGAGTTTTTTGCGCCTGCAACTCGTACGGTACCGCGCAAGCAACGATTGCCCTGTACTTCAATAATTTCTTCTGACATAAATACTATCTTTCCCGTACTTACTAGTAATGGTTACTTGATTATAAACCAGGGCTGCCCACTTCCCTGTCCATATCCCTAAATCAGCAAAATAATTCCCACAACCCACCTAGCCTTTGCATGCGTCCAAAGCCTGCTCCTCATATAAAAAGCGCCCCTGCTAGGCAGGAGCGCTTATAGACATGCCACAGTACTAAAACTGAGACGTGTAGCAGATTAGCGTTAGCGACGGCGTGCTGAAGAGAAGGCACCCGCAATACAACACATTACAACACCCCATCCAAAGACAGCCCCTAGAGCATAGCGCAGGCCCAGTCCGTCCGCGGTAAGAGGAATATGGACTTCTGAAACCTCCTCGGAGGCCTGCTCCTTGGGACGGGAAGCGTCTGTCGTGGATTCAGGCGTGGTATCCGGAATTAGGACCTCAGGCTGTACCGGATCAGGTTGAACTGGATCAGGCTGAACCGGGTCGGGCTGAACTGGATCAGGTTGAACAGGGTCAGGCTGTACCGGATCAGGTTGAACTGGATCGGGTACTACGGGCACTACGGCAGCAGAGCGAGCAAGCACAAAGTTAAAGCTGTGCTTCTGGCCGGGTGTATACATATCCCCCGTCCACTCCTGAACGTCGTTTGTCTCTTCAAAGCCTTGCACGGATGATGCATCCCCTGCCTGATCTGCCTGATAGGCATGATAGGTGTAGGGCCTGCCCGTAACATCAACCGCATCAAGGCCAGGCCAGGTATGCGTCAGGGTGCCATCTGGCATTTCTATGAGCTCAACGCGCTCATAAGGGCCATCAGCAATCTTACGCTCAAGTACAAAATAGACAGTCGGCTTTTGCTGGGGCAGGTCATTGCCTTCCCAGCTCAGATTAATGCTTATATCCACACCTTGGATGGCATGGGTATTAAGGGCAGCAAAGTGATGACTTAGGTTGTCGTCATAGGCACTTGGCGTCCATGAGCAATCCTTTTCCGTTTGTTCAAAATGCTCAGGAACATACGCTTCTCCCGCCTCATTACATTGCACCACCATATAGGTATAGGGCGTGCCATGAGTATCAACAACGGGCTGGTTGCCAAAATCAAGACCTTCAGCACCATCCTGCACCAGAGCCACAGCGACTGTTTCTGGAGCAGTTGTCGTGCTGTCTCTCACAAGCTTAAACCAGGTATCTGGTTTTTTGTCAGGAAGACAAGGACCCTCCCAATCAAGCTTCAAGTCGAGGTGTGCCAGGGCTGGGACAAGCGTGTTCGTAAGTACAAGGCGCCCATCAACGTGTCCTAGCTGACGACCGGGAGCATATTCAATCGGAGAAAAGACCGGAGTAAATTCCGAACGGTATGCAAGGCCCGTCTTCGTAGCATTGCGAGAGGATATATGCTCGCGGTAAGAAAGCTCATAGGCCTTGTAGGCACCAGCAGCAACATCAAGATAATAGCCTTCGATGTTGGATACCTGTGCTGCATACACAGCAGGATTAGCTGTTGGCATAAGCTCAACTTCTTCAAGCCTTATAGCATCATCTGTAGCTGCGCCAGGCTTAGCCTTAGATAACTCCACACCATAGTAGGTATGTTCAAGAAGCTCACCACTTTCGAACTTCTTTTCAAGGCTTAAATCCACAAGAGGAATAGGAACCTTGTTAACAAGCTCTATGGCGTTGTGCTCATTGTCGATGGCAAAATCGATGTCAGCACCAGGGCTTGAAAGCGGATCGTAAACTCGAGCCACGAGCTCAGGCTTTACACCAGGACCGCGATCTTGAAGATGCAAGGTCCAGGCTCCCTGTGGATAGCCGCCCAAAACCCCTCGCTCTTCACGAGGACGTGCCTGTCTTAGATCTTGGACGAGCAGGTACTCCTGACCAACAATAAGATTGCTCAGTGTAAGCATACCTTGCTCATCCGTACCCAGCTCTTGACCTGCTTCTGAAGGCACGCCACCGAGCAGGCGCTTTAAGGTAAAGCCAGCTTTATGCAGGTCATGAGACACGTTTGCATCCCCTTCTGCTAACTGGGCAGTATTGTGAAGGGTGTAGCTTTCAGGACTGCGTACATTATAGAAGGTCATAATTGACGTGTCTGAACTCGTAAGCATAAGGCTTGCAGGACTTCCCTGCTCAAAATAGGGCAGAGGAGCAACTTCCTTGATGACATACTGTCCAAACTGCAACTCATTGAAACGAATAACGCCACTTTGATCGGTGTCAACTCGTGTACCAATGAGTGTATCTACTCCATTTTCACGCTTATACAGCTCAAATCCCACTCCCTCAAGAGGGCGAGAGGTAAGCATGTCGAGCTTACGAATTAAAATTCGTGGCATAGCAGGAAGATTGCTTGCATGTACAAGCACCTTGCCATCCCAGCCAACACGATTCTCCCAGTCTTTAAGATGCACAGCTATTGGCTCGGTATGTACCTCAGCGTTATAGCCCTCGGGCACGCCAACTTCGTGTACAAAATAATCCTTGCTGGTATCGAATTTAGCATAGCTAAATTCTGCCCTACCTT
>RCNH01000407.1_pt1 | contig 25195 bp, 13 predicted proteins | sample 2041161 | NCBI WGS metagenome assembly RCNH01 (sample SAMN09708215, study PRJNA481090) | Feces metagenome, whole genome shotgun sequencing project. | biome: feces | host: Leptonychotes weddellii | place: Antarctica: Sion Island | collected 2010-03-01 | reverse complement strand
ATCGACAGGGTATACGTTTCGGAAACACGGGAAAAAGCGCTGGAGCTGGACGAAAAAAATGCCCAGCTGGATGCTTTGCAGATGCAGGTAAACCCGCATTTCTTGTATAATACGCTGGATATGATCCGCTGGCAGTGCCTTTACGAAAACGGCGGAGAGAGTCCGGCATCGGATATGATCGAAAAATTCTGCACTCTTTTGCGTATGACCATTAAGGGTGAAAAGAAAAAGGAGACCATTTCCGAAAGCTTGCTCCACGCAGCCACATATCTTGAGGTGGTAAACTTTAGAAATACCAGTAAGATCCAGCTGGAAACCCAGCTGGACTTTGAGCCGTCGGGGTATCTGATCCCCTGTCTTTCGCTCCAGCCGATTTTGGAAAATGCGGTGCGGCACGGATTTTCCGGCGAGGAAACCGACAACCGAAAGATCTGCATTAAGGGCAGGCTGAACGGGGACGGCAACTTGGAAATTTGTGTGGAGGACAATGGCCACGGCATGACGCAGGAGCAGCTGGATGCGCTGCATACCAGCATGGAAAGCTCGGAGCTCACAAAAAACAGCATCGGTCTGCGCAATGTAAACCAGCGCTGCAAGCTCTGTTACGGCGAAAATTACGGAATACGCATCAAAAGCGATCTGGGGAAGGGAACAACGGTGATTTTGACCATCCCCGCAGAAAAGGGGGAAGAACCTATTGTATAAGGTATTGCTGGTGGATGATGAGGCGATGGTAACCCAAGGGCTTACTCGCTTTGTAAATTGGCAGGAAGCCGGGTATACCGTGGCAGGAACCGCCACGAGCGTTGCCAAAGCACTGGATTTTTTGGAAAAAGAGCCGGTGGATCTGGTGATCACCGACATTCAGATGCCGGGACAAAACGGCATTGACCTTATCCGAATCCTAAAAGATTTGTATCCCCAAATCAAAACCATTATTTTGTCGGGCTATACCGAGTTTTCTTATGCACAGCAGGCCATTCGTTTTGGAGCGCTGGATTACCTCACAAAGCCCATCAACTTTGCGGCGATGCGTACCCTGCTGGAAGAAGTACGTGTAAAGCTGGACGAAGAAAATCAGCGCACCGGCGAAGACAGTCGCTTGCAGGAGCTTTTGACGCATACCTTGATTTTGAATATTGCCAATGGCCTCAGTTACGATGAAGCCCGGGCAGCCGTGTGCCTGAATACGCACTGCCCGATCACGGCGGTTCGGCTTTCTCATCGGGACAAGGTCAATCTGCCCGAAAATGTTTCTCAGGAACTGCAAGAGCGGTTTTCCCCCTGTCAGGTGGTGTCTCCCAGCGAAACAGAGCTTTTGCTGATTTTGGAGGGAGAACGGGATTTGCATGAGGTGTTCCGGGAACTCACTCTGCTGACCGAGCAGGCGGCACCTTGCGGCGTTGCCCTGTGCGTGGGCGTATCGGAGCAATGCAGCGGTTATGCAGAGCTGCGCGGCGCAGTGATGCAGGCAGGCAAGGCCATGCGCTACCAAAAAGCGCGCAGCGGGCCGGGCGTGATGCTGTATGAGCAGGTGCATCAGATCTTTTTGAATCACACCGAAAACGATGACGAAACGATTCACCATTTGGTTGAACTGCTGACCACCCCCGAAATGCGCGGCCAGCTCATCAGTGAGTTTACCGGGGCGCTTTCGGAGATGGAAAATCATGCCGATTATTCAATTGCCGGCATGCAGCGCTTCTGCACAGAGCTTTTGGTGGAAATGGACAGCCCCATTCAGGATATGAATCTGCCGGATTATCCCCGTCACGTACTGCTCAGTGAAGCACTGATGGATGTGCTGGGAGCAAAAAAATCGCAGGATATCCAGACGTACATGGTGGATTATTTGGAGCGTGTATTGGATAAGCTCCAGCTGGTGGATGAATCCCAGCAGGCGGGAGAGCTGATCGACCGCGTAAAGGAGTATATCTCGGTGCATTATGCCGAAAACCTTACGCTTGCGGTGCTGTCGGAGATTTTTTATGTCTGCCCGGCTTATTTGAGCCGCCTGTTCAAGAAAAAAACCGGAATCAATTTTGTGGATCATCTTACCGCTCTGCGTATGGAAAAAGCAAAGGAACTGCTGGCAAATCCGGCACTCAAGATCTACAACATTGCCGAAATGGTGGGCTACGAAAATCCCCGCTATTTTTCCCGCTTGTTTAAAGAGGCCGCCGGATGCGGTCCGCAGGAATACCGCAGTATGCTGAACGGTGAAGAAGCACCCGCAGAATAAAAGACCCTGCAAAATTTCACAAAAAAGTTTATAAAAAAGGATTGACGCCAAGGCGGGTTTTGTATTATCATTGTTCACAACAAAAGGGAGTAGCTGGCACGATACAGTGTGTCCGACGCGTCATTACGGGTTTTGCCCCGCAACGGATTGAAATAGCGAGACTTTTGCATCAAGTATATTGGTGCAGGAGTCTCTTTTTTATTGCTCCTGCCCAAGGGAAGGAACAGATATGAAAGAAAAACGCGAAGTCTGGAAGCTGGAAGCAAATCAGTTGTGTGAAGAAATGGGGGTCACGCAGAACGGCCTCAGTACCCATGAGGCACGGCAGCGGATGGAGCAGTATGGCCCCAATGAACTCAAAGCAGGAAAGCGCAAAAGCATCCCCCGCATCTTTTTTGAGCAGTTCGCTGATTTTTTGGTGCTGATTTTGATTGCAGCCGCCGCTGTTTCGGCGGTTTTGGGCGATGTGGAAAGCACCGTGGTCATTCTGGCTGTGATCACCATGAATGCGGTGTTGGGCACGGTGCAAACCGTAAAGGCCGCCGCTTCGCTGGACAGCCTCAAGCAAATGTCCGCCCCGGTGGCAAAGGTGCTGCGTGACGGCGTTGTGGTGCAGGTTCCCGGCCGTGAAGTGGTTCCCGGTGATGTGGTGGTGCTGGAAGCGGGCGACAGCGTGTGTGCCGACGGCCGCTTGCTGGAAACCGCCAGCCTGAGCTGCGCCGAAAGCGCCCTCACCGGCGAAAGCCTGCCGGTTGAAAAGCAAACCGGCGCGATTGAACAAGATGTGGCTTTGGGTGACCGCAAAAATCAGGTGTTTTCCGGCTGTTTTGTTACCTATGGCCGCGGCCGATTCTTGGTTACTTCCACCGGCATGAATACCGAAATGGGCAAGATCGCCGCCCTTTTAAAGAGCGCGGAGGAAAAGAAAACCCCGCTTCAGGTGAGCTTGGATAAGTTCGGCAAAAAGCTTTCGATGGGCATTCTGGCCATCTGTGCGGTGCTGTTTGCCGTGAGTGTGCTGGTACGGCATGAGCCGGTCATGAACGCCTTCTTGTTTGCGGTGGCTCTGGCTGTGGCAGCCATCCCTGAGGCCTTGTCCTCCATTGTGACCATTGTGCTGTCTTTCGGCACCCGCAAAATGGCTCGGGAAAACGCCATTATCCGCAAGCTTCAGGCGGTGGAAGGCTTGGGCTCGGTGTCGGTGATCTGCTCGGATAAAACCGGCACCCTCACCCAGAACAAAATGACCGTGAAAAAGCTGTATACTGCCGGAAAAATTTACAGTGCAGAACAAGCTGATTTTTCTGAGCCTTTGCAGGAGCCGCTGCTCCGTGCCGCTCTTTTGTGCAGCGATGCAACCGTGAGCGAAAGCGGTGAGGTGGGCGACCCCACCGAAACCGCACTGGTGCGGCTGGGTCTCGATCATGGAGTAGACAGCCAAACCGTCCGCAGCCGCTGGCTGCGCCTGTCGGAGCTGCCCTTTGATTCCGACCGCAAGCTGATGTCTACCGTTCACGAATTTGACGGCGGCCTTGCCATGATTACAAAGGGCGCGGTGGATGTACTGCTGGATCGCACCTATCTCAGCCCTGCGCAGCGAAGCGAAATTGAGGCGGTCAATGAAGAATTTTCGGCTCAGGGCCTGCGTGTGCTGGCCTTTGCCTGCCGCCCCATTGATAAAAAAGAGATCACACTGGAAGATGAGCAGAATCTTGAATTTTTGGGCCTGATTGCCATGATGGACCCGCCCCGAGAAGAGTCGAAAGCGGCTGTTGCCCAGTGCATCGAGGCGGGCATCCGCCCGGTAATGATCACCGGCGACCACAAGGTGACCGCTTCCGCCATTGCAAAGGAGCTGGGGATTCTTACTCCCGATACAAAGGCAGTGGAAGGCAGTGAGCTGAACCGCCTGTCTGACGAAGAGCTGCGTGAACTGGTACCGCAGGTTTCGGTGTATGCCCGCGTGTCTCCCGAGCACAAGATCCGCATCGTGCGCGCATGGCAGGATCTGGGACATCTGGTAGCGATGACCGGCGACGGTGTGAACGATGCCCCGGCCTTAAAACAGGCTGACATCGGTGTGGCCATGGGTGTTACCGGAACCGAGGTGGCAAAGGATGCCGCCGGCATGGTACTCACCGATGACAACTTTGCCACCATTGTGCAGGCCGTAAAAAACGGACGCAATATTTACGCAAATATCAAGCGGGCCATTCAGTTTTTGCTGTCCGGCAATACCGCCGGTATTCTCACGGTTTTGTATGCTTCTCTGCTGGGACTGCCGGTTCCCTTTGCCGCGGTGCATCTGCTGTTTATCAATCTGTTGACCGACAGTCTGCCCGCCATTGCGCTGGGCCTTGAGCCGCATACCGACCGTGTAATGGAACAAAAGCCCCGCCCCCGCAGCGAAGGCATTTTGACCAAGTCCTTCCTCACCAGTGTGGTTACCGAGGGCTTTGTGATTGCTGCCTCCAGCATTGCGGCCTTCCATATCGGTCTTGCCCATGGCGGTGCCGCTGTGGGCAGCACCATGGCATTCGCAGTGCTGTGTCTGTCCCGCCTGTTCCATGGCTTTAACTGCAAGTCTTCCCGTCCGGTGCTGTTTACCAAAAAATTCTGGAATAACCGTGCGTTGCTGGCAGCGTTTGGCGTGGGTGCTGTTTTGCTGGCCTGTGTGCTGCTGATTCCTTTTGTGCAGCCTCTGTTCCAAGTGGCGGCTCTTTCGGGCGGCTTGCTGCTGTGCATTGTGGGGCTGTCCTTGGGCAGTATGCTTTGCATCCAGCTGCTCAAGCTGGTAGGCGAACGTAAAAAGTAAGCCGGCTTTTCCACAAAATATTTTTGTCCTGTGGAAAACGGCGCCCTTCAAAGCAGGAAGGCGATCGGCAGAATAGGCAAATCAGTGCCGAAAATCTTTCAATAAAATGCAAATCAAACAGCCTTGCCCCTGTTTTTAAACAGTGCAGGGCTGTTTTTGCGTTTGAATATAAAAATTCAGCGGTCATAATAACACAAAAGGAGCCGGATTATTTGACGCAAAAGTTCTCTCCTGCTAAAATGAGAAAAATGTGGTAAAATAGGAATAAGCAAAAGCCTTTATTTGTCATCAGAAATTCCGGAAAAGCAAAGAACTTGAACGGGGAAGTGTGGGAAATGAGCAAAAAATCAAAAGAAGAAAAGCTGCAAAACAGTGGAATGAGTTCTGCAAACAAATTAAAGAACTATCTTCAGATGATTCAGTTTTTGGATATCAGCACAGAGAACTATATTTATTTGTGTGATATTAAAAATGATAGAGTTTATTTCACGGAAAAAATCCGTGAACGGTTTCCTATTCCCGAAACAGAAGGCGAAGGCAACTCAATCGAAGAATGGATGTCTGTGGTATACAGCAAGGATCGCGCGATTGTGCTGGAAAATTGTCGCTTAGTCAAAAACGGCGAACAAAAAACCTACAATAACGAGTATCGACTTGTTGACCGGGACGGAATCCCTTGTTGGGTAAGCAGCCGCGGAACGACAATTGATGACGAAAACGGACAGCCGAGTATGATGCTGGGCCGTGTTTCGGAGTTGGTTGTTGGACACAAGGTGGATGGCCTTACAGGACTTCGCAGCAGAGATAAATTCATCGAGGACATGGAGCAGTGCCTGAAAGAAAACGATGGATTTTTAATGATTTTGGATGTTGATGACTTTAAGACGGTCAACATCCGCAATGGCCGGAATTTTGGCAATCAGCTCTTAAAGAAAATCACGAATGCTTTGGAACAGAATTCAGACTATTCCCTAAAGCTGTATCGGCTGGACGGTGACTGCTTTGCAGTGAATTTTGTTCGGCATACCGAAGAGGAAGTGCTTCGGTATTATAATGCCGTGAAAGAAAATCTTGATGGTTTTTGTACGGTTTCGGCCGGAGTGGTTCCGTATAAAGCTGCGGAACAAACGGAATGTGAAACCATATATCAATATGCCGAAAGTGCGTTGGACCGTGCCAAAAAAGACGGAAAAAATATGCTGTCGTTTTTTTCGCCGGATAAATATCAAAAAGCACTGGAAAAAATTGAGATCCTGGATGAAATCGAAGCAGCGGTTCAGGATGGATGCCGAGGCTTTAGTTTGTATTACCAGCCGCAGATCAACACGCAGGATTACAGCATTTACGGTGCTGAGGTATTGCTGCGGTACACTTCACCTTCCAAAGGTGCAATCAGCCCGATAGAATTCATTCCGATGCTGGAGCAGAACGGATTGATTTGCCCGGTGGGAGAATGGGTTCTTAAAAATGCCCTTGAGCAGTGCAAAGAATGGAGAAAGATCATTCCGGATTTTCACATCAGCGTGAATATGTCTTATGTGCAGCTCAAGCAGGAAGAAATTGAAAGCACCATTTTGAACTTGCTGAAAGAGGCGGATCTGCCGGGTGAAGTGCTGACCTTGGAAGTAACCGAGAGCATGCAGCTTCAAGATTACCGGTATTTTAATAAAATCTTTTACGAGTGGAAAGCGCACGGAATCAAGATCTCGATTGATGACTTTGGAACGGGCTATTCCAGCTTGAGCTACTTAAAGAGCATCGAGATTGATGAAATTAAAATTGACCGCTGCTTTGTTACAATGCATACAACTACCGTTTGCTCAGCAATATGATCGAGCTTGCTCACAGTGCCGAAATCAAGGTGTGCTGTGAAGGCGTGGAAACGGAAGAGGAACTTGGTGCACTCAAAGAACTGCATGCGGATTTACAGCAGGGATACCTGTTTTCAAAGCCCTGCCCCAAAGAGGAATTTGAGCAGGCATACATTTACGAAGAGGCAAAAGACTATCAGGAGCGGAAAGAAAAGGAATCCTATTTCCGCCGAATAGGGTCCAGTGAAAGCAAAAAATTCCTTGAGGAAATTCGCAAAGAAGAGATTGCCAATATCACCGAAAGCGTGGAAGAAATGGTGTATGTTGGTGATGCGGATACCCATGAACTTTACTATATGAATGCGGCAGGGCGGCAGATCACCGGCCAATACGATTACAAAGGGAAAAAATGTTATGAGGTACTGCAGGGAAAAACAGAACCTTGCGAATTCTGCACCAACAAAAAACTTTGCACGGACAAATTCCAAGTGTGGGAAACAAACAATGATTTTCTTGGCAGACATTTTATCATAAAGGACAGATTGATTCAGTGGCAGGGAAAAAAGGCACGGCTCGGAATTGCAATTGATATTACAGAACGGGAAATCGTAAGCCGATCTGTGCAGAAAAAGTTGGATTTTAAAGACGCAATTGTAGAGGCCTGCAAACTGATCATCGGAGAGCTGGATCTGGGCAAGTGCGCGCAGGGCGTGGCAAAAATAATTGGAAAAATTTGTCAAAGTGACAGAGCTTATATTCTAAAGCAGAATAAAAATGATGAGCGCTGGGATCTCTGCGGAGAATGGGATGCTCCGGGAAAAGAGCCGATAAAAGAGCGTTTTCCAAGTTGTTTGGAGCAGGCGATCGAACCGGAAAATGGTTGTGTGGTAACGGCACCGATTATAAAAGAAGAGCGGGTGCTGGGATATATTTGTGTGGATCATCCTCGATATACTGAAGACAAAAACGACCTGCTTGAAACAATTGCAGATTTTATGGGATACCGTATACAGGAAGCAGCAGCAGAGGAACGGATTCGTGAGCTGCGCAGATTCCATTATGAGGATATTTTTGATAATACCGATTTGGCTCTGTGGATTCTTCTGGTAGATCCCCGCACAGGCCAAAAAAAGCTGTATGGCGACCGGGTTTGGAACCGACTTATGGAAATGGACGCAAGTATGTCGCCGGAACAGCGATATGAGTGTTGGTTCAGCAGGATTGGCGACGGATATCAGGACTACATGAAGCAGGCCGCGAAGCGGATGTTTGATACCGGCAAAGTGATTCAGACAGAGTATACCGGAAATCTTCCTACCAAGGGAGAAATGACCTTCCAGTGCACGGGCGTTTTGGTTGGGCAATACAATGGGATGCTTTGCTTAGAAGGTTATATCCGTACAGTGAACAATATGGAACGCTCTAATATTTTGCCTAAGGGTCTTACTTGGGATGAATTTGAATATAACGACAAGAAGAAAAGCGTTTATTTCCACACCGAAAGAGAATTGATTGCCGGGAATCAAAAAAAGGAAGTTAATTTTCCGGAATGCTGGATAGAATCCGAGATCGTACATCCGCATTATGCCGAAAAATGGCGCAGCATCTTCCAGAATATGCAGACTCAAGACGAAGAACGCGACTGTGAGATGGTGTTAAAAAGTAAAAAAGGCAGTTATGAGTGGTTTAAGGTAAGAATCAGAAGAATCGGCAGCAATAATCAAGAGGGCTATACCACGCTGGTGGTTGTGGAACCGATGGATGCCGAGCGCGCCCTGAAACTGGAATGTATGCGCAAAATGGATTTTTACGAGGCCATGCTTTCCGAAACCGTTGCATATGCGGAGGTGGATGTGGAGAGCGGACATATCACCAGAGCAGGCGGACTGTGGAAGCATTACGAAATTGAAGGCCGGGAAAAATCGCAAAAATACGAGGAACTGATCTATCAAAACATCCAAGGAACGATTTACGCGGAGGACGAAAAGGAATATCGCAAGTGCGTGGATTTGGGACAGATGCGTCAGATGTTTGAGCAGGGAGTGTATACCAAAAGATATTGCTTTAGACGGCTGATAGACAATGAAATGTATTGGATGGAGCTGGTGACGCACATTTTCCAAAATCAATATACGGGAAATACCTATGCGCTGCTGTATCTTAAAAATGTTGATGCCGAAAAAAAGCGTGAACTGGCTCAGGAAACTGCTGCAAAGACGGATTCGCTCACAAAGGTATACAACAGAGGTGCTTTTGATTATGAAGTCGTTCAGTTTATGAAGAAGGAAAAGAAAAATCCCAGAGGCGCTTTGATCATGCTGGATTTGGACAATTTCAAACTCATAAACGACACCTATGGGCACCTAAAAGGCGATGATGCCCTCAGAAAACTGGCAAAAATTTTAAAAACTACCTTCCGAAGACAAGATCTGGTTGGCCGTTTGGGCGGTGACGAATTTGCTGTTTTTGTGAAAGGAGTTACCGACAAAGAATTCCTCAATCAAAAAATGGAAGAGATGTATGAAAAGCTCAAGCAGATAGAAGGTGTATCCTTGGCTTGCAGTGCAGGCATCAGCTTGATTGAAGATAAGGATTTTGTTTACAGTGAAGCACTGGGCAATGCGGATGTTGCTTTGTATGAAAGCAAAAACAAGGGCAAAAACCAGTACGGATACTTCTGATGGTACACAGCTTTTCTGCGTAGACAGGCAAATTGCTTTTGCCAAAAATAAAACACGCCCCGATGCAGTTGTTTTCTGCATCGGGGCGTGTTTTTGTAAGATGATTATGTTTATTCGCAGGAGTGGATGCAAAGATCGATTTCAAACAGACGATGCCATGGGAAAAAGACCCGGTCGATCACAATGTTTGCGGGCAGAGAAAGATCTTTTGCGAGCTGTCTCATTTGCTGCGTAACATATTCTTCATGCAGCTTTTTCTGTCCTGAGTCAAGCAGGTGTAGATGCCACCGTGTTCTTGATCCATGCCGTTTTTAAGCCGAAAATTTACAGAGGAGTTTAATTCATCACGAATCCAGCTTTACCAGCCGCGCAATTTTTCTGTATCCACTATAAAAACCTCGTTTCTTGTTTCTGCTGATTTGCAGAACGATCAGGATATTGAATGATCGGTGAGATGCATATTCAAAGAGGTTTTGATTATTCGGCCGGCGCAGGTCTGGAGCAATTGGCGGTCAAGGGCTCCGGAGCGAAGGGCGTTCATCAGATCATTGTATTCCTTCTGGCTGCCGGGCATCATCAGATCATTTCCGGCTTGGATGCAGCCTTCGGCGGTGCAGCGGCTGCTCAATGTAGTACCCCAATCGGTCATGAAAAGTCCATCAAAACCCCATTCATTCCGGGCAATGTTGGTGCATAGAGCCTCATTGTTGGCGGCATGAACGCCGTTTACCAGATTATAGCTGGTCATAATGGCTTTTGGGGGTGCCTTTTGAATGGCAATTTGGAAACCGCGCAGATAAATTTCCCGCAGGGCGCGTTCCGAAACAATACTGTTGGATTCTAAACGTTCACTTTCTTGATTGTTGCAGGCAAAATGCTTAAGTGTTACCCCGCAGCCCGGGCAGGACTGCACACCTAGCGTGATTGCCGCAGCCATTTGACCGGACAGCAGGGGATCTTCGGAGAAATATTCAAAGTTGCGGCCACAAAGCGGGTTGCGATGAATGTTCATGCCTGGAGCGAGCCAAAAACTGATGCCAAATAGCGACATTTCATAGCCCGCAGCGGTTCCGACTTCTTGCAGAATCTGAGGGTTCCAAGATTGCGCCAGCATGGTTCCGATGGGGAATGCGGTGCAGTATTGATAATGACGGATGCCGCCCGGGTTGTATTCTTCACGTGCGAGGAACCCACTCTCAAAACACTGTTCCGGCGGCGGGATGAGGGGTTTGTCATTTTTGGTAAAGTAGCAGTTTACCAGCCGCAGTCCGGCAGGGCCATCAGCCAAAATCATGGGAGGAACAGTGAATTTGCCGCAAATCCCATAGGTCTCACCGGCAGATCCGGGCACGTTTTGCCCAGCTGAACCAAGCTGGCTTTCATCATCTCGGTGCCAGGTGCCCACACAGAGCCGAACGAGTGAATCGTCATCCAGCTGTTCGGCAATTTCTTGGGCTTTTTCTGTCACGGGATCATGCACTGTACAAGGCTTGGAAGAACTGCGCAGCTGGTTTGAGTCAATAACCAGGATTGAAAGACCGTGCTCTTCGAGCTGAGATGCTACAATCCGACGCTTTTCGAGGCAGCAATCAAGACCGGGAGAATACTCGTCCAACGAAACATCCGGCCAACAAAGCTGCACCGACTCAAGCAGAACCTGTTGATTCAGGCGGATGCCGCCAATGAGGCAGCAGTTTTGCAGCGAATTGCCCAGCCAGAGCGCACAGGTTCCGGCATTCAGAACCCAGCCGCCTGCTGCCGCATCAAAGGAGGCAAGGTCGTTGGAAGAAAATTCCAAAATCAGCGTTTGCTGTTCTCCGGGTGCCAGCAAATCAGTTTTTGCAAAAGCGATCAGGCGGCGATATTCTTTGACCAGTGAGCCGCAGGGACAGGTGGCGTAAAGCTGCACCACCTCTTTTGCGCTCCAGCGCTCGCCCACGTTTTTAACGGTGCATCTCAACTGGAATTTTGGCTTTGCGCCTTCTTCAAAACGCAAATCTCCAGCCTGAATAGAAAACTGCGTGTAAGACAGGCCGTGGCCAAAACTGTATCGAACAGGTACGTCAAAGCTGTCGAAATAGCGGTAGCCAACAAAAATTCCTTCATGGTAAAGAACTTGGCGGGGGTCAGAGGGGGCTTTTTGTATACAAGGGTGATCTTTGAGGTGGAGCGGCCAAGAATCGGTAAGATGTCCGCTGGGACAGACACTGCCGCTGAGCACATGAGCCAGTGCATTGCCGCCTTCCATGCCGGGCTGAGAAACCAAAACAACGGCTTTGATTTGGGGCAGTTCATCTAAAATGGAAAGGTCCACACTTCCGCCGGTGTTGAGTACCAGGATCACAGAAGGATAAAACTCACACAGCATGCGAAGATCACGTGTTTCCGCTTGCGAAAGCTCATAATCACCGGGAGCGGCCGTTCGGTCTGCACCTTCGCCGGAGGACCGGCTCAGAACATAAAGTGCAGCATCACAGGGAACCTTAGTGGGCGCGAAATCTGGAATTGGGAAAGGTGTGTTGATGTAAGATACCCAGAAGCTGGGTTGTTCGCCACTCTCTAATTTGTTCCAGATTCGATCCCGCCATTCGCTGCGAGCCTGTTCATAAACGGTTTGGCAGCGCTGAAGCCAAGGCTCATTTGCAATCTGAAAACCGGCAGCGTACAGACCGTCCCGAACGGAAACCGTTTCGCGGGCGTTTACATCACCGGAGCCGGTGCCGCCTTTTAGAGTATAAAGAGCGCCCATTCCATAAAGGGCGACACTGCATCCAGAGGACAAAGGAAGCGTTTCGTCTTCATTTTTTAAAAGAACGATTCCCTCCTCAGCTGCTCGGCATGCAATGGAGCGGTGAACCGATTCGTACGGCCGAGGAGAAGAGTCGGTGCAGCTGGTTTGAGGCTGAATAAAAGAATCACAGTGCATAAGATACCTCCGCAGATAGATCAGGTGCGGTCTGCAAATTTGCGCAGATCGATGCAGGTTCCGCCTTGCAGGCGGGAACGCTCGGCTGCAAGAGCCATAATGTGGCTGTCGATGGAAACGTCAATGGAGGTGAGAGGAGAGGAGTCTTCACTCTGCAAAAGAGCAGCAAAAGCGTCCATCAGCCCCTCATCACCGCCGCCGTGACCGGCAAAACGGTCAGTGAGCTTATCCAATTCAATGATTTCTTCCGGTTGACCGAAGCGGCGCAGCATCACACGGTTTTGGAGCATATTGATTTCCAGTTCACCCAGCGAACCCATAGCACGCATGGTGCGGCAGCAGTCTTGCGTAAAGGCGGTTACTGTAAAGGTAGCACACACACCGTTGGCAAACTGCATATTTACGCACTGGTGATCTACCACATCATTATCACAAGCATAAACGCAACGTCCATAAGGGCCATTTTCCAAGGCGGCTTGGATGCTTTGAGGCGTAGGTTCTTCGTTCAACACCGAGCAGGGCCAGCCAGAATGACCATGCAAAATGCCGGTTTTTTCGCTTTCCATATAAATTTTCACAGCACTGTAGGGACACTGGGCAGACAAGGTGCAGTGAGTGCAGCGGTCTGCTGCACCCTCGGGTGCACTTTCGGAACGAAAAACGGTGCGGTCACCGTTCGAAGAGAGCGAAACACAGGGACTGTCTGCGAACCAGCGCAGGAGATCCAAATCGTGGCAGCTTTTTGCAAGGATCATGGGGCTGGAATCGCATTCGCGGCGCCAGTTTCCACGCACATAGCTGTGAGCAAAATGCCAGTATGCTACATTTTCAATCAGATCCATGTGAATCAGCCGACCGATTTTGCCGGATTCAATCAGATGTTTTACGGTGGAGAAAATCTGAGTGTAGCGCAGTACATGGGCTACTGTGATGCTGCGCTGATACTGATGGGCTGCGTCTCGAAGAGCAAGACATTCATCAAGATCCGGCGAAATCGGCTTTTCAAGGAGCAGATGGTAGCCTTTTTTTAAGGCGGGAAGGGCGAATTTTACGTGATCGCGGTCTTGCGTGGCAATCACGGCAACATCGCCTAAAAGGGGCTGCTGCAAAAGTGCTTCCATGCTTTCGTAGCACTGTTCGTCGGTAAGCTGCAGATCCTTCTGCACATCACGGCGGCGGATAGGATTGGGTTCGGCAATGGCTACAACCTGCATTTTGTCCGGGTGACGCTTTGCATAAGAAGCGTATACCTCATAACCGCGCACACCCAAACCGCCGATTACGAGTTTGATGGGAAGTTTCATAATCCTAATCCCTTTCTTTTAAATACGGCAGGCGGAAATACATTCGCCCCAAGAATAACAGCCACGGAATTTGCCGTCAGAATTGGTCAGATAGCGCAGCTTGGGACAGGTGAGAGTTTCGATTTCAGAAATGGTTCCCTCATAAAGACGATTCATCTGCACTTCGGCAGTGCGGAAGCGTCCGGTCAAACCGGCCATGCGCAGGTCGATCACTTCATAGCCGTAGGGCTTGTTGATGGTTTCCCAAAGAGCGCCCCAAGCAGCACGGCAAACTTCGCACTGCTCCGCGCAGGCATGGGCAAGCTCTGCCATCTGAGCGGCCTCTTGGCTTTGGCAGCGTGCCGAAGGAGCCTTGAGTGCCCATTGAACTTTCAGTGCAAGCAGACCCGCCAGCTCTTCATAAAAACGGTACATTGCCTCAAAGCGGACATCCTCGCTGGTAAAGCCGTGGTACAGAGCCTTTAGTGCTTCATACCGGCCGGAAGCGTCGATCCCTTCAAAGTCTGCCTCAAACAGCGGCATCAGGGGGTCCTGATACAGCAGGAATTTGGAAGCGTTCACAGGATCGGTGGAAACGGGATGAAGTAGAGAGGGCAGATCAAAATCATTAAGACGCACAAAGGCTTCCGCAGGCTCACCAACGCAGCTTTCAAAGCGGCGTGCCAAAGCGGCCTCGTCGGTATCGCCGGTGTAGTCAAATTCAGCATACAGCTGCAGACCGTACAAAATTGCAATCAGCGGGCACTCAGCGCCGTTGTCACCCCAAGCGGTGGCAAGAACGGTTTGCACGTGATGATCCCGGGCTTCTTCCAAACCGGGAAGGCTGGAACCGCGCATTTTGCTTACCGAAGGAATCGGGCCAATCCAGCTCCACAGGCCACCCGCAAAAAGAGTCGGTGCGCCGAACTGGGCGTGAATGTCAAACAGCTTGCGGTATTCTTCCCGATTCATGTGATAGTAATCCCAGTAAACCAGAGGTACATCCGGCAGGGCGGCGTCCAAAACAGGCTGGGGTATCTGGTCGGGTACGTCGTAATAGTTGCCCGTGGGAGAGGCGGCGCGAAGATACATATCGCTCCAGATCATGGGGGCAAAATCGTACTTCTTTGCAAGGGCCGAAACACGGGACAAATGCTGTTTCATCAGCTCCCATGCGGGAACAATGCCGTTTTTGAAGCGGAAGTTTCCAAGACCCAAGGACCAGGCTTCGTCCATGCCGATATGAATGCGCTTGGTGTGGAAAGAAGAACGAGCTGCACGGAACATCTGCTCAATGTAGGCATACACCTTTTCTTCGCCCACCATCAGGCAGTCATCGGTGTCCCGCAGGTCGGGGTCGTTCTGCGGCCAGTGCAGTGCCCGTTCCAGATGGGCCAGTGTTTGAATGCAGGGAATCAGCTCAATGCCCAGATCCATTGCGTACTGGTCAAGCTCACGCAGCTGTTCAATGGTGTAGCGGCCCCGCAGATAGCCAAAATAGGGCTGCTCAGGGATTTCATAAGTATCTTCGGTGTACAGCATGGCAACGGATAAGCCCATCAAAGCCATTTTGCGCAGCATCAGCTTTACAGTGTCCGGGGTGAGCACCGCATTGCGGGAGCAGTCCAGCATCACACCGTTTTCTGCAAACGAAGGCTGCCGAGTCCAAGTGAGAGGCTGCTGCGGCTGCTCTTTTAAATAGGAAAGAGCACGGAAAAACTGAACCGGGGTGCAGTAGTCCACATCCAGCTTTTTTCCATCCAAACGAAACGCAAACGAATCGCTGCGGTGCGCGGTGACTTCAATGCCTTTGTCACAGATTTCAAAGCCTTCGTGATCACACAGATGACGCAGACCTTTCAAGAGCTCACTGGGGAGCCCGGAAGGGGAAATAGCAATCTTTTTCATTGATAAAACTCCTTTAATTGGTCTTTTAAAACGCCACTCAGCAAACCGGCACAAATTTCTGCTACAGTCCAGCCGCTTTCAATTGCCCAAGGGCCCCAGCCCACATCATTGGGGAGACCGCAGACTTCCATTTGGTCGGCATCAAAGCCACGTGCCCAAGCGCCATCGATTCGGGGGTTTTGGCTGTGAATTTGCGCAAGAGAAAGAAAATGAGCGTGCTTGCGGAACAAATCGTAAAAATACTCATCGTTGGTAACAAAATAAGCCTGCATCAAACCCAGTGGCACCCAGTTGTTGCTATATAAAAGATCACAGACCGGGTCACCGTTGCGGCTCAACAGAGAACATTCTCCGTCTTCCTGTTTGCTGCATGCGGCGGAATAATCGTCATCCCACTCAAGATAGGCGCCACTGGGATGGTGCATTTTTTCAAGATCGTGGGTGATGGTGTAGAGCATCTGGCGGTCTTCTTGCTTGCCGGTGGCGTAGTAAAGCAACGCGCAGGGGAGCAGCAACCGGCAGAGCTCTTCGGTTTCGCTCTGCTCCCGGACGGTTTTGGGATAGGTGCGCAGCAGAGCACGCATTCCGGTTTCACCCACGGCAAGGCATCGCTCATCCTTTTCCATTTTACCGTAAAGCAGCAGGCAGGCTAAATAAAATGCGTTGTAGTGCGCACAGGGGAAAGCGCCGTCCTTTTTACCAAGCTCAAAAAATGCCTCATCAGACATATTTAAATTGTCGGTTCGTGCGACCCGTAGCCCATCCGGTCCGGTGGTATTCATTAAATATTCCAGTGCCATTCTGCATTCTGGCAGATATTTCCGATCCAGCCCGTACAGCGCCTTAAACAGGGTTACCAGCATGGCGCGCGCCATATCGTCCTGATAGCAGACCTCCCAAGCCACATCGGTCCAGCGCAGCATTCCTTTAAAGAGACCGGTCTTGATCTGCATCTTGTCGTAAACAAAGGCCTCTAGGTTTTGCGCGCGCTCCAAACTTTGTGCATCACCAAAGGCAAGATAGTGCATTAGGTACGCAAGAGCGGTTTCGCCGCAGCAGTCGGTGCGGATGGGAGTGGCGGTTTTTTGTTGTCCGTCCGGGTAAATTTCGGTTGCAAGACCTTCCAGTACACCGCGGCGGCCTTCATCCAAAAGAATACCGGAGCGGCTGAACCAGCTGATGGCTTTTTTTGCGCAGTCCGCCTCTGAATTGGAAAGACCGGTTTGGTACTGGAGAGGGAAAACAACCTTGTCCAGTACCGGCGCGCCGCAGAGCCAGCCGATCAGAGAACGCACCAGCTGATGCCATGCACCAACCGGCGAAAAACGTGCCCGCAAAAAATTGCACAGCCGGAAGGAACAAGCGGCGATGTTTGGGGTTTCAAGCCAAATGCCGTACTGCTGGTAATCTGCACGATCTTCTTCGCTGAGCAGTTGATGGGAGTGCTCGGAAAGCCCCTTCTTATACATTAAAATAGGTTTTGCAAGATTGTTATGATAATAAGGAGCGGAACGCATATTGCATTGGTCGTCCAACAAAAGTCCATCTTCAAGTCCTGCGAAGTCCGGGTCGGCACACACCAGCCGCAAAAAGCGTGTGGAACTGGGAGGCATACAGTAGTTCTGCGAAAAGCTGAGAGTGTATTCGTACAAGACGTGCTTTCCGCTGTGGGAAAAGTTTTCCAAAACGCTGCGGCATTCTGCCGGAAGAACCAGAGGCTCATCATGGGTTCCACCCAGCACACAGGCGCATTGAAAATGGTCAAGACAGTTGGGGGAAAGTTCATTTGGGTTCAAAACTTCAACCAAAAGATCAGGCGAATTCTTTAATAATGTAAGAAGATCGCTTTCTCCTCGGGTGATAACAGCGACTGAAACAGCCATAAGATCCTTCTTTCTGGTACAGTGACCACTTAGTGTTAATCCTATTATAAAAGCGCTAGTTTATAAGTCAATACAAATCAAAAAATGCGTGAAATGAAAAAAATGTTCGCAAAATTATTGTGAAAAGAATGCGATAAATCTCTGGGAAAAAGTTGCGATTGCACTAAAAGTTTTGTTTGTTGCATTTTGAGCAGGGGCAAGTTAAACTGAAATTGTCGAACAACGCAGGACATGAAACTTGAAAGGCTGGTGGCAAACTGTGCGAGAACAAAGCGCAAAAATAAAGTCAAAGAGAATCAATTATAAATTAAAAAGTCAGATACAACTTTACGCCATCATGGCGCCGGTTCTGATTTTGATTCTGATTTTTTGTTATATGCCAATGTACGGCTTGCTGATCTCTTTTCAAGACTGGACACCTGGTATGCCGTTCCTTGATTTTACAGGGCAGACCAGATGGGTAGGGCTGAAACATTTTTCAACATTTGTACATGACCCGTATTTCTGGCGACTCATTAAAAATACGCTGGTGCTCAGTGCTTTGAATCTGGGCGTTGCATTTTGGATTCCTATTATTTTTTCTTTGCTGATCAACGAAGTGCGGTTGGTCAAATTTAAAAAGTTTGCTCAAACCGCCAGCTACCTGCCTTACTTTATTTCAAGTGTTGTGGTAGCCGGCATGGCACTTTCCTTTTTGAGCAGTGACGGCATCATCAACAAGTTCATCACAATGATGGGTGGAGAGACCTTCCTTTTAAATATGAAGCCTCAGTATTTCCCCATTGTGTACACCATAATCAACATCTGGCGAAACTTTGGTTGGGGAAGCATCCTTTACCTTTCGTCAATGGCCTCCATTGACCCTACACTGTATGAAGCGGCCAGTCTGGACGGTGCAAACCGGTGGCACAAGATGTGGCACATCACCCTTCCCGCAATCAAACCCACCATCGTGGTAATGCTGATTATGGGTGTGGGCGGTATGCTGGGCGCAGATTCTGATATGATCCTACTTCTATACAATCCCGCAACCTACGAATATGCAGACGTTATCGGTACGTATCTGTATCGCTACGGTCTGGTAGGAGGAAACTTCAGCTACGGCACGGCGGTTGGATTTATGATTGCGCTGATCAACTTTGCAATGGTTTATCTGGCCAACATGGTTTCCCGCAAGGTTGCCGATTACTCGCTGTGGTGATCTGGTTTGGACAGAAAGGAGAAAGAGACATGACTCATGTACTGACGCGCAAAAAAGCCGGCGTCGTAAACAATCATATTCATCAGGGATCACGGCTGGTGGATGCACTCATTTTGATCGTTATAGCAATCATTTGTGTGCTCACCCTGTATCCCATGTATTACGTTTTCATCATGTCCATCAGCAAACCGCAGGATGTTCTTGCGATGAACGTGTCATTCTGGCCCACTGGATTTGAGCTGCAAGCGTACAAAAAGATTTTTATGGATTCAAATATGTGGCGCGCATACGGAAATTCCATTCTGTATACTGTGGCAACAACCATTCTGGTGATTATCACAAGTGTGATGGGCGCTTATCCGCTGTCTGTGCCTGAGCTTCGCGGCCGAAAATATGTAGTTGCTTTTGTTTTGCTCCCTATGTATTTTGGCGGTGGTTTGATTCCCACTTTTCTGCTGATGAGCAAGTTGAATCTGTATAACAACATCTTTGCTATCATCATTCCCGCATCCTTCAATATCTGGTATATTATTCTAACCAGAACCTATTTTACCGGCCTGCCGAGAGATCTTCGTGAATCGGCATTTATTGATGGTGCAGATGATTTTACCGTTTTGCGCCGAATCTATCTGCCATTGGCAAAGCCCATTTTGGCAGTGGTATCCATTTACTCCATTGTGACCATGTGGAACAACTGGTTCTCCGCACAGGTTTACCTGCCGGATAAGAGCCTGCATCCTTTGCAGCTTTACTTGAAGCGGGTACTGGTGGCGCAGACAGTCGATCTTACCAAGCTCAACTCGGCCGATATTGAAAATGCGATGAATCAGATGCTTTCGGCAACTCAGATGCAGTATTCCATGATCATCTTTACCACGCTGCCGATCATCTTTACCTATCCGTTCTTCCAAAAATACTTCATTAAAGGTGTTATGCTCGGTTCTCTGAAAGGCTGAATGAGAGAAGAGCAAAAAATAAAACATAATCAAATAGGAGGAAAATCATGAAAAAGCAAAAAATGTTGTCTCTGGTTCTGGCTGGCTGTATGGCTGTCAGCACCCTGACTGCCTGTGGAGGCGGCAATGCAAGTACTCCCGGTTCCGAAAGCGGCGACGGCGCTGCTCAGCAGGCTGCCGGTGATATCAGCAAGCTGAAGATTCTGGGCACAGAGGGCTGGGCACCCTGCAACGATTGGAACGAGATTGAGGAGTACAGCGCTTACCAGATCTTGAAGGGTAAGCTGGACGAGGCAAAGCTGGATATTGACTGGGAAGTGGTTGCTCCCGAGCAGTACTCTGTGATTCTGCAGACCCGTTTTGCTTCCGGCAAGGATCTGCCCGATATCGCTAAGGCTCACACGATGGACGATGCCGCTTTGCTGGCTCTTGCGGAACAGGGCTTGATCATCCCCATCAACGAGATTGTTGACAAGTATTCCAAGGGCCCCGCAAGAGAGGCTTTTAACAAAAAGTTTCCCACCATGCGTCCTCTGACCACTGCTGAGGATGGCAATATGTATTGGTTCTGCAACGTTCAGAACAAGTATTACGGGGATAATCAGAATGCAAATGGTAGCTTCTCTGTTCTGTATCGACGTGACTGGGCTGATAAGCTGAATATCGCCGAGCCGACCAATCTGGAAGAATTTACCCAAATGCTGCGTGATTTCCGCGAAAAGGACGCAAATGGCAATGGTCAGAAGGATGAGATCATGTTCATTGAGCCTGCTTCTTTCCGTACCGGCATTGCCCAGTGGTTTGGTTTGCCGACCGATGTGATCGCGCTGGATCCTGTTGAAAACAAGATCGTGACTCCTTGGCACAACCCGAACGTGAAAGCCTATTTTGAATATCTGAACGGTCTGGTTAAAGAAGGCATTCTGGATCCCTCCGTTGCCGGCAACTGGGAACTGATGGGACAGAAGCGCGCCGAGAATAAGCTGAGTTGTATGTGGGATTACACCAACGCAATGTGGAACGAGCCTACCGTGGCTGCGGTTGCTCCCGATGCGTTGTATGCTCCTCTGATGCCCTTGCCCGCACTGGAAGGTGTAAAGCCCGGTTCTATGTCTGAGCCCGGTGCTATGGTTTGGGAACGCTATGTTGTTACCAAAGACTGTAAGGATCTGGAAGCAGTTGCCCGCCTGCTGGACATTGTGTATTCCGATGAGTATGCTCTGCTCACTGCCTTTGGTCAGGAAGGCATCAACTTTACCTATGAAGACGGCGTTATGACCCCGATCCCCGGTCTCACCGGAGATAAAGCACATGAGCAGCGTATTTCTGAGGGCGCCATGCTGTGGAATGGTGTTCTGCCTCGCGTTCAGGAAGTTGATATGCGCCAGCAGGTTGCAAACTGCGACGAGTACAAAACCAAGGTTACTCTCGACCTCATCGACTATGATTTGAAGTACCCGGATCAGGTCAACAATTTCCTCGCTCTTCCCACCAAGGCCGAGTCTGACAAGATCAATGCGCTGCTGCCCAACCTGCAGACTGCTTCCAAGGAGCTGGCTACAAAGCTTACTCTGGGCCAGATTTCCATCGATGATCTGGATAAGGAAGTTGAGAAGCTGGATCAGCTGGGTCTGAACGAATTGGTCGAAATTTATCAGGCTCGCTACGAGCGTTATTTGGCAAATATGCCTTCTTAATCACAAGTCTTGATAAACGGTCTCAGCCGTGCCGCTGAACGCGGCACGGCTATTGCTGTTAAATGATGCAATTTTGCTGTAAAATCGAGTTATATTTAGGTGTTTTGTGTTATAATTTGATAATGAATCGCGTTAGCTAAAATACTTGAGGCACTGAAGGAGAGAAATAGGATGCATCGTTTGTACTGGCGTTCCAAGGATTTTCAGCGTTACTTTTTTACATACATTGCGTTGTTTGTATGTGTGCTTCTTGTGGGAATGTCTGTTTTTTCAGCAGTCATCAAAAAAGAACGCAGAGAAACCGATGAAAAATTCTATTTATCCGAAGGCCATAAAGTACGAGATATTCTGGACAATATTTGGGAAGTGGGCAGTGAAGTAAGCAATGTTCTGCAAAACTCGGTTTGGGTACAAAAATACAAAGCGGAAAATAACATCTTTGAAAATGAGTTTGGGCCGATGGAAAAACAGGATATTTCCGTAAGCCTCACTGCATTGTGTGCAATCAATGATTGTTTGCGGGATATTGCAGTAATTTATCCGCAGAAAGATCGGGCGGTGAGCACCAACGGATGGTTTTCCATCCAGGAATACGAAAATTATTTGCAGCGTAAACTGCAGTTGCCGGAGGGAATCGTTCAGGAACACCTGTTGAATGTGCCGGGATGTCAAGGTCCATTGAAACCAAGTAATTTTGCCTTTAATAATGAGAATTATTTGGCCTATGTTCAGCAGCTGGATATTTTAACACCTCCAAGAGCCGTTGCAGTAAGTTATTTTGACAAAAGCGCAATGAAAAAGCTGCTTGAGCAGGTATGCAGTGAACAGGTAACAGAGCTTGCTGTGAAGAATCGAGACGGCCAGACGATTTGGCAGATGAATTTTCGTGAAACACCCAAAGATGCTCAGATCCGAAGTGTCCAAAGCCAGAGTATGTTGGTGACCTATGAGCTGACCTGCACCAATAAACGGCTTCCTTTTTCGGCAAGCATTTGGAGCCATGTGCTTATTTTAAGCCTTACGATGATTGGATTTTTGGCGGCATATGTGCTGGCAAGCATCCAGTATCGGCCTTTGGGCGAGCTAATCCAAAAAATAAATCGAAAAATGGATTCTAAGGATGAAAAGCAGAATCCGAATACGCTGGCTGCCTGTGTGGATCGTCTTTATGCCGATAATACCAATATGGAAAACACGATTGCGGCCTATCAGTATGCCCTGCGGGATCAGACTAACGCCCAGCTCTTAAAGGGTTATTTCAGCAACGATCAGGCAAATATGGATCAAAGGTCGGCTTCGGTTTCCTGCAATTACTGGTATACTGTGGTTGTGTTTCGCAATCAGCTTGGCAAGCAGGAAAATGAGACAGAAGATGCACAGATTCAACTGGAATTTCTCTTGACCCTCAAAAAAACTCTGCAAACGGTTAAATGTGGGCAGAACCACTGTGAACTGGTAGAAAATATTGAGGGCGATACGGCTGTGATTGCGGAGTTCTCGTTCCTTCCGGAAGAAGATACCATGATGGAATTGGCTCAGCCGCTCTATGATGCACTGATCGAGCAAGACATGGAGTGCAGTGTGTTTGTATCGCGGCCTCGTAAGGGACTTATGGGAATCAGTACCGCCTACCAGGAAATCAAAGAAAGTATGCGGAAAAAAAAAGAAATCTGCGGCATCCAGATCGCAAGTCCCAATATGGAGTATTATTATCCCTTGGATTGGGAAAGCCAGTTGGTTCGGGCAATTCGAGAAGGCAATGAAAAAAGGGCAGAGGTCATTCTTCGGCAGCTGTATGAAGAAAATCAGCGGCTTGGATTGAGCTATACCCTAATTCGCAGAGTGGCGACCCTTTTGTATGAGACGATGCGGCGAATTATTTTGGAAGAAAAACTGCCGGTTCAAATGTTTTTAGAAATCGAAGAACCTCAATATGCAATCACGCTGGAGCAGGTGTTTGATCGGGCAAGAAGTACAGCCGATAAGCTCTGCAAGCAGATTACGCAAAAAAAGCAGCAGGTGGCAACCAATGTAAATCGCTCACTGGTAAGTTATGTGAATGAGCATTTGTATGACCCGGATCTGTCGCTGAACCTGTTGAGTGACTATTTCAGTGTGTCCAACGCCAGCGTTTCACGCATTTTTAAAAACACCGCAGGAGAAAACTTTTATAACTACATTACCGGAAAGCGGATGGAAAAAGCAAAAGAGCTGCTGCTGATCAACGGTTATTGTCCGCGCGAAATTGCCGCAGAAATTGGATATGACAATGAATATTCGTTTAAGCGGGCATTTCAACGAACTTATGGAATCAGTCCGCGTGAATTTGTAGAACAGGAAGGATGAAATGAAGGAGAGTTACTGTGTGCCGGCACAAAGCACCGGCGGAATTCGGGATCTTGTATTGATCTATAACGGATATTATGAAAATAATAAAGGGGATTGGAACGCCCAAGAGCTGCTGCCCTATCTGCTTTATCAAAAAAAGGACGGAAGCTTCGGCGAACAGTTCTTTGATGGATTCCTCTTTTTGGGACTTTTGTCGTATACGGGCAACCAGTTTTTTGAAGCGGTAGATCCCCAAAAGGCAGCTACATGGCAAGACCTTGATTGGTATCTTGATAAAACAATGAATCCGCAGGGGGACTTGAACGCACTGCATGAAGCCGTGCTCAGAGCAAGAAAAATCAGCGGTAACTCACAGCTCAAGGCGAAGGTTGTGCTTACCATTCCGTTTCCCTCCAAGGAAACATTCGGCGGAGCGGAAACTCAAAAACAAGCCATTTGCCAGTATGTGGATCGTATGTTGGAGATGTACGGCCCATTTGAAAAGCTGGATACTTTGGAATTAAGCGGGTTTTATTGGTTGCACGAGGATGCTGCACAGAAGGAACTGATCGAGTATGCACGCAAAAAAACCAAAGAACAGGGCCTTGCGTTTTTGTGGATTCCATATTATCGTGCCAATGGGTTCGATCACTGGCAGGAACTGGGATTTGATGCCGCAATTCTGCAGCCCAACCATTACTTCAACGGAACTCAGCCAATTCAAATTCAAAATACAGCGGAGCTTGCCGGACAATACGGTATGGGCGTAGAATTTGAATTTGATGAGCGTGCATTTGAGGATGAAGGATTCTATCGTCGCTATCTTGACTATTTGGAAGGGGCACACAGATTTGGTTTCAGTGGCCCTGATGTGTTTAAGGGATATTATCAGGATGTAAAGGCTATCTATAATGCCGTGAATAACGGTGGCACTCATGGCCGTGAGCTTTATGAAAAAACCTTTGAAGCTGCAACGGGCCATAAGGGCGAGTAAGCTGGCAATGTAGATCGTAAAAAACAATAAAAGCAAACAAAAAACACCCCGCCGAACAAAAGCAGCAGCTTTTGCTTGCGATGGGGTGTTTTTTTAGCTAAAGATTATTTTCGGCTGAAACGGAAATCGCATTTGGGGCCGCCTTCGGCCAAAGTTGTGGTGCGATCAAGGCGCAGACCCATGACCTCGGCAAAAAGATAGTCGAGGCGGCAAAGATATTTTGCCAGTTCCGGGCAGCCTTCGTCCCGGCAGAGCTTGCAGATCCCACACTCAAGATAGTCGTATCCCAAATCGAAATCGCCGTTTCCGGGAATCAAGTCAACAACCCAGTCATTTTTATAGACCCGCTTGTGAGTGGATTTGGCCCATTTCGTTTGCTTTTCGATTCGCTTTGGGTCAAGATAGTGGTCGGCATCGCCCATCACAAGACGAAACATTCGGCTGCTGCGCAGGCCGTTTGCCATGATGTC
>RCNH01000244.1_pt1 | contig 25207 bp, 20 predicted proteins | sample 2041161 | NCBI WGS metagenome assembly RCNH01 (sample SAMN09708215, study PRJNA481090) | Feces metagenome, whole genome shotgun sequencing project. | biome: feces | host: Leptonychotes weddellii | place: Antarctica: Sion Island | collected 2010-03-01 | reverse complement strand
ATATCAAACCTTGTGATAGCTACCAATTTATCGTATAAAACGATAATTAATTTATTTATATTTATTAAGCCGCTTGTCGATAAAAACTAACCGCTTAAGAACGCTCGCGTATAAAGAAAACCCGCTACTTCAAAAGTAACGGGTTTAGCTAAAACTAGAACTTATTTGATTTTACTTATCAGAATTGCGCTTCTTGATAGAAACATACAGAATAGCCGCTCCTCCCAAAGCAATGATGCCAGCAGCTACATAGCTGTTAGAATCGTAAGTCTTTGGAGATGTCTTCTTCGCCTGAAGAGTAGGTTCTGTAGTGGTTGTTGAACCATTAGCAGCTGCATCAGGGGCCTTAACATCTGAGGTAACCTTATCGGTAGTGTTTGTTTCTGGCACTGTTACTTTAGGACTCTCTCCATCAGTAGTAGTAGCATTAGAATTTACATCCTTATTATCTACATTTCCTGTCTTGTTCGTTGGAACATTTTGAGATTCATCGGTGCCCGTTGCTGTACCTGAACCATCCTCTTGAGTTTCTTCCACTTTAGCAGCAGCGTTGTAGGTTAGCTTTCTTGGCTCGTCTTTCTCGACTGCATCCTTGATGAAAGCGCCATTTGCAATCAACTTAGAAAGGTCAACGATAGGACCTCTCTCGCCAACAACAAACTTCTTTCCCTCAGCCTTAAGGACACCATGCTCATCAATGTTTTCTTCGATGAATTTTCTAAGCTCGGTGTTCAACTTATTAAAGCGGGCCTGTACCTGATCGCTCATTGTCTTGCTCAAGGTATTAGCACAAGCAGTGTAGTTTTCAACTGGCTCTGCCATCATAGCTGCTTCGTTAATTGCAGCCTGGGAGATGAGCTGCTTTTGAGCGTTAGTAACAAATTCACGTACATCTTCAACGTCAGCACCCTTGGATTTAATGTAGTTCACAAGACGGTTAAAGTCGTTCATTGTGTAATACATATCCTTCTGAGCAACAGGATTGACGACTGTTGAGAGCTCCTCATTATGAGTAGCATCCTCTGCATGATAGACATCACTGGTCTTTGTAACAAGGCCATTGTAAATAGGAAGGAACAATCCCCACTCACCAGGTCCCATGCACTCCCACTGAATAATGCGAAGTCCCTGAGGAATTGATTCATCATTGCGAATCTGGAATACATGTTCCTGGAGGTTATTCATATTACCAATTGAGTAATGTGTATACGTCTCTCTGTATGGGCCATTCTTTACAACCGTAATTGGATTTCCATCAGGATCTTTCTCCTTTACATAATGGATCCATGATGTACCCTTGGTTGCATCATACTTGGTGCCTGCTCCACGTACTGCAAGTGCGCGAAGAATATCAAAGGTAGAAAGCTTGGTATTCTTTGGGCTGAAGAGATAAGGATGGTCTGCCATCATCTTATCTGCAGTGTCAGAGTCGGTGAAGTACTCATATCCCTGCCAAAGCCTTACGAGCTGATTGGTATTAGATGTGAACTTGCCGTCCTTATCAATTTCGCCGAACTCACCATAGGATGCAAATACATTGAATGTACCGTCATCGTAGAATTTTGCAAATCCATTATCCTTAGCAAGCTTAACGAGGTCTTTTGAATGGATAACATTCTCAGTATCATTCAAGTCAACCTTGTACTGAAGGCCACCGATATTAGGGTTGATGCAGACCTTATCGGATGGAAGCTTGAAAGCAATCCACTGATGTCCAGAAAGAACGCTGAATACCCAGGTTTCATTTGTATCAGCAGCGTAAATCTGATTTCCTTCTCCAGATCCCCACGTATCAATGATTGATCCAGCAAGCTCACATGCTTGCTTAGGAGAGGTAGCCTGACTCAAGAGAACGTCTCCAAGAACAGACTCTGTAATGCCCTTATCCTCATCAAAAGGATCTGCCTCTTCTGCTCCATCTGGATAAAGTGAGGTAGTTGCAGTAATCGCAATACCGTTGTCATTAATACCGCATGCAGCGTAGACTGGGTATCCCTCAGGATTTGTTTCCTTCCAGTATGCAGAATTAGGATCATCGTGGTAGCAGGTGTATCCTACGGTATGAGCTGGCATTGGAAGCTTGAAGTTTGGAGCAGACTCTGGTGAGTGATAATAATCAGTCTCAGGATTGTGGTCTGCTGGTGGTACATACTCGTAGACCTTGTGGTTATGACCATCGAGGTCTTCATTTCTTCCTACATAGGTGTCACCAGTCTCGGTCACATCCTTACCTACATAGAGTCCCGTGCAGCGATAATCAAGATCTTGCTGATCTTCTGCCTCATCCACTACTGCCTCTACATCTTTTGCAAGCTCAGCATCTTTCTGAGACTTCTCTACAACTTTAGTAGTCTGCTGATCTGAGCTTTGAGACTTTTCCTCATTTGTCACTTCAGCTTCTTGCTGAATCACTACGGCAGCATTTTCCTGCGCTGCAAGCTCTACGCTTGCGTACACATTCGTAGGTACAGCCATAATCAATGATGCAACCAACATTGATAAATAGCCAAACTTGCGAATATTAACCCTTTGGGCTTTACGCATTCGGACCTCCTTAACAATGTAAAATTACCCCATAGTAATCTATGAGCCTTCATCCTCAACATTAGGACTATTGATTAGATAAGGCTAACCTTTCTATGTAAGCGGTTCGCATTTTTATGTAATCGGTCAAATTGAGTGGTGAAGGCCTACATCATATTGAGAATCAATAATCGGAAAAGATATTCAGCGTACACGGTTATAGGCTTGTGCATTTGATTGCAAAAAGATGCTGAAAGTAAAAAGTTTTTGCATTTGAGTGCACAAACTTTTATTTTTTGAAAGTTTTTGCATTTGAGTGCACAAACTTTTGGGTATACTGTCTGTAGTTATTACAAAGACAAAGGAGGTGGAATGTATGATAAGCACCCACAAACTCAGGGAAAGAGACCTTTACCTCGATAAACTTATTACGTTTAAAGATACTGAACCTGTAAAGGTTGTAACCGGTATTCGCCGTTGTGGTAAATCAAGCCTACTCAAGTTGATGATTCAGCATCTTTTGGATAACGGGGTGTCTGACGAGCAAATCGTTGAGATGAACTTCGAGTCCTACGCTTTCAGGGATATGGACTGCGATGCTCTCTATGACTATGTCAAGAATCGGACCCTTCCTGACAAGCGCATGTATCTTTTCTTCGACGAGATCCAAAGGGTACCAAGCTGGGAAAATGCGATAAACGCTTTTCGTGTTGACCTCGATTGTGATATCTATGTTACTGGATCGAACGCCTACATGTTTTCATCAGAGTATGCCACCTACCTTGCAGGACGCTGCGTTGAAATCAAAATGCTTCCCCTCTCGTTTTCAGAGTTCTTGAAGTTCCATGACCTAACCGTCATCAAAGAAACGACCAAGCTGGGAACTATCCATACTCGAGTTACAGACGAGAATGGATCGAGCTTTGACCTTAAGGAAACATTCGAAACCTATATGCGCTTTGGAGGAATGCCGGGCGTTGCAGACATAGGATTTGACCAAGAAAAAGCCCTGATGCTCCTCGATGGCATCTACTCAACCGTAGTGCTCAGAGATATCCTAGCTCGAGAAAACCTCCGTGGCCAAAAGCAAATTTCTGACCCTGTACTTCTAAAGAAGATCATCTTATTCCTTGCTGACAATGTTGGAAATAGCGTATCTGTCTCTTCCATTGGAAAGACCCTCGCGCACGAAGGCCTTCTGGATAAGGGAAGAAAAAACGTTCCAAGTACCCACACTACGCAAGGCTATATTCAAGCCCTTCTTGAGTCGTATTTCTTCTACGAGATAAAGCGATTTGACGTTAAGGGCAAAGAATATCTACGCACACTCGGTAAGTATTACATCGTAGATATTGGAATGAGAAACTATCTTTTAGGATTTAGAGATAGAGACCGCGGTCATGTTATAGAAAACGTTGTGTACCTCGAGCTTTTACGTAGAGGATATGACGTTGCAATTGGAAAAGTTGGAACGGCTGAGATAGACTTCATAGCCACTAAAGCCGATGAGAAACTCTATATTCAGGTAACAGAATCCATGCAGGTAGAAGAAGTGCGAAGACGTGAGCTTGCTCCTCTGCAAGCGATACAGGACAACTACACCAAGCTAGTCTTAAGCATGGATGAAGGAATGGAAGATACCTATCAAGGTATCAAGGTTGTCAATCTTGCCGAATGGCTTCTTAACCTCAATCTTTAGCTCAATTTTATAACCCAAACACAAAGGCTCCCCTCCAAACAGGAAGGGAGCCTTTACTTTTAAATTCACTAGTATTTAACGAGAAGTAATGTAGGTTGCGATATCCTCAACAGGTACTTCTACCTGGTCATGAGACTGCATGTCGCGCACGGTTACCACGTCGCGAGAAAGCTCATCAGAACCAACGATGATTGTTACCTGAGCATTGAGCTTATCTGCCTGCTTAAACTGACTCTTGAGAGAACGTGCCTGATAGTCACACTCAGTACGAACTCCTGCCATGCGGAGCTTGTGGACAATCTCAAATACCTTATCGCGAAGGTGAGACTCAGCGCATGCTACATAGACGCAAGAGATGTCATCGCCTGCAAGGTTTATACCAAGCTCCTGAAGAGCAAGGTAGATACGCTCAAATCCTACAGCGAATCCAATTCCTGGAGTTGACTTGCCGCCGCAGATTTCAACGAGCTTATCATAGCGACCACCGCCACCAATAGCTCCAACGCCTGCCTTAGGGCACTCTACCTCGAATACTGTACGGGTATAGTAGTCAAGTCCACGAACCAAGGTAGGATCCTCAACGTAGTTGATGCCAACCTGGTCAAGATACTTCTTTACCTGAGCATAGTGGTCTTTGCACTCATCGCACAAGCAATCCTTGAGAAGTGGTGCATCTACCATAAGCTCCTGGCAGTGAGGGTTCTTACAATCGAAAGAACGCATTGGATTGACCTCAGCGCGCACCTTACAGTCGTCGCACAATGAAGCATACATCTCTTCATCGTCCATCAAGAATTTACGAAGCGTCTCGCGGTAGGTTGGACGACATGAGTCATCACCCATTGAATTGATGCGAAGAACGAGGTCTTCAGGCTTAAATCCAAGCTCGTAGTAGAAGTTCATAAGAAGGATGATAAGCTCAGCATCAGCTGCAGGATCTGGAGCTCCGATCCACTCAGTTCCAATCTGGTGGAACTGCCTCAAACGACCCTTCTGAGGACGCTCACCACGAAACATTGGAGCTGCATACCAAAGCTTTACCGGAGAAGATCCTGGAGGGCAGAGGTTATCCTCTACAACGCAACGTACAACACCTGCAGTTCCCTCAGGACGCATAGCGAGACGCTGGCGAGCCTTGAGACCCTTTTCAGATCCGTTTTCCATAACGCGCTCGAAGATTGCGCCGGATACTGCACGAAACATTTCTTTGCGTACAACATCGGTTGACTCTCCGATTCCATGAACGAAGGTATCTACCTGCTCCATAACTGGAGTTTCAATCAAATCAAAACCATAGCTGTCAAAGAGCCTGCTTGCAGTCTCTTGAACCTTCTGCCATGACCTCATGTATGGACCGTAGAGATCCTCCGTACCTTGAGCACGTTGTACTTGCATGTAAATCCCCTTCTATCAGGATGATGTATTTCTATTGTAAGGTGTAGGCTTGCACATTTGCGTCAGCCGGCACCCCTATATGTCATGTGGATAGACCAAACGTAAATCAAGGTCTAATGATACCACAGGTAAATCGCTCTTTCTTCACAGGCTCAAGACCTGGATTTCTACTTCACAGAAAGCTGCTGGTAAAGTCCCTTATCTTCAAAGCCCAAAGAGCGGTAATACTCCCTCGTGCCTACCGCACTAATGACGTTGAGCTTCTCAAACCCTGCCTCACCTGCAATTCGTACAGCCTTAGCAATAAGGAGTCGTCCGAGACCATGGTGCTGAGCACCCGATCCTGTTTCTCCAAGGCCAGCTACTGACCCATAAACATGAATCTCTCGAATCATGGCTTCCTTGACACCTACCGCAAGCTCGTCGGTATGAGTTGCAACGTACTCTTGATCTGGGAGGCTGAGGCGCAAAAATCCTGCAATCTTTCCATCAGGAGCCACCCATTGCAAGAATTTCTCAGAGGAAACGGTGGTTTCATACGCATAACATTCGAGATTAAGGTCCTCAACTGGAGTTCCCTTCAGAGAAATCTCTCGAGAGCGAATTTCCTGAATGGACTTGCCCGTCCTTTGAGCCTCCTTCTCCACGAGCTCCCTGAGGTTCACTTTCTTATTTCCCTCAACGATATTGTGGGAAGCAAACTCGCGAATCATACGGCTAATGCGCACGTAAGGAGGGGTGCAAAGGGTATCTTTTACCAAGATATCCATCAGCTCATCCTCGCTGTAAGGCTTCCAGAGGCCCGCTTCATACTTCTGAACAAGCTGGGTTCCGTGAATAAGAGCACACGGATAGAGCTTGATCTCATCAGGCTGGTAAGCCTCATTGTTGACGAACGTGAAGTATTCGCGTTTATCGTTTTCAGGATCAGAGCCATAAAGATTAGCCATAAAGTGGGCATGAATCTTAAATCCATAGAGGCGAAGAAGCTCAAATGCCCTCTTTACCTCGTCAATGTTGATCTGGCGATTGTTCTTGAGCAAAATCTCCTCGCTCAAAGACTGCACGCCAATTTGAGCCTTGGTACATCCGAGTTGGCGAAGCCTGCGCACTTGATGAGGGTCGATGGTATCAGGTTGAGTTTCGACCACAAGACCTACAACGCGATGCTCAGCTACCTCATTGCGTTTGTGCTCAAAGAGAAGCTCCTCATCGGTAGCACTCTGCATTTCACTTGCACGCATCCAAACAGGATTGCTCTTGTAGAGCTCACAGATTGCCTGGTTGAAGGTTATATTTCCTTCATTTACATCCTCTTGAAGCTCCTGCGCATTTGCTCGAAGCGTCTCCTGATCGTTTACCATGCCAAGATTCGCATAGAATTCCATCTTCTGAGCATAGGTTTTCTGACGCTCTTCATACGAATCATTCAGAGCACGGAAGATCTCCGTGATAAACCAGGTCTGATACTCTTCAGCGTAATCAGTCCAGGTACCTCCCAAAACAATGAGCTCAACCTTATCGGTTACATGACCCATGTTCTCGAGCATCGTCAGGCGAATAGCCACCTGAAGATAAGGATCGAAGAAGTGGTTTTCAGCCCTTTGACATGCAGGCTCGTCGAAGAGGTAGCTCTTAGGCATACGAACATCTGAAGGACAGTACAAGCAGTTGCTGCTACAGATTTCAGGCTTGGTGATAACTGCGATTGTAGCCACGCCTGACGCTGTTCTCGTAGGCTTCATACGCAGGGTTTTCAAGAGAAGCTGATCGGTCTTATCGTCAATCTCCAGAGCCTCGAACTCATCCGGATGGTTTCTTTTTATATCTAAATAGAGCTCGAGAAGACGTCTCTTAGCAGCAGGAGTATCCCCCTTCTTCAGCTTTTGATTATAGGCACGAATATAAGCCTGGAGCTTCTTCGCATCTACAAAGCCTTCTGATTTTGTATGGTCAATAATTTGATACAAGACGTTTTTCAAAGTAGAATATCCTTACTTCGAGATTTATGATCGAGCCCTCAGGGCATATATTTGCATTATCGTCAGGAGACTACATGGATGCCTACACCATTGAATTTCTCAATAGGCTAACAACTGAATTTTACGCAGCTCAGGCAGAGAGTTTCTCGGCCACCCGCCACAGTAAGTGGACAGGATGGGAAAAGCTTGTGCCTTACGTAAAGAAAAACATGGCTGCTCGTAGCATTAATCCTGGCGATACGTATTCTATCTTAGACCTTGCCGCCGGCAATTTGCGTTTTGAACACTTTATAGCAGGAAAATTCCCTAACTTGCACCTCGCAATTCGCACGGTGGACAACAACGCTGACCTTATATCCAACTCCCCTTTTGAGCTCGATACTGTAGAGATGCACCACCTCAATGCGAGCATCATCAACGAGCTGGTAGCAGGTCTAGATCCTTGCGAGACTCCGGATAACACGGACTTCGATCTTACCTGCAGCTTCGGGTTTATGCACCACATCCCTTCCTACAGCCTGCGCCTTGACTTCATCAACCACATGATTGACCACACCCAGAAAGGTGGTCTCATTGTCCTTTCCTTCTGGCAGTTTATGTACGCTGGAAAGTTCGCAGTGAAGGCAATACATGAAACCAATAAGGCCCTCGAGGCCCTTCAAGACGAGTATCCTAACCTCAAGGATGACCTTCAGGTCAATGACTATATGTTAGGTTGGAAAGAAACCGAGAACACCTATCGCTACTGCCATCACTTTGACGATGAGGAGATCGATGAACTTCTGGAAGATCTCGGCAAGCGCGTTGAGGTTCTTGGACGATACAATAGTGATGGTCGAGGTGAAGCAATGAACTGCTACCTCGTACTTCAGAAAGTGGGATTATAAGGTGAAGTTATACGGATGGGAAGACTACCTCGACACCGAGACGGTCGAGCTCGCTCATAAGCTCTTTGAGCAGACAAATGAGATGCGCAAGGACACGATCATCTTTCCACCTCAAGATCAGGTCTTCAGAGCGCTGAGTCTCACTCGTCCCGAAAACGTAAAGGTCGTAATCCTAGGTCAAGATCCCTATCATGGACAGGGCCAGGCCACCGGCCTTTCCTTCTCTGTAAACGAAGATTGCAAGATTCCGCCATCCCTGCGCAATATGTATAAAGAGTATGAGGAAGATCTCCAAAAGCCAGCTCCTGCAGCTGGAGATCTCACCCGCTGGGCTGAACAGGGAGTCTTGATGCTCAATGCAACCCTTACGGTTGAGGAGAAGAAGCCTCAGGCTCATGCAAAGATGGGATGGAGCAAGGTTACCTCAGCGCTTCTAGCTGCAGCCTTTAAGCAGGAGCACCCTCCTGTGCACGTTGCTTTGGGCTGGGGCATGCCTGCGGTAAAGACAATCACCAAAGCGCTCGACACCCTGGATGAAGCCGATAGAGGGCGCACTCACATCCTTGCAAGCACGCACCCTTCCCCTCTTTCCGCACGCAATACCAAGGCTGCCATCCCTTCATTTATGGGTAGCAGACCTTACTCAAGGTGCAACGAAATCTTGGTTGCGCATGGCGTAGAGCCAATTGAGTGGTAAAGCGGCGATTAAAACTTAAAATTCATACGCAAAAGGCACCCTGGTGAGGGTGCCTTCTTCATGCGATTATATTCGATTGTACGATGCGACGGATAACAGCGCAGCACAGAGATTGGCGCACTACAGGGACCAAGCGATGCAGATTGCATACGTCCTACTTTGGCTCCACTCCCGTCCTGACCCACTGCATAATAGCCTTGCCTTCTTCCAAAGAGAGCTCATTGATGGTAAATCCTGCAACTCCAACAACCTCTGAGGCAAAATCGCAGAGGCGAGGCTTGATCTGCCACGGAGTTTGAGAGAAGCTCGCATACTCCAAGGAGCGCCTTGGGAAGTAATCGGAGGTGGACTCCAAACGGACACGCTTCTTTGCGAGGAAGCCGTCCTTCATAGTGTAGGACGTGTGCTTGAGTTCCCAAATCAAACTCAAGACCATTCCAATTGCCGTGGTAATTGCAATCACGGCAAGGACTGTCGCTATTGCAACCATGCTGATTAGATCATCTGCAAACAAGTGAGTCTTTGTGACCCACAAGATTGCACCGAGAGCTGCAAGGAGCAACAGATACTTATACAAGGTCTGCCTCATGATGCGACCGCGTGCCTGAGGGCTCAGATACAACTGAGGTTCAACCGCATAAGCTTTCGCATATTCCGGTACAAAGACACCCAAGAATGCTGGGATATCGTCCACTTGAATGCAAGGGTGCAATATAACTTCACCCAAGACCGTATCTTTATAACCATCGTTATGACTTGCATCACCCATGACATATAGGTTCAAAGACGCATAGCCTGCGACCCTTTGAGGGATAGACTGATAAACGTTGACACCATAGATCCTATCGAGGTCAATTGAACTCATCGACTCGGTAATCAATCCCCTGGTAACGGCGATGCTGTGGTTCTTCTTGGTAACCTTAAACCCATAAATGCGAATGCATTCTATAAAGACACTTCCCACAAGGCACACAGATATCAGGATAACAAGTCCAAGAAGCACAAGACGAACCGTCTCAAATGGTCCTGCAGTATTGAAAGATTCGCCGTAGGAGTTAACGACATATGCAAACCCTAAATCCTCGAAGAAATCAGCGATGTTCTGGAAGAAGAGGAAGAGACCGTAGAAGGCAATGAGCAGCTTTCTGATGCGAAGGCGAAGCAGGCTATACAGAAAGACGCGTATGCTTGAGAAATCACTAAAGTCAAATGCTTCTTCTTGACCTGCATCAGCACCGCCTGAAGCTTCAGCTTCCACTACTTCATCCTTAAGGCTCTGGCCTGCATATCCCTTCGCTTGGACAGCATGTACATAGTCGATAATCTCCTGCGCTTCCTCGACAGGAATATAGCGCAGACGATCGTTTGAGAGGGACTTATCTGACGAGGTCTCAATATCGAGCGAGGTGAGACCCAAGAGCTTCTCGGTAAATGAAGTCGTCGTGCTCAAGCCATGGATATGGTCGTATGGAATGCGAGCGGACTTTTCATTAATGAACTTCTTGGAAACTACGATTTCGTCTTCCGTTAGCCAAAATCTCACAACCAGAAATACGTAGACCGAGCTAATAAGACCCGACTGCGAAAGCAAAAGCGCGCCGACAGCTAACGCTCCATTTACCTCGAAAAAAACGGCATAGGCAATGAGGGTGATACAGAGGAATGCGTAGATTCCTGAGGGAATGAGAATCTTGTACGATGCCCTTCTTCCCCGCTTAATATCTCCCAAAATCACATCATGTACCAGATTCTCACCAGGAGGAGCTGGGGTTGGAGGTGTATTTTTATCTGCCATATTACATATCCTCGCGAGCGTTCTGAACAGCACAAGCGATGAGGTGCGCAAGCTCGTCTGCCTTCCAAGCCTCCAAACCGTCAAGGGTAAAGAGTCCAGAAGCAGTAGCAATATTGAGCTGAATCAAACCGTAGTGGTTCATGATTACACCCTGATCGTGTCCTGTATGCTGGATACGAGTGTAAGGAATGAGGGTAGTCTTGCGAACGAAGGCGCCCTTCTTAATAACCAGGGCATCCTCTTCGATGGTGTAGGAGGAGAAATTATACTCGAGCTTAGTTCCAATGACACCAAAGATGAGGATCCAAAGAGCTAAAAGCCCCACAATAACGTAGCTAATCGTCATGGTTGAGATAGTAAAGATACTCTCTGGAAAGAAGGTATTAAGTGCACAGACGATCGCTAGGACGACAAGCGCTGTGATCTCAAGGTGAATTGCCCAGACCTTCTTTATGCCAGGATTGAGCTTAAATTCAACACCGTAAGGGATAGCAGTCGTATCATCGGCTACTTCCTGCTCCTGCACATCAGGACGGGCTTCGTCCTGGGGATCTTGAGAGCTCTCGAAAAGTTCAATGTCGTTTATCATCTCGACTCCTAGGGAGGGATTGTCGCTGTTAGTTGCTTAATTGTAACATACGCACCTTCATATCGAGATGCGTGCACCGGCGTAAAACCTGTAAGGATATTGAAGTATTCCCTTTACTTCATCTGCATAGACATCAGTTAAATGTGAAGTAACAACGTATATCATCTCAAGGATTTATGAAGATGAATATTCAAACTAACTTAGGGTATTAGAGTGATGTTTGTGCATACCAGGGCTCAAGTTTGACGAGTGGGTAAAAATAACGCCCTACGTCCATTCCCAAAGCTCAGACCACTATGCATGTACGATGCACGTGTATCCATCTATTTGAAAGGTAGCTTATGTCACAAGAAAAGACCTACACTATGATCAAGCCTGATGGTGTTCGCAACAGGCATGTAGGAGAAATCGTATCCCGCTTCGAGCGCGCTGGTCTTACGATTGAGAGAATGGAAATGGGTATGGTAACCCTTGAGCAAGCTCAGTGCAACTATGCAGAGCATGAGGGCAAGCCTTTCTATGAGGGTCTCATTTCATACATTACCTCTGGCCCTGTTGTAAAGATGGTTGTATCCGGTGAGCATGCTGTGGCTAAGTGCCGCTCTTTGATGGGAGCTACCGATCCTCTTAAGGCTCTACCTGGAACCATTCGCGGTGACTTTGGTCTCGACATGAGCGAGAATGTTATTCACGGATCTGACTCTCCTGAGTCTGCTGAGCGCGAGATTGCGATTTTCTTCCCAGAGAACTAAGCGCAACAACTTGCCTAATACACGAACGAGATTCTACATGCTGTAAAGAAGAACTCATTTCACCTGCTTATGAATTTACTAAGTAAGCTATACCCTTTGATTGTATTACGTAACATATTGCTATACTTGTGGTAGTCAATCGAAAGGAAAGCTATGCATGAGGCAGGAATTGAGCAGTTTCTCATCGGCTCTATGAACCTTGTATCAAATAAGATTAATCAACTTTGTTCAGAAGCGCTTATACACATTACGTTTAAGCAGTGGCTCATGCTTGTCATGATGAGCCGTATGGAAGAGGAAGAAAACACCCTTCAGGATGTTGCAGACTTCTGCGGATGCTCAAGGCAAAACGCTCGTCGAATCCTCGGAGTCCTCAGCGATCGCGGCTACTGCAAACTCACAGCATCTAAAACTGATGCGCGTACCCTTTTGGTAAAGATTACACCTCAGGGTCGAGAGATTGCTCGAAAGGAATCAGGGGTTGTAGCTGAGGTTATATCCCCTCTCTTCTCAGGACTTTCCTCAGAAGAGATGAACACCCTCGTAATCGCCATGCAGCACATCTTGAACAACATCGATTAATCGAGGTGCCCCGCGCGTCTATCCTCAAGGCCATGCGATCTCGCATCGCCTCGTGGCCCGCAAGCAAATATACGGCGCCGACCAACAACAGAATATCGGCCAGAGTTAACCTCGGCCTACAACACAACCTCCCCACACTTTGTGAGATAGAGTTAACATTCTACCTGCGAAATGTGTCGGGAGGTTTACTTTTACCTCATCAAATTTGAACGCACTAAAGTACAGATTTTTATATAACTAGAAACCCTCTATCGTTTATAACCTACGTCTGACCTTGTGCTTATAAACTCTTCCCTACACATATATGTAAGCGGCTATACAACCAGCCACCATAAACTCAAATGCTACATACTCAATAACATATATGGAGCATCGAGGCTTTCTTAAAAACTTTGATATTCTCACTTTACTTTAATTCCTACCTTGGTAGTATGATTTGTACAAGGAACCACATCATGCTACATGATCGGTAAATATTGGAGTTAAATATGTCACAAGAACTACTCAGCGTTTCAATGCTAAACGCAGGTACTGAAGATATTGAAATTCTTCACGATATAAATCTTACTATTAATAAGGGTGAGACCCACGTATTGATGGGACCTAACGGAGCAGGTAAATCCACTCTCGGACACGTCCTCATGGGCAACCCTAGCTACGAAATCAAGTCTGGAAGCATCATGTTTGACGGTGAGGACATCACCTCTATGAGCTCCGACAAGCGTAGCCTCGCAGGCATCTTTATGTCCTACCAGGCACCAGTTGAGATTCCAGGAGTGCCTCTATGGAGCTTCTTGCGCTCAATTGCAGACAAGCGCCCTGAGCTCAAGATGAGCTCTCGTAAGTTCAGAAAGCACGTTCTCGAGCTTGCAGAGCAGCTCAACCTCGATCCTGAGTATCTCGACCGTGACCTCAACGTAGGCTTCTCCGGTGGAGAGAAAAAGAAGATCGAAATGCTTCAGCTTCTCTTGCTCCAGCCTAAGCTCGCTATCCTCGATGAGACCGACTCTGGTCTTGACGTTGATGCACTCTCCGTTGTATCTCACGGTATCGACTGCTACCGCAAGAACTGCGACGGAACCCTCTTGATCATCACCCACAACACCCGCATCCTCGAGCGCGTTGATGTTGACCACACTGACGTTATGGTTAAGGGTCACCTCGTAGCTCAGGGAGATGCACACCTCGTTGAGGAGATCGATGAGCACGGATTCGAGCAGTTTTGCAAGATTGCAGGTTGCAGCAATGTAGCTGGATGCAAGAAGCTTGAGGACACCCAAGTTGAGGAGGCATAATGTCTGCTCCAGAGATTAATGATATCGATACCTCGCGCTATAACTTCCATATGCCTGAGGAAGGCAACATCCGTGTACACGACGGATTGACTGAAGATGTAGTACGCGAGATTTCTCGCCGTAAAGACGAGCCAGAGTGGATGCTTGAGCACCGCCTTGCTTGTCTTAAGACCTACCGTGAGCTCGACCCTCCTTCAAACTGGGGTCCTTCTCTTGACGGACTTGACCTCGACCACATGAGTGCTTACGTTACTCCGCCTGATGCAGAGCACACCAGCACCTGGGATGAGGTTCCAGAAGATGTTCGTGATACCTTCGAGCGCCTTGGTATTCCTGAGGCAGAGCGCCAGTACCTTGCAGGTGTTGCTGCTCAGTACGACTCTGAGATGGTTTATCACAACATGCAGGAAAATGCAGCTAAGCTCGGTATTGTATATACCGGAATCGAGCAGGCTTTGCATTCTGAGTATGCTGATATGGTCAAAGACCACTTCATGAAGCTCATTCCTGCTCGCGATCATAAATTCGCAGCGCTTCACGGTGCAGTTTGGAGTGGAGGAAGCTTCATTTACGTTCCTAAGGGCGTAAAGGTTGAATATCCTTTGCAGAGCTACTACCGTATGAATGCAAAGAATTCTGGACAGTTCGAGCACACCATCATCATCGTTGAAGACGATGCTGACCTCGAGTTCATCGAAGGATGTTCTGCACCTCACTACAATGAAGCTAACCTTCATGACGGATGCGTAGAGGTATACGTAGGAAAGCGTGCACACCTTCGCTACTCCGTTATCGAAAACTGGTCCAAGAACATGTATAACCTCTCTTCAAAAAGGGTACGCGTAGATGAAGATGGACGCCTTGAGACCGTTCAGGGAGCTTTCGGAAGCCACGTATCTTGCGTTTATCCTTCTGCATTGCTCGTAGGCGACCGTGCGAGCTACGACTATACCGGAATTACTTTCTCCGGAGCAGGTCAGAACCTCGACACGGGTTGTAAAGTAGTTATGACTGGTAAGGATACCAAGGTAACTATTAACGCTAAGTCCCTTTCCAAAGATGGCGGACACGGAACCTTCCGTAGCTCCGTTGTGGTAGGACGCCATGCTGACCGTGCAACTTGTACCGTAAGCTGCGACTCCTTGATCTTGGATAACGAAAGCGTATCTGACACCATCCCAGCTATGGATGTTCGCTGCCCTACCGCATCAGTAGGACACGAGGCTACCATCGGACGCATTAGCGACGATACCATTGCTTACCTTATGAGTCGTGGTAACACCGAAGCTGAGGCACGTACCCTTGTTGTAAACGGATTTGCAAATCCAATCTCAAAGGAACTCCCACTTGAGTATGCAGTTGAGATGAATAACCTTATTAAGCTCGAGATGGAAGGAGCGATTGGATAATGAGTACCATTGAATTACAAGATGTAAATGCCCTTCCTACCAAGACGTGGAACTACCTTAAATTCAACGACATGAAACTTAAGGTAGCAGAACCTACCTCCGAGGAGATTTATCAGATTTCTGAGGATATGGATAAGATCACCATGGGAGCAGGCAAAGAAGCTGCAGCTTACGTTGATACCATTGCAACTACTAAGCAGACCATCTACGTCGAGGCAACTGGGGAAGAAACCTTCCTCACCGTCGATGTAGACGCTCTCAATCCAGCAGCAACTACAGTTGTTGAGATTGCAGATGAAGCTTGTGTAACAATTGCGATTAGCGCACAGGGGTCTGAGGGTATAACACTTGCAAACAATCTCCGCATCAAGGCAGGTTCTCGCTCACAGGTTAAGGTCATCAGCATTGTAAATACTGCACATGAGGATACCTACATCGAGAACATTGGTATCGAGCTTGCCGACAACGTCGCGCTTGAGGCTCACCAGTACTTCCTCAACTGCGGAACTGTAGCTTGCGGTGTTGCAATCGATGCTAAGGGCAACGATTCAACCTTCAACACCTACGCTCGCTACCTCGTTGAGAAGCGCAATCGCCTCAACATGAACTACATTGCAAACATCTACGGTCAGCGCTGTGAGGGCAACATGTTTGCAAACGGCGTTTTGAAAGACTCCTCCAAGAAGCGCCTTGCTATGACCGTAGACCTTAAGCAAGGATGTATAGGTTCTAATGGAACTGAAAACGAGACTGCTCTCCTCTTGGGAAAGAATGTCGAGAATAAGACCATTCCTATCATCTTGTGCCACGAAGATCAGGTTGCTGGAAGCCACGGTGCTACCATCGGATCTTTGTCTCCTGAGCAGATGACCTACCTCAAAGATCGCGGTCTTGAGGAAGGTGAGATCGCAGATCTCTTCGCTCGCTCAGTAATTGAAGACGCAGCTCTTCATGCTCCTGAAGTAGGAAATGGAAAGGCTATCGCTGAAGCTCTTTTGGGCTAGTCTTTCTAAGTAATAACAAATATAGAAAAGAGGGTTTATATGAACGTGAACGATCTAAGTCTTTCTCCTTTTAAGAAGGACTTTCCGCTCTTAGTAAACCAACCAGAACTCACATACCTCGACTCTGCAGCTACCGCTCAGCGTCCACAGTGTGTTATTGACGCACTTTCAAGCTACTATGAGAACCTCAACGCAAATGCGCTTCGTGGTCTTTATAGCTTGAGTATGCGTGCAACCGATGCGATTGAAGGAGCGCGTGAGAAGATCGCTCACCACCTTCACGCCGCATCACCTCGCGAGATCATCTTTACGAAAAACGCTTCTGAGTCTTTGAATCTCGCAGCTACCTGCTTGAGCAACCTTGTACTTGAAGAGGGAGATGAAGTTGTTGTATCCATCATGGAGCACCACTCAAACATCCTCCCTTGGCAGAAGGCTTGCGAGACCTATGGCGCTCAGCTCGTTTGGCTCTACCCTAATGAGGAAGGTGTCATTGAGGAAGAAGAGATTCTTTCCAAGATCACCGATAAGACCAAGATTGTAAGCATTGGCCATATCTCCAATGTACTTGGTGTTAAAAACCCTGTTGAACGTATTGCTCAGATAGCTCATGAGCACGGTGCATACGTTGTCATCGATGCAGCTCAGTCCATCCCTCACGTTGCTATTAACGTTCAGGAGATTGGATGCGACTTCATGGCATTTAGTGGTCACAAGGTATTTGGACCTTTGGGCATTGGTGTTTTGTGGGGGCGCGAGGAGCTTTTGGAAAAGATGCCTCCATTCTTGGTCGGAGGCGAGATGATCGATTCCGTAAACCAAGAGAGTGCAACTTGGGCAGAGCTTCCTTACAAGTTTGAAGCAGGTACCCAAGACGGAGCTGCAATCTATGCTACAGGAGTAGCCTTCGACTACCTCAATAAAGTACAGGCAGAAGGAGCAGAAGAGCGCGAAGCTGCCCTTACTGCATACCTTATGGATGAGCTCTCCAAGCTCGATTACATTGAGTTGATAGGAGCATCCGATCCAGCAAACCACTTCGGTGTTGTTTCGTTTAATGTTCGAGGAATTCACCCTCACGACGTATCGAGCATTTTGGATATGTCAAACGTTGCTATCCGAGTTGGTCGCCATTGCGCAGAGCCACTTTTGACCTGGATGGGAATGGGCGCATGCTGCAGGGCAAGCCTTGCTTTTTATAATGATAAGAATGATATTGACCGCTTGGTAGAGGGTCTCAAATACGTTTGGAGTGTGTTTAACGATGCAAGATAATATTTACTCACGTGCTCTTATGGATCACGTTGCTCATCCTGACTTCAACTACACACTCGAAGATGCAACCCACACCGAGCGCGGCATCAACGCTTCTTGCGGAGACGACCTCAATCTCATGGTTCGCATCAACGATGGAATTATCGAAGAGGTTGCATGGACCGGAGAAGGCTGTGCAGTAAGCAAGGCATCAGCTGATATGCTCAGTGACCTTGTGGCAGACATGAGCGTTGAGGAGGCATTGGACCTCATCAAACTCTTCGAAGGAATGATCGTAGGAACTGAGACCGACGATGAGCTTTTGGAAGAGAAGCTCGATGAAGCATTGTGCCTTCGCGGCATCAGCCGCATGCCAGCTCGTGTAAAGTGTGCTGAGCTTGGATGGAGAACTCTCGAGAGGGTCCTCAAACAGGTTCAAAGCGAGGCGTAAGATGTCGTTTTCCATCTCTACAAAGAGCCGCTATGCTCTGCGTTTTATGAAATATCTTGCAACTCATGAGGGCTATGTCAGCTTGAAAGAAGTTTCAGAAGATGAAGATATCTCTCGCAAGTATCTCGAGCAGGTCACTTCCCTACTCGTGAAAGATAACCTCGTAGAGAGCCGCAGAGGAAAAGATGGTGGCTACAAACTCACTAACGCTCCTGAGGAGATTAGTGTAGGAGACATCTTGAGAGCGACCGAAGAGTCACTTTCAACTCCAGTTTGTACAAAGTGTGCTCAGAAGCATTGCGACGGGGCAGATTGTACGACAAAGCCTCTCTGGGATGAACTTGGTAATGTTACCAACGACTTTCTGGATTCAAAGAAGCTCAGCGATCTCATTGATGAATAATATAAACGCACCTAGCAGAAAGTCTGTTAGGTGCGTTTTTGTGTCTTGGGTTGAAGTTGGAATGTTGTGAAGAAATTCTCATTGTACAAATGCTTCATATGTATTATATTAGCTTTAGCAGAGCTGCCCAGGGTGTAACAGCCAGGGGGGCCACCGGGCCATTTAGAGCCCGGGGTTTTTATAATTATTTATCAGGAACTGACGCATCCAACTTGGATATTCAAGTAACACACAGCGCTTTCAAATCTACTTAGAACACGATACAAAAAAGACCCACTCTCCTTGGAGAATGGGTCTTTTGTTATATAAGCAAAAACCTAAAAGTTTAGATTACTGCTCGTTGCGCTTAGCAATTGCTACAGTAGCAAGTCCTGCAACTGCGAGAACTGCAACCGCTGCGATAGAAGCGGTGTCAGCGGTTGCTGGAGTCTTCTGCTCTGCTGCCTTCTGCTGAGCTGCCTTCTGCTCTGCTGCCTTCTTCTTCTCAACAACCTTTGTCTCTACCTTGGTAGTCTGGTTGTCATCCTTGTTGTCAACAGCAGGGGTTACCTTGTTGTCAACAGCAGGGGTTACCTTGTTGTCTACAGCAGGAGCTACGATTTTGTTAGGATCTACAACGATAGGTACATATGGACTTTTAACCTCGAAGCTTGCGTAAGCAACTGGTCCGTCCTTGTAAACTGCCTTGAAGGTGTGGTTACCTACAGTGAATTTGTCAGAGAATGACTTAACGAAGGTAACAATGGTAGATCCCTCTTTTACCTCATAGTTAGCAGGATCTACAAGAACATCGTCAACGTAAACCCATCCAAGAGTCTCTGGGCTGTAGTTAATGCGTACAGAGGTAATGTCACCCTTGGTGTAAGTGCTGCCGTCACCTGTGATGATATTCAACTTCTCAGGCTCATAATCGTAGTTAAGAGTACGAAGTGGAATCAAAGGAAGCACTCCTGGCTTGAAGGCACCATTCTCAAGCAAAGCCTTGTCAGCACCCAAAGGTGCAGTGTTCTCTACAACGAATGGCTTGGTGAAGTCACCAGCTGCAAGATAATCACGGAGCTGCTTGTTGAGCTCTACTGTACGAGTGAAGAGCTCGGTTGAGAATGCCTCAGTCATCTTGTTTGCAGCTGCAGTCCACTGAGATGGATCGAGCTGAAGCATTGCTGCCTCGAACTCCTGCTGCTGGCGAATGAGGTCCTTCTGCATGCCGTCACGGTATGCCTTTACGCTGCTCATGTCAGCGCCCTTATTTACGAGCTGAGCAACGAGCTTGTTGTAGTCTGCCATTACCCAGTAGATTGACTTCTCTGCATCAGCGTCTACAGCCTGTGCACCCTGGTTAGCGTGATCGTTAGAACCACGACCAAAGATAGCTGGGGTATCAGTCAAAAGACCACCATAGTAAGGGAGCAATACACCATAAGTAGCAGGTCCCATGCTCATCCACTCAACAATACGAAGTCCCTCAGGAAGCTTCTCGTTCTGACGTACCTGGAAAACGTGGGTCTGAAGCTGGTTCATGTTACCAATAGGATATACAGTAGCTCCAGATTCATTCCTACCATAAGCTGGACGAATGAGCTGATCTTGAGGAACAGAGTCGCCCCATGCGCCCATCCAACCAGAAATTGCCTGGTCAGCATCGAACTTGGTTCCAGATCCAGTGTATCCGAGCATGCGCAATACCTCGAAGGTATCGAATTTCTTCTCTGGGGTGAAGAACAATGGGTGCTCTTCTACAAGTGCATCTGCCTTCTCAGCAGAACCAGTCAAGTAGTTGTAGCCCTGCCACAAACGAGAGTTTACACCACCATTGTTTCCAGTGCCGCCCTTGTAGTTACCATAGGTGCTAAATGGGTTGAAGGTTCCATCCTCATAGTACTTAGCGAAACCGTTATCAACAGCCAAAGAAAGCATCTTCTCGGAGTGAATGCAGGTCTCAGGATCATTGAGGTCAACCTTGTACTGAAGACCACCGATGTTAGGGTTGATCATAACCTTGTCATTAGGAATGCGGAATGCAATCCACTCATGGCAAGAAAGGGTTGAGAACATCCAAGTCTCTTTGCCGTTTCCAGCGTAGAACTGGTATCCCTCACCAGCGCCCTTCTCGTTAATAATCTTTCCTACAACCTCACATGCGTGACGTGGGTTTTCAGCCTGGCTCAAAATTACGTCGCCCAATGCTGCCTCAGAAAGACCATTGTTATCAATGAGAGGATCTACTGCACTAGCTGCTTCATTCATGTAAGTAGTGGTGGTAGCTGTTACTGCAACACCATTGTCATTGATACCATTTGCAGCATAAGAGAAGTAGTATGCACCGTTCTTAACATCTTCCTCAGAGATATCCCAAGCGGAAGGATCGTCGTGAACTGCGGTGTATCCTACAGTCTTCTTAGGCATTGGATACTTGAAGTCAGTGTGGGAGTCGAAGTCCTGGAAGAAGTCCTTCTCAGGATCGTGCTCTGCTGCTGGAACATAGTGGAAGTCCTTACGGTTGTTTCCGTTAAGGTCCTCAGAACGTCCAATGAAGGTGTCGCCAGAGGTGGTAGTTTCAGAACCGAAGAAAATACCGGTGCAGCGATCGCTTTGAGCCTTAAGCTCCTCCTCAGTAAGAAGACGAGGCTCCTCCTCTGATTCCTTCTTTTCAGTCTCTACGACTTCCTCAGTAGAAGCAACTGCAGTCTCTTCAACTGCTGAAGTCTCCTTAACCTCGGTAGATGCTTCTGGAGCCTCTACAACCTCAGATACAACAGTGTTTGATGCATCTGTGTTAGCCGCAATAGCAGCGAGGGTTGGAGTAGGGGTAGCCATTGAGAATGCAGCAACAAACATTGATGCGTATGCAATCTTTTGGACTTTGCTCTTAAGAGCTCTTCGCATAATCTAACCTCCTTATAGAATGCGTCCCGTTGGTCCTTAGACGGACCGTCTGTCCCACAGTACAGTATAGATATAAGTAAAGGCAGAATTCTCTGAATTATTGTTAGTGCAGGTGTAACAAAATTTCACGTTTGTGAGTGGTAGATTTTAAGCTGTGAATGCACTCAATATTTGTATACAAAATGATAGACAGATTTATATTTTCTTATCTTTTTTGGATAAATTAATCCTAAGCCACCCTATAAAAAATGTCTTAATACAAAAATACAGCCATACTTGGTAGAGTTTTGACTCTCCAAGATGGCTGTAAATTGAATGTCGATTTAGGGATGGAAGATTATAAAATGCAAAGCTTTGGTTTTTGTAAATAAGACTATCAATAAATTTATCTACTTAAAGGACGGTCCCCTGTATAGTCTTTAAGCTTGGTACCGCTTTTGTAGGTATGGGCAATCTCCTCACTCCAGCTACCAGCAAGGATTATCTTACGAGGTGCGGTTGTTGTTATCGTTAGATCTGGATGCAATACATCCGATCTTGCTGAAAGGGCTGATAAGGCGTTTCTGAGACAGAGCCTTCTGGAATTGGCCTCATCGCTAATGTGCGCCAGGAAGATATATTGAGTTCTATCCCCTACTGCCGATGCTAGAAATTCAGCACAGGCATCGTTGCTTAAGTGTCCTTCATCTCCCAAGATTCTTTGCTTGAGATACATTGGCCTCGTGGTTTCCATAAGCATAGACACATCGTGATTAGATTCAATGACATACCAGTCAGCGTTTGCCGTGATCTCAGCGTACTCTCCAGGAATAAAGCCAGTGTCAGTAATGTAGACGAGCTTTTCTGTATCACTTGAGATAACGTAGCCCGTGGTATTAGGAGCATCGTGGCTGAGTCTGATTGGCGTGATTGTAAGGTGTTCAACCATAAATTCATCGTCGTGAACGACTAAATTTGAGTCAATATCCGTGATTTCAACAGGTGAGTAGACGGTCAAATCTTTAGCAAGCTTGATGGCTTGGATATGATCTGAGTGACTGTGAGTTATCAAGACTGATGCCATGTCTTCAACCTCGAAATCAAGGGATTTGAGAGATGTCTTTATATATCTTTGGGAGGTACCGCAATCGATCAATATATGTACACCGTTGTCTGAGAGCAAAAAGCAATTACCCTTAGATCCACTTGCAATCATTGCACATTTCATACGCTTCAACATCTCCCGTTTCAACCTTCTATAGCCCTGCCATTTTAACCCAGGAGGGCAGGGATGAGGTGATGATGAGGGAAAGAACATGTGTGAAGGGGGTATGACATCTTTAGCCCAATCTTTAAATAAATTGTTTACTGAATAAATCTAATTATGTAGAATATATGTAAGCTACTGTCAGTAGCCTTGTACTAAATCCAGAAAAATCTATCGGGAGGAGCAGCTATGGAAAAGTTTTCAGAAAAAAGTCTTCTTTCACTTGGAGACTATTACGTATACGGTCTCATAGACCCACGTAATAACAAGGTTTTTTACATTGGCAAGGGAACAGGAAATAGAGTTTTTGAACACGAGAAAGAGACTCTTAATAAGGATGTAGATTCAAACAAGGAGTCTGAGAAGTTAAAACTCATTTCAGAAATCAATGATGCTGGACTTGAGGTTAAAAAGGTTATTATCAATGCCAATCTAACCGAAGAAGAAGCATTTGCTGCAGAAGCTGCATTAATAAATGCATTTAATTATCTCGATGATGAAAGCTTAACAAATATTGTATCTGGACATCATTCAACAGAAGCATTATCCGTTGATGAGTATGAAAGAATTCACGGAGCCGTAGAGCTTAATCCTGAAGATATCAAACATAAAATTCTTACTATTAAGGTCAATCGACTTTATGACAGGGGTATGAGCCAGGAAGATCTATATGATACCGTACGCGGCGTATGGAAAGTATCTAAAGAGAATGCCTCTAAGGTTGATTATGTATTTGGCGTTTATAATTCATTGATTGTAGCTGTATACAAACCAACAGAATGGTTCGTATGTAAAGAGGCCATGGACCGTCTTCCAAAACAGGATCTTCAGCTAACAGAGGAAACTGAGAATAGGCTTTACTTTATCGATGAAGGCTTTGAACAGGGACTTCAGCAAGACGAAAATCAAGAATTTTATTCTGGAAAATCTATTGCTCAGCTTAAATGTCAGAAATCTCAAAACCCAGTTTCATATTTGAATCCTTTTGAAGCCTAAATTAAATTAAATTTTACATACACTCCCCATTTGTTGAATTGCTCAACAAATGGGGATTACTTTGGGAATTATAGATTATTCCTTCACAAGATAATGCTTTACGATTTTATTAACAATTAAAGCAGATCATTTTCACGTAGAGTTATATTTTAATTCAATGTTCCTAATTAATCCTCATCTAGGAAATACGGTAGCATATAGAAATCGAAGATCTGTTGATTCTACCCCAGCTAACAAGAAAGGAAATCATTTATGTCTTCTATAGACAACAAAAAGAAGATAAGTAGTGACTCATCAGCCCTATCAAAGGAAGAAGAGATTAAAAAGCTCCGAGAGGAAAACGATGAGCTCAGGATACAGTTGGCATTATTACAGGAAAGAAGAAGATTGCGACTCTTAAGGGAAATGAATCAGGATTCCGTGCAGTAACTGCATTCATCAACAAGCCTTTTATAAGGCATGTGATTATTGAATTTACCCTACGTATGTGCGCCACTAAAAGAGATATTGAGAGTTAAGACAGCAGAAACAATCTATTCTGAATGTAATTTTCATGGGTTACTTCGAGGAGTGATGCTTTCTGGATGACACGACTCATTTTTGAATCTACTATAATGTCTTCAATCTCATAGGTGTAAGCTGATTTGCTTCTAAGTAATTGGTGCTGCATTTAATCAACTAACACATCCCACGACTCGTATCATCGATTCTCTCTAAATGTTATGCGCATAAGAGATCTCGCAACAGAAAACCCGTTGCGAGATCTTTAACTTCATTAGCTTTGTCATAGGCAATATTGTGATAATATACGCATTTTAGATTGCCCTATTATGATAGGGCTGTCAGTCCTTAAAGCTTTCCTCCACGCAAGAAGAACCTAAAGAAATAAAAAGGCAAAAGGAAGAATCCAAGGCACATATAGAAGGTTATTATACAGCACCATTTTGTAATATAGAAAAGTGCAATACCTAGGTAATAGCAAGCAATAGCAACTGGATACACAATCATGCCAATACCATATAGAAACATGGAAAGTCCAGTCTCCAGCTCCCCTTGATTACTCATTTCAATTCTTTCTTCTAAATAAACAATATAATTTGTTGTATTAAACTTACCTTAAATTTTACCGCATCGATGATAGTGAATGCAAGAATACTCGGTGACCCCGAGAACAACCCTGTATTTATCTTTCAAAAAATCTCGAACTGAAGAGACACAATCTCATTGTGCGATGCAGTCAATAACCCCCTTAAGAATTCTAGAATATTGCTAGGTTCACCAGTTTCATTAAGTTGGAGATAACATCATTAATGATTTGATTTAATATATTCATAGCGGTATTCCTTTGTTGGTTTTTTGGTC
>RCNH01000243.1_pt1 | contig 25221 bp, 19 predicted proteins | sample 2041161 | NCBI WGS metagenome assembly RCNH01 (sample SAMN09708215, study PRJNA481090) | Feces metagenome, whole genome shotgun sequencing project. | biome: feces | host: Leptonychotes weddellii | place: Antarctica: Sion Island | collected 2010-03-01 | reverse complement strand
CAATAAAGGGGTATAGCTCAGCTGGTAGAGCAGCGGTCTCCAAAACCGCGTGCCGAGGGTTCGAATCCTTCTGCCCCTGCCAAAAATGGGGGCCACCGTAAGGTGGCCCTTTTGTGTTATTCTGAGACCGATTGCCCAAGGAGGATACAAACATGATCTATCAATGCATGGGTAAGATAAACGCGGAATGTGATTGTGTGATCGAGCAGGAAACTGCGCCGGACAGCTGCCCCGTTTGCGGCGGTCCCATGCAGGTGGTTCGGGAAGAGGATCTGACCGACCGCCAGTGGAGTGTGCTGGGTGTTTTCTGGAATCATCAAAAGGACGGCGGCAGCCGTGCCTTGGAATGTTTCCGTAAGTCCTGCCAGATGGGCAGCGCATGGGGCGCGTGCAATCTGGGCTGGTGTATGGAATTCGGTGTGGGCACAAAGGCAGACCCGGAACAGGCCCTCTGGCTTTACCGGCAGTCGGCAGAGCTGGGTTATGTGCCGGGCCTGTGCAATCTGGGCTGGTGTTATGAAGACGGTGTGGGTACTGTGCCCCAGCCGGATCTGGCCGTGGAGTGTTACACCAAGGCGGCGCATATGGGTTTCCCCAGAGCTCAGCTGCTGCTGGGCCGCTGCTGCCTGAGCGGCAAGGGCACTTCCAAGGACGAGGCGCGTGCCCTGAAATGGGTTCAGGCAGCAGCGTGGCAGAATTATCCGGCTGCACAGGTGGAGCTGGGCCGTTTTTATGAGTTTGGCGTTGGTGTGAAAGCGGACAGGCGAGCAGCGGCTCAGTGGTATAAAAAAGCGGCCGAAAGCGGTGAGGATGACGGCCAGTGCTGCTATGCCTGGTGCTGCGAGCAGGGCGTTGAAGGCGAACCTGATTACAAACAGGCGGCATTCTGGTACCTTCAGGCCGCGCAGCGGGGGAATGCCCGCGGCATGACGAATCTGGCAATCTGTCTGCGGGCGGGCCGCGGCGTTCAGCAGGATGAGGCGGCAGCACATCGCTGGATGGAACGTGCGGCAGAAGCGGGCTATCCCGCAGCCATGTGGCGCGTTGGGTTCAACTATACATACGGTGAATGCGGCGTGGAAACAGATGAGGCCAAGGGCCTTGAGTGGTATCGAAAAGCTGCGGAGAAAAATTCCCCCGAGGGACAGTATCGGGTGGGTCTGGCGTATTGGCTGGGCAGAGGCACAGAGAAAGATTATACACAGGCCTGCGAGTGGTTTGGCCGCGCAGCGGCACAGGGGCACGCAGCGGCACAATATTATATAGGTTACAGCTGGGACAACGGCCTTGGAAACGAAAAGGATGCAGAAAAAGCTGTGATCTGGTATCGGCGTGCGGCGGATAACGGCGATGCTGATGCCATGTGCAATCTGGGCTTTTGCTATGAGCAGGGCAGCGGTGTGGAGCAGGACTGGAAAAAGGCTGCTCACTGGTACCGGAAGGGAGCAGATCTGGACGAGCCGGTATCCTGCTGTAATTTGGCCTGGTGTTATGCCGAGGGCAAGGGTGTGAAACGGGATGCAGCCAAGGCGGCAGCGCTTTATCGCAAAGCAGCCAAAGCGGGCAGTGCCCGGGGGGCGTTTCAGCTTGCCCGCTGTTATGCTGCGGGCAAAGGCATCAAACAAAACGAAGAAAAAGCAGTATACTGGTATACGCAGGCATCCGAGCAGGGCGATCTGCGCGGCATGGTGGAGCTGGCACGCTGCTGCTTAAAAGGAAAAGGCATTATAAAGGATAACGAACAGGCCCGGACGCTTTGCACCAAGGTCTTGGAGCGGGCAGATCAGGACCCGGAGGATGTAATTCGCAAAGCAGCAGAGAATCTGATGAAGCAACTGAATGATGAAGAGCAGGAATAATTCAAAACGACCTTGCTCTTGTGCAGCAGCTGTTTTATAATTTCAGAGGGATAGACCCTGAAGTTTATCACAGGGGGTAGTAAGGGAGAGAATCATTATGAAGAAAAGACCGTTCATCACACTGGAACAGGCCAGAGAAATTATGGCCGATGTACCCACTCCGTTCCACCTTTATGACGAAGCAGGCATTCGCAAGAACGCCCGTCGTTTGAACAAGGCATTCAGCTGGAACAAGGGCTACAAGGAGTTCTTTGCGGTAAAAGCAACGCCCAATCCGTACCTGCTGCAGATCCTGAAAGAGGAAGGCTGCGGCGCAGACTGCTCCTCTTATACAGAGCTGATGCTGGCACAAGCCTGTGGCTTCAGCGGCAAAGAGATCATGTTCTCGTCCAATGTTACACCGGAGCGGGACATGAAGAAGGCCTATGATCTGGGCGCCAATATCAACCTGGATGACTACACACACGTGGAATTTTTGGAGCGTGTGGCCGGCGTGCCGGAAACGGTGTGCTGCCGTTATAATCCCGGCGGATATTTCAGCCTGGGCAACAACATCATGGACAGCCCGGCCGATGCCAAGTACGGTATGACAGAGAAGCAGATGACCGAAGCCTATCGGATTCTGATGCGCCGTGGTGCCAAGCATTTCGGCATTCATGCATTTCTGGCCAGCAACACCATCAACAATGAGTACTATCCCACCCTGGCGGGAATTCTGTTTGAACTGGCGGTTCGCCTGAAAGAGGCTACCGGTGCACACATCAGCTTCATCAACCTGTCCGGTGGCGTGGGCGTGGACTACGGCCCCGATCTGCACGACACCGACATTGAAGCAATCGGTGAAGGCGTGCGCAAAAAGTTTGAGGAGATTCTGGTGCCCGCAGGAATGGGGGATGTGGCCATTTATACCGAGCTGGGCCGCTATATGCTGGCTCCGTATGGTCATCTGGTGGCCAGCGTGCTGCATGAAAAGCACATCTATAAGGATTATATCGGTCTGGATGCCTGTGCAGCCGACCTGATGCGTCCTGCCATGTACGGCAGCTATCATCATATCACGGTTCTGGGCAAGGAAGATGAGCCTCAGGAACACCGCTACGATGTGACAGGCGGTCTGTGCGAGAACAATGATAAGTTTGCCACCGACCGAATGCTGCCGCTGGTTGAAAAAGGCGATGTTCTGGTGATTCACGATACCGGTGCACATGGTCATTCCATGGGTTACAATTATAACGGCAAGCTGCGCAGTGCAGAGGTTCTGCTGTGCGAGGATGGTTCTCACAAGCTGATCCGCCGCGCTGAAACTCCGGCTGACTACTTTGCAACGCTGGACTTTACCCCCTTTTGGGATCAACTGAAAGAATAATTTGAAAAGGCGGTGACTGGGATGAACAAAACCATCCAGGGTATGCGTGCGGTGGCAATGCTTGCCATCTTCGGCTATCATGCCGGAATGCTGCCCAACGGTCAGTTCCCGGTCACTTTTTTCTTTATGGTGTCCGGTTTTGGAATTTACATGGCCCGTCACAGTCAGCCCGATGAACAGCTGACGATGCGGGACAATCTGCGCTGGATGCTGGGCAAATTTCGCTATTTTTACGCGGTGCATCTGCTGCTGTTGCTGATCAGTATTCCCATTCGCTGGGATGAACTGCTGGGGCTGCCACATCTTGGCATTCGCACAGTACTGCATCTGACCCTGCTGCAAAGCTGGGCTCCGCCGCTCACCTATGGGTTCAACGGCGTGGCCTGGTATCTGTCCGCTCTGCTGTTTGTGTATCCTGCGGCGTTCTGGCTGGTGCGCCGGGTGCGCTCAGCACGCTATGGAATGCTGTGGGCAGCTCTGCTGGCGGCAGCACATCTGCTGATCAACGAAGCATTTGTGGATGGCTGGCAGGTTTTGGCGCAGGAGCCGTACTTTAATCCCCTTTATCGGCTGCTGGAAGTGGCGCTGGGAATGTTTGCGGCGCGGTATCTGCTGTCGGAAGGTGAAAAGCACACCGGCGGCACATTGGCAGAGCTGGCTGTGATTGTTTTGATTGCAGTGCCGTATCTGCGGTTTGTGGGGCAGTGGCGCGGCGGTCAGCCTGGGCTTTACGGAATCCCGTTTTTCCTGGCTATCTGTGTGTACGGCCAGCAAAAGGGGGCGCTGTCCCGGCTGCTGTGTACCCGGCCGTTCCAGTGGCTGGCACAGTACGGGTTTGAGTTTTACATGGTGCACGAACTTTTGATTGTTCTGATTCGCCATCGCATGGGTCCGCTGGACCTGCCCTGGCGTGTGCTGGCACCGGTTTCGGCGGCGATTGCATTTGCAGGCGCATTGGCCTTTTCGGTGCTTTGCCAAAAATGGCTGAAACCCCGATTCAGCAAAAAAAGAGAAGTACAGCGGGTGTAACCCGAATGTTGTACGCAAGATAAAAAGCGGCGGACAGTTACAAAACTGTCCGCCGCTTTTATCATTTGTGCGGGAATTTATTCAGCGCTCAGAATGAAGCCGCCGCCCAGCACAGCACCGTCTTTGTAGAAGACAGCGCTCTGACCGGGGGCAGGGGCACGCACCGGCTGAGAAAACGTGACCACGCGCTCACCGTCAAAGTGGCAGGGAGCAGGTGCTGCCGCGCTGCGAATCTTCACCAGATAGTCCCCTGCGGGCAGGGCGGTTCCGCTGGCAGTTGCAATGCTATCCAGAACCAGGCGCGTAAAGAATTCGCCGCCGCCCAAGGCAAGCTGAATGTTTCCGTCCGGCAGGATATTCTGTACAAACAGGGGCTTGCCCAGTGCGACACCCAGCCGTTTGCGCTGGCCCACTGTGTAGTTCAGCACGCCCTTGTGCGGGCCCAGATCCTGACCGTCCGGGCCGATGAAGTGACCGGCCTTGCTTTCAAAGCCGCGCTCACGGATGTAACGTGCACGGTCACCGTCCGGAATAAAGCAGATTTCCATGCTGTCCGGTGCATCGGCTGCGGCAAGACCCAAGTCACGGGCAATTTCCCGGATGTCGTCCTTTTCAAAATCACCCAGCGGCAGTACCAGACGGCTCAGAATGTCCTGATTCAGCCGGTGCAGCATATAACTCTGATCCCGTGCAGCGCTCTCGGCAGTGTGAATGCGCCAGATGCCGTCTGCATCCTCTTCCACACGGGCATAGTGTCCGGTGGCAATCAGGTGAATGCCCAGCTGATCGGCGGTTTCGGCCAGCAGGCGGAATTTGACCAGCGGATTGCACACAATGCAGGGGTTGGGGGTGCGGCCCGCACAGTACTGCTGACAAAACGGAAGAGCAACCTCCTTGTCGAACAGCTCGCCGCCCTCTACCACATTCAGGTTGATGCCCAGCTGCTGGGCGGATTTCTGTGCCGCTGCTACGGCATCATCGTGAGCCGGGGAAAAGCGGATTACCGCAGCCTCCACGGCAAAGCCCTGATTCTGTAAAATATTCACGCAGACCGACGAATCTACTCCGCCGGACAGCGCCACCAGAATTTTGTCCTGGTGCTCAAATGTAGAAAATCCCATGACTGTATTCCTCCGTTAAGCCTGACGGCCGCCGTAGCGTTTGCTCTGCTCCACAGCCAGCCGATCGCAGCGCTCATTTTCCGGATGACCGGCGTGCCCCTTAATCCAGTGATAGTGAATGGTGTGGCGCTCGGTTAAATCCAGCAGCTGTGCCCACAGATCTGCGTTCAAAGCAGGGCTTTTGTCGCTCTTCCGCCAGCCGCGGGCGCGCCAGCCCTTGGCCCAGCCTTTTTCCAGACCGTCGATTACATATTTTGAGTCGCTGCACAGGGTAATTTCGCAGGGCTCTTTCAGCTGCTCCAGCGCTTTGATGAAAGCGGTCAGCTCCATACGGTTGTTGGTGGTTTCCGCTTCGCCCCCGGACAGTTCCTTTTCGTGTTGTTTATAGCGAAGCACTGCGCCCCACCCGCCGGGCCCGGGATTTCCACTGCAAGCACCGTCGGTAAAAATTTCAACTTGTTTCATACGGATTCCTTTCTTATGCGCCAACGTAAAGGGCCGACGCTTCGTCTTTGCTCATTATACCCGCTTTGCAGTCTGCTCACAAGAGGGATAAACGGCGGGGAAAGGGCTATAATCTGGAAAGAAGAGCTGCCGGGGGCCGGATGATTGACAAAAAACAGAATAGAGTTTTATAATAATACTGATTTATTGTATCGTGTAACTCGTTTTTGGCTGGGGCCGGGTCGCGCCGAACAGGCGGACGCCCCCGCTTTAGTTCAGAACCTGGCAGCGCTGAGAGAACGCTGCGTTTATACATTACATACACGTAAAAATACAATGCCGACACACAGCTCCCGCATCGTACAGGCGGAGGGCTGGTTTCGGTCCACTCTGGAGGGATTTTATGGAAGAAAAGAAACAACAGGCTCCAGCAGCAAAGCCTGCGCGTCCTCGGGGCCGCAGACCCGGCAATCAGCAGGGGAAAAATGCTGCAAAGCAGCCTCGTGCCCCCAAGCAGGCTGAAGCTCAGGCTGCTGCCGAAAAGCCGGCAGTGCGCAAGGGCGGCTTTGCACGCGGCCGCCGCGGCGGAAAAGGCCGCCAGAACAGCCAGCCCGCTGTGCCGCTGCATATTGTTCCGCTGGGCGGTCTGGGTGAAGTTGGTAAAAACGTTACCCTGTATGAGTGCCAGGGCGACATGATTATGGTGGACTGCGGCGTGGTTTTCCCGGACAGTGATATGTACGGTGTTGATCTGGTAATTCCCGATTTCACCTATGCGCTGCAAAATCGCGATAAGATTAAGGGCATCATTATTACGCATGGTCACGAAGACCATATCGGCAGTCTGCCTTATCTGCTCAAACAGTGCAATCTGCCGGTGTATGCCACCCGTTTGACCATCGGCCTGATCAAGAACAAGCTGGAAGAGCATAATCTGCTTGGCAGCGTGAAGCTGGTGGAAATCAGCCCCAAGCGCAAGTTTAAGCTGGGCTGCTTTACCATTGAACCGATCCATGTGAACCACTCCATTCCGGACGCTGTGGGCTTTGCCATTGACAGCCCGGCGGGCACAGTGATTCATACCGGCGACTTCAAAATTGACTATACACCGCTGTCCGACGGCCCCACCGATCTGGCCACCATTGCCGAGTACGGCAAAAAGGGCGTGCTGGCGGTGCTGAGCGATTCGACCAACGCCGAGCGTGCCGGCTTTACTGCCACGGAATTTAAGGTGGCACAGACGGTGCGGGAATTGTTCCATCGTGCAGATAAAAAGCGCATTATCATTGCAACATTTGCGTCCAATATCTACCGCGTGCAGCAGATCATTGATCTGGCTGTTGAGAACGGACGCAAGGTAGCTATGAGCGGCCGCAGCATGGTCAACAACACCAAGATGGCTCAGGAGCTGGGTTATATCCATGCACCCGACGGTGTCATCATTGATGTGGAGGAAATCAACAAGTTTCCGCCGGAGCAGGTGGTGCTGATTACCACCGGCAGCCAGGGCGAGCCGCTGAGCGCGCTGTCCCGTATGGCATCCAGCAGCCACCGTCAGGTGCGCGTAGGCCCCGGCGACTTCATCATTATCTCGGCCCGGCCCATTCCCGGCAACGAAAAGATGGTGACCAAGGTGGTCAACGGTCTGATGGCTCTGGGCGCAGAAGTAATCTATGAGTCCATGTACGATGTACACGTTTCCGGCCACGCCTGCCAGGAAGAGCAGAAGCTGGTTCTGACCCTGGCTCAGCCGCAGTACTTCCTGCCGGTTCACGGCGAGTACAAACAGCTCAAAAAGCACGCAATGACCGCAGCTTCGCTGGGCATCCCGGAAAAGAATATCTACATTGCCCAGACAGGCGAAGATATTCAGCTTTCCACGGATGAACTGAAGGTTGTGGATACGGTTCCCAGCGGCGCAATCATGGTGGACGGCCTGGGCGTGGGCGATGTGGGCAATGTTGTGCTGCGTGACCGCCGTCATCTGTCCCAGGATGGTCTGGTGATCGTGGTGGCCACGGTGGATGGCATCAGCGGCAATGTACTGGCTGGTCCGGATCTGGTCAGCCGCGGCTTTGTGTATGTGCGTGAGAGTGAAGAGCTGATGGAGGGTGCCCGCCGCCTGGTGGAGCAGACCCTGGAAAAATGCCGCCTTGAAAACGTGCGGGATTGGGGCAGCGTAAAGACCCGTGTGCGGGAAACGCTGAGCTCCTATATTTATCGCCGCACCAAGCGCAGCCCCATGATCCTGCCCATTTTGATGGAAGTATAAGCAACGTTTCGCAAGACTCTTGCCTGGCGGACAAAAGTATACTACAATAATAGGAAATCGCATTTTGTCTTAAATTGGAGAAAATGCGAGAGGCGGCCGCAGAGCCGCCCAGAGCAGAGGCTGTCGGCTTTCACACGTACCGAAAGGGTACAGGGCCGGCAGCCTGCCTGTTCCATCTGCAAGGGGGGAGAGAATCATGCATCGTAAACCAAGAATGACCCTGGAAATTGCGGCGGCGGCGCTGTTCGTTCTGTGCGCTGTGCTTACTGTGCTGGCGGGAATTGCGGACCCTCGTCTGCTGGTTCCGCTGTTCCTGGTTTTGATAATGGTGGCATTAGGGTTCTGGTTCGGAGCGGCAGCACTGCGCGCGAAAATTGCAAAATACCTGTCCGGCAATGTATTTGACGGCAGCAGCGTGCAGTATACGCTTGCAAAGCTTCCGATTCCGGTGCTGCTGTTGTCCGGGAAAACGGTATTGTGGTACAATGAGCCTGCCCGCACAAAGCTGCTGCAGGATGAGGATGCTGTGCTTGCGCCGGTCAATCGGCTTTTGCCCGGGCTGGAGCTGCGCACCTGCAATCAGGCGCAGGGCCAGAATCTGGAACAGAATGGCTGCCGCTATACGGCGTTTGCCAGTTCAATGGAAGGCAGCGATGAGCTGTCAATACTCTATCTGATTGATGATACCGATTTAAAGCGGGATGCAGCGGAATATCGCGCAACCCGCCCGGCGGTGCTGCTGTTTGAGCTGGATGGCCATGATGTGGTATTCAATGACATGAAAGAATCCGAGCGTGCAGGCCTTTTAGAAAGCTACAGCCGTGTTCTGGAAAATTATATCGGCAAAGCACAGGGCCTGCTGCGCCGCGTGACCAACTTCCGTTATCTTGCAGTGGTGGAAGAGCGCTATATGAAAGAAATGGTGGCGGCTCGTTTCGACGTGCTGGATAAGGTGCGTGCGCTGGACGAGAATAACACCATTACAGTGTCCATTGGCGTGGGCCGCGGCGGCAAGAGCCTGGCCGACTGCCAGACCATGGCAGAACAGTCGCTGGATATGGCGCTGGGCCGCGGCGGCGATCAGGCAGCGGTTAAAACGCTGGATGGCTTTGAATTTTACGGTGGTGTTTCCCGCAGCGTGGAAAAGCGCAGCAAGGTGAAAAGCCGTATTGTGGCCGCAGCCCTGTGTGATCTGATTCGTCAGAGCGACAGCGTGCTGATTATGGGCCACCGCATGAGCGATCTGGACAGCGTGGGTGCTGCGGTGGGCGTTCTGAGAATCTGCAAAACCTGCAATAAACCCGCAGCCATCGTGCTCCGCCGTGAGGCAACTCTGGCTCAGCAGGTGATTGATACCTTTGATGAGGCCGGTCTGTCGGATGACTTTATTTCCCCTGAAACGGCCTTGGGCGGCATTACGCCGGATACGCTGCTGGTTGTGGTGGATACATATCTTGTGGGCCTTCTGGAGAGCCGCGAAGTGTATGAGAAATGCCGCAACGTGGCTGTGATTGACCATCATCGCAAAGCAGTGGGACACATTGAAAACACCGTGGTGCTGTATCACGAACCTTATGCCTCTTCGGCGTGCGAGCTGGTCAGTGAGCTGCTTCAGTATGTGGGCGAAAAGGATCAGAAGCCCACTCCGCTGGAAGCGCAGGCCATGCTGGCAGGCGTGATGCTGGATACACGAAACTTTGCGCTGCATACCGGCGTGCGTACCTTTGAAGCAGCGGCTTATCTGCGTCGGGTCGGTGCCCAGCCGGAGGAAGTAAAGAAGCTGTTCTCGTCCAGTATGGAAGAATATACGGCCCGTGCCGAACTGGTGGAAAATGCCCAGAATTATAAAGGCTGTGCAATTTCCATTTCGGAAGAGCTGGACCCGGATCTGGCAGTGATTGTGCCTCAGGCTGCCAATGATCTGCTGACCATCCAGGGCGTTGAAGCCAGCTTTGTGCTGGTGAAAAAAGGCGATGGAGTTAATGTATCTGCCCGCAGTATGGGTGCGGTCAACGTGCAGGTGATCGTGGAAGTGCTGGGCGGCGGCGGTCATTTGACCATGGCCGGTGCGCAGATGAAGAACACCACGCTGGAAGAGGCTGAAAGCAGACTGCTGGTGGCCATTGATGATTTCCGTGAACATCAGGAAACAAAGGCCAACAGCACAAACGAATGATAATACGGGCAGCGGCTGCGCGGCTTCCATGGGACAGCCGAACAGCGGCCGCGGTCAAATAAATAAAGGAGGAACTACACCATGAAGGTACTGATGAAGCAGGACGTAAAAAACGTTGGCAAGAAAGATGAAATCCGTGAGGTTTCGGACGGTTACGCCCGCAACTTCCTGCTGCCCCGCGGCCTGGCTGTGGAGGCGGATGCCACTGCATTGAATGTGGCAAAAACCAAGAATGAGGCCAAGGCACATCACGCTGCCGAGGCACTGGCAGCTGCTCAGGAACTGGCAAAGCAGGTGGAAGGCAAGACCGTTACCCTGCGAGCCAAGGGCGGCGCTTCCGGCCGTTTGTTCGGCAAGGTCACCGCAAAGGATGTGGCCGAAGGTCTGGGCAAGCTGGTGGGCGAAACCGTGGATAAGCGCAAGGTGGAAATCGGGGACATCAAGGACTTTGGTACCTACAATGCTGTTGTCAAATTGCACCCCGGCGTTACTGCCAATTTCAAGGTAAAAGTAGAAGAGGCTTGATGCAACAGGCCCGGTGCTTCGGCGCCGGGCCCGTTTCACTGTAAAGCACAATGGGGAAAGGGGAAGAAACTATGGCGGATATTCGCCTGGACCTGGAAAGCATGGGCGTAAATCTGCCCTACAATATGCAGGCCGAGCAGTCGGTGCTGGGCGCGGCATTGTTGGACGGCGAGATCATTTCGGAGCTGGTAGAGGATTCTCTGCGTCCGGAAATGTTTTATTCCAGGCAGAACGGCCAGATCTTTGCCGAGATGATGCAGATGTACACCATGGGGCAGACTGTGGACTTTGTCACACTGCTGGATGCAGTGGGCTCCAGCGGCGTGTTTGAAAGCATGGATGCCGCAAAGGTTTACCTGATGGGCCTGGCCGAAACCGTACCAAGCATCAGCAATGTTCGCGCCTATGCGAAAATTGTAAAAGAAAAGTATCTGGTGCGCCAGCTGATGGAAGCTGCCAAAAGCATTTTGGAGCAGAGCAGCGAGGAGTCGGATGCAGATCTTTTGCTGGAAAGCGCAGAGCAGAAAATTTATCAGATCCGCGCCGGCCGCGATCAGAATACTCTGACCAGCATCGGCAGCGTAATCGTGGAAACTCTGGTAAATCTGCAAAAAATCAGCGGCCCGGATCGGGACAAGTACGCCGGTATTCCCACCGGCTTTACCTATCTGGACACCATGCTCACGGGCCTTGGCCGTTCGGACCTGATTATTCTGGCGGCACGTCCCGGTATGGGTAAAACCAGTTTTGCACTGAACATTGCCACCAACGTGGCCAAAAAGCAAAAGATTCCTGTGGCTATCTTCAGTCTGGAAATGACCAAGGATCAGCTGACCAACCGTATTCTGTCCAGCGAGGCAGGTATTGAAAGTCAGGCGTTCCGTACCGGCAAGCTGAGCCAGGATGACTGGGATGATCTGGCGCAGTCCAGTGAAATGCTGCACAGCGCACCTATCTTTATGGATGACACTTCCGGTATTACAATTCCGGAGGTCAAGGCCAAGATTCGCCGGATCAATCAGGACCCCAGCCGTCCCGATATCGGTCTGGTGGTAATCGACTACCTTCAGCTGATGACCAGCGGCCGCCGTACCGAAAACCGCGTGCAGGAAATCAGTGATATTACCCGAAATCTGAAAATCATGGCCAAGGAACTGAATGTCCCGGTTATTGCACTGTCGCAGCTGAGCCGTGCAGCGGAAAAGAACCGCACCGATCATCGCCCCCAGTTGTCCGACCTGCGTGACTCCGGTTCCATCGAGCAGGACGCCGACGTAGTGCTGTTCCTGTATCGTGAAGCATACTATAACTCCATCGGCGGTGATGAGGAAGCCGATTCCAATAAGGCTGAGTGCATCGTGGCAAAGAACCGTCATGGTGAAGTGGGCAAAGTGGATCTGGGCTGGGATGGCGCTCATACCCGGTTCACAAACCTGGACTACAACCATGTGGACTACTGATGCGGGCTTTGCGGGCAAGGTACTGGAATTTGTTCGGCAGCAGCAGCTGATTTTGCCGGGCAGCCGGGTGATCCTGGCGCTTTCCGGCGGGGCGGATTCCATGGCCATGCTCTCGGTATTTCGCAGTATTGCATCGGAGCTGCATATCACACTGGAAGCCGTGCACGTGGATCACGGTCTGCGGGGCGAGGAATCCCGGGCAGATGCAAGATTTGTGCAGCAGGTCTGCCGGGAATGCAATCTGCCGCTTCATTTGTACGATGCCCGCAGCGAAGGTGTGGTTTATCCGGAGCATCCCAGTGAAGACTGGGCACGAAACCTGCGTTATGGGTATTTTGAAAAGCTCGTCTGTGAAAAAGCGGAAGAAACCATGCCGGTTGTCATTGCAACGGCGCATACTTTGAGTGACCAGGCCGAAACGCTGCTGTTTCGTCTGGCACGCGGAGCGGGTGTGCGGGGAATGGGCGGCATTCGCCCGGTACGGGGGATCTATGTGCGGCCCATGCTCTGCGTAACCCGCAGTGAAGTGGAAGACTACTGCCGCGCAAAGCAGATCACCTATGTGACCGACAGCTCCAATCTGGCGGATGATTACGTGCGCAACCGGCTGCGGCATCATGCCCTGCCGGTTCTCAAGGCAGCCGTGCCCGGTGCAGAACAAAATATGGGCCGTTTCTGTGCACGAATGCAGAAGTTGGACGGGTATTTTACCGCAAAGGCGGAAATGCTGTTAAAGTCGGCTGAATGTTCCGGCGGCTGGCAGGCGGAGATTCTTTCCGGTGCAGACTGGCCTATACTGGAAACAGCTCTGTTTATTCTGACAGAGCCTGTCTGCACACTGAACGAAACCACACTTTCTCTGCTGATGCAGATGCTGGAGAAGGCAAGCGGTGCGGTACAGCTGGCACCGGGTAAAGCGCTGCGCATTCGTCGGGGCAGGCTGGAATGGTTCAGCCCGGGCACAGCACAGCCCAAGCCGGATTCCCCCATTCCGCTCCGGCCCGGTGTATATCGAATGGCCGGCGGATATGAAGTGCTGGTGCAGCTTCAGTCCATGAAAAAAAACGTTAATTTTTTGGACATTCACAAAAAAGACTTAAACTATTGTGCAGATTATGCTAAAATACAGGGTAATGTGGTTTTACGCACCCGTTTGCCGGGCGATCGCTATCGCCCAAGGGGAAGGGGATTGGCAAAACCGCTGCGCAAGTATTATTGGGAATTGGGGGTCCCCCCGGATTGCCGTTCTCTGCTGCCCGTTGCGGCGCGGGAACAGGATGTTTTATGGCTATGGGGGCAGGGATTTGCAGATGGACTTGCAGTCGGGCCCGATACCCAGGACGTATTGATGATGAAACCATTGTAAAAACCAGGAGGAAACAACATGAGCATGAAGGACGATATTCTGACTACGCTGTACAGCGAAGAGGAACTGAAGAAAAAATGCGCTGAAATGGGCGCACAGATCAGCCGCGATTATGCAGGCAAGAATCTGCTGCTGGTTTCCGTGCTGAAGGGAGCTGTGGTATTCATGGCTGACCTGATGCGCAACATTGATATTCCCTGTGCCATCGACTTTATGGTGGTATCTTCCTATGGCTCCGGCGTTAAGACCAGCGGCGTAGTAAAGATTGTCAAGGATCTGGATATTGATCTGTCCGGTAAGGATCTGCTGATTGTTGAGGATATCCTGGATTCCGGCATGACCCTGTCTTACCTGAAATCTCTGCTGCAGGATCGTAACCCCAACAGCATCCGTATTGCTACCCTGCTGGATAAGCCCGCCCGCCGCAAGGTGGACCTGCAGGCTGACTACGTAGGCTATGAAGTACCGGATGAGTTCGTAGTGGGCTATGGCCTGGATTACGATGAAAAGTACCGCAACCTGCCTTACGTGGGCATTCTGAAGCCTCACGTTTATACAAAGTAAGGGCAAGCGATAAAAGCCCGAAACAGGAGTTGATCATTTGCAAAAAAAACCACGATTCAGCGGGGTTCATCTGGCCGTGTTGCTGGCCCTGATTATGATGGCGGTTACGCTGTTCAGCTCGATGTCCGGCGCGGGCAATACCATGGGGTATTCCCAGATGGTCGGCTATTTCGAGAATAATCAGGTCACAGCATTTGACCTGAACCCCAACAATAACGTTATTCAGCTCAGCCTGAAAAAAGGTAAAATGCCTCTGCCCGAGAACGGCCAGCCTGCCAGCGAAGGCGGCGGCCTGCTGGGCAAACAGAATAATAAAGCTGCTCTGGGACCGCAGAACGGCGGCTCCGTACTGGTCAGCTACAAGCTGCCTTTCCTGGGCGTGTTTGTGGACCACATGGATGAGTACGTGGAAAGCTACAATACAGCCAACCCCGATGCACCCATGGTTTACGACATCCGTCAGGTAAAGAACAACATTCCCTGGATGGATCTCCTGTTCTATGGCCTGCTGTTGGGCAGCATGGTGTTTGTGTTTATCAATATGTACCGCGGCGGCCAGGGCGGCGGCGTCATGAATGTGGGCCGCGCCAAGGTCAAGGATCAGCAGGATGCACAGCGCAAGGCAACCTTTGCGGATGTGGCAGGTGCAGACGAGGAAAAAGAGGAATTGCAGGAAATTGTGGAATTCCTCAAAAATCCCGGCCGCTTTAATTCTCTGGGTGCCCGTATTCCCCACGGCGTATTGCTGGTGGGCCCTCCGGGTACCGGTAAAACTCTGCTGGCCCGTGCCTGTGCAGGTGAAGCCGGTGTACCGTTCTATTCCATCTCCGGCTCGGACTTTGTGGAAATGTACGTTGGCGTTGGCGCATCCCGTGTGCGCGACCTGTTCGATAAAGCCAAAAAGAGTATGCCCAGCATCATCTTCATCGACGAGATTGACGCTGTGGGCCGCCAGCGCGGCGCAGGTCTGGGCGGCGGTCACGACGAACGCGAGCAGACCCTGAACCAGCTGCTGGTGGAAATGGACGGCTTTGGCGCAAACGAAGGCGTCATCGTGATGGCTGCCACCAACCGCGCCGATATTCTGGATAAGGCGCTGCTGCGTCCCGGTCGTTTCGACCGTCAGGTTTATGTAGGTCTGCCGGACGTAAAAGGCCGTGAGGAGATTCTGAAGGTTCACACCCGCAAAAAGCCTCTGGCTCCGGATGTGAATCTGAAAACCATTGCTCAGTCCACTGCCGGTTTTGCCGGTGCAGATCTGGAAAACCTGGTCAACGAGGCAGCCCTGCTGGCTGCACGCCGCGGCAAAAAGGCCATTACCGAAATGGAAATCGAAGAGGCTTCCATCAAGGTAGTTGCCGGCCCCGAAAAGAAGAGCCGCGTGGTAACTGAGGACGAAAAACGTCTGACCTCTTACCATGAGGGCGGCCACGCTATTACCAGCTATTACTGCCCCACCCATGACCCGGTGCACGAAATCAGCATCATCCCCCGTGGCATGGCAGGCGGTTATACCATGCATCTGCCGGAGAAGGACGCCAGCTATGTCACCAAAACTGCAATGCAGGAACAGATTGTCTGCCTGCTGGGCGGCCGTGTGGCTGAACAGCTGGTGCTGGATGATATTTCCACCGGTGCTTCCAATGACCTGGAGCGTGCTACAGCCACTGCTCGTGCCATGGTAACCCGCTACGGCTTCAGCGAGCGTCTGGGCCCCGTGGTGTATGGTTCTGACCCGGAGGAAACCTTCCTGGGCCGCGATCTGGGCCAGGGCAAAGGTTACTCTGAAAGCATTGCTTCTGAAATTGACAGCGAAATCCGCGACATCGTGGATGAAGGCTATGAGAATGCACGCCGCATCCTGTCCGAGCACATGGACCAGCTGCACCGCGTAGCCGGCGCTCTGATGGAACGCGAGAAGCTGTCCGGCGCTGAGTTCAAGATTTTGATGGAGGGCGGCGAGCTGCCCCCCAGACCGGAACCGGCTCCTGTACCCGAACCGCTGGTTCAGCCGGCTGAAACTGCTGAAACCGCCGAAGCAGCCGACACTGCCGAGCCTGCGGAATCCGCAGAACCTGCTCAGGCCGATGAGGCTGTGCAGCCTGCTCAGAACGACGAACAGGATCGTTTGCTGTAACATTCCCAAAAGGAGGGAACCCTGATGGAACAGGATTTTGAGTTACTGGCGCAGTCCAGAGCTAACTATTACACCCAGGGAAGCCCCATCCAGTTTGTTCGGGTGGAGCTGCTGCGAGGTACCGTAACCGGAGAGATTGCGGTTTGTCTTACCTTCAAAAATGTGGCCGAGGCCCCGATTTCCGGTCTGGTTGTGCGCTTCAAATGCAAAAATCAGGCGGGCGAGCTTCTCTGCGAGGAGCAGTATTATTACGAGGGTCTGACCGCCGGCAAGGGCGATCTGTTTGGCGCCGATGATGCGGTGTTTGTAACCGATGCCGCTGTGGGCAGTGTGGAAGTGGAACTGGAACAGGCATTCCTCACAGATGGCAGTGCAGTTCCCCTGAATCAGTATAAGCGCGTGCGTCTGCCTGCACCCAAGGCCCTGCCTGCTCAGATTGCCCAGCAGCTTCAGCAGCGTACCGGCAAGAAGGACTTGACCGTGGTGCCGCAGATGCTGGAAGACGGCTGGTACTGTGCCTGCGGCGCATTCCATCCCAAGGGAGAGGATGCTGCATGGTGCAGTGAGTGCGGCAGTGACCGCATCCTGCTGCAAAATTCGCTTTCCAGCTTGCTTCAGCAGACCCGGCAGCCCACTGCGGCCCCGGAAGAAGCCACGCGCGTGGTTACCGGGATTCGGGAAGAAGAGCCCACCCGCATGATGCCGCAGATGACTGCACAGGAGCAGTTCGCACAGAGCTATCATGGCCAGGCGGCGGACGAAGCAGCAGAGTACGACGATTTGGAGTACGATGATCTGGAGGGTGAGGACGACAGCGATATGCGTGTTGCGCCTGACCGTTCCCGTGAATACTACGCAGAAGACGAGAATGCGCCCCTGGATCGGGACGATCCGGACTACTGGGCAGAGCAGATTATCCGGTGGGCACCGCCCATCACGGCAGGTCTGTGTGCGCTGATTGTGGCCATCGGTTTTGTGTGGTATCAGTTCTTCTAAACAGCTGTTATAATGCCCGTGCCCGGGCCGCGAATCGTCGCGGCCCGGGCACTTTTTGCCCACCGGATGAGGCCCGCTTCAACGGCCCATCGGTTGACAGCCCGCGTGCAGCTGTGGTTAAATAATAGTATCTGCGCAAAATATCGGGCAGAGGCGTTTGTTTTCGCCGGCCTGCCCATGCGTTCAAACAATGAGTTTTCGGAGGCTTTTTCATGGCAAAAAAACCAGCCTATAATAACGAGAGCATCACCAGTCTCAAGGGCGCAGAGCGTGTGCGCCAGCGCCCCGCTGTCATCTTTGGATCGGACGGCGTGGAAGGCTGTGCTCATTCCATTTTCGAAATCCTCTCCAACTCCATCGACGAAGCCCGCGAAGGATATGGCTCCAAGGTCATCCTCACCCGCTTTGCAGATGGCAGCTATCAGGTAGAAGACCAGGGCCGTGGTATCCCGGTGGATTACAACAAGGGCGAGGAGCGCTATAACTGGGAACTGGTGTTCTGCGAAATGTATGCCGGCGGTAAGTACACAGCCGGCGAGGACAACTACGAATATTCCCTGGGCCTGAATGGCCTGGGTCTGTGTGCCACCCAGTACGCCAGCCGTTGGATGACGGCAGATATTTACCGCGACGGCTTCCATTATCACCTGGATTTTAAAAAGGGTGAAAACGAGGGCGGTCTGCAAAAAGAGGAAACCAGCCGCAAAAAAACCGGCACCATCATTCACTGGATGCCGGATGACCGTGTGTTTACCGATGTGCAGGTTCCGGTGGAAACCATCATCGACACGATGAAGCGTCAGGCTGTGGTCAATGCAGGGCTGACCCTGGTGTTCGAGGATAAGGCGGGCGGCCAGACCCATGAGTTCTACTACGAAAAGGGTATTGAGGACTATGTGAACGAGGTAGCCAACCTGGAATCTATGACGCCGGTGGTATACTGCGAGAGCACAGCCATGTGCCGCGACCGTGCCGATCAGCCCGAGTACAAGGTTAAAATGACGGCGGCCTTCTGCTTCTCCAATAAGACTCAGATGCTGGAATATTACCACAACTCCAGCTGGCTGGAGCATGGCGGAAGTCCGGATCGTGCGGTGCGCACTGCGTTCGTGAATCAGATTGATGCCTACCTCAAGGCAAAAAATATGTACAAGAAGAACGAGTCCAAAATCACCTTTACGGATGTGCAGGACTGTCTGATTTATGTGTCCAGCAGCTTTTCCACCCGCACCAGCTATGAGAACCAGACCAAAAAGGCCATCACCAATAAGGGTGTGGGCCAGGCACTGACGGATTTCCTGAAGCACTATCTGGAAGTGTACTTCCTGGAAAATCCGGATGAAGCGCAGCGCATCTGCCAGCAGGTTCTGGTGAATAAGCAGAGCCGTGAGCACGCTGAAAAGACCCGCCAGAGCATCAAAAAGACCATGACCGGCCAAATTGATATTGCCAACCGCGTAGCAAAGTTCGTGGATTGCCGCACCAAGGATGCAGAGCGCCGTGAACTTTATATCGTGGAGGGCGATTCGGCTATGGGCGCGGTTAAGACCAGCCGTGACAGTGAGTATCAGGCCATCATGCCTGTGCGCGGTAAGATCCTGAACTGCCTGAAGGCGGACTATGACCGCATTTTCAAATCCGACGTAATCACCGATCTGATCAAGGTGATGGGCTGCGGTGTGGAATTGGGCGGCAAGGCTAAGAAAGATCTGGCTACCTTTGATTTGTCCAATCTGCGTTTTTCCAAAATTGTTATCTGTACCGATGCGGACGTGGACGGCTATCAGATTCGTACCCTGATTCTGACCATGATCTATCGTCTGGTGCCCACGCTGATCCGTGAGGGCTATGTGTACATTGCAGAAAGCCCCCTGTACGAGATCAACACCAAAAGCAAAACCTATTTTGCATATACAGAGCCGGAAAAGGCCGATATTATGGCCCGCATCGGTGAAAAGGAAAAGGTCACCATTCAGCGCAGCAAAGGTTTGGGCGAAAACGACCCTGAGATGATGTGGCTCACCACCATGAATCCCGAAAGCCGCCGCCTGATCCGTGTGATGCCGGAAGAAGCAGAACGCACAGCTGCTGTGTTCGATCTGCTGCTGGGCGATAACCTGGCCGGCCGTAAGGAGCACATTGCGCAGCACGGCGCTGAATATCTGGACGACCTGGATGTGTCCTAAAGGGGAAGGAGAGTAAAAGAATGGCAAAGAAAACGACCAAGCGTTCCTCCAAGCCCCAGCGTCCCCAGCTGGGTGAGGGCGTGGAGATTCCCGGCGCCGGTGTGATGCTGGAAACCCCCATTACCCAAACGCTGGAAGATAACTATATGCCCTACGCCATGAGCGTTATTGTAAGCCGCGCTCTGCCGGAAATTGACGGCTTTAAGCCGGCACACCGCAAGCTGCTGTACACCATGTACGACATGGGTCTGCTGAAGGGCGGCAGAACCAAGAGCGCCAACATCGTGGGCAGTACCATGCACCTGAACCCGCATGGTGATGCAGCAATTTACGATACCATGGTGCGTATGGGCCGCGGAAATGAAAGTCTGCTGGTGCCCTTTGTGGATTCCAAGGGTAACTTCGGTAAGGCATACAGCCGTGACATGGCTTATGCTGCCAGCCGTTACACCGAGGCCAAGCTGGACCCGGTATGTGAGGAGCTGTTCCGCGACATTGATAAAGACACCGTGGATTTTGTGCCCAACTACGACGGCACTACCACAGAGCCCACGCTGCTGCCGGTTACATTTCCCACAATTCTGGCCAACAATACGCTGGGCATTGCCGTGGGTATGGCAAGCAACATCTGTTCCTTCAATCTGGCCGAGCTGTGCCAGACCACCATTGCCCTGATGAAGGACCCGGAACATGACCTGTCCACAACACTGCCCGCGCCTGACTTTGTGGGCGGCGGTTATATTTTGTACGACCCGGCGGAAATGCAGAAAATCTACAATACCGGCCGTGGCAGCGTGCGTGTGCGCGCCCAGTATGAATACCAGAAAGACGGCAATATGCTGGAAATTACCCAGATTCCTCCCACCACTACGGTGGAGGCAATCATGGATAAGATTACCGAGCTGGTCAAATCGGGCAAGATCAAGGAAGTCAGCTATATGCGTGACGAAACCGACCTGAACGGTTTGAAGCTGGCCATTGACCTAAAACGTGGTCAGGACCCGGAAAAGGTCATGCAGAAGCTGTTCAAGATGACCCCGCTGGAGGACAGCTTCTCCTGCAACTTCAATATTCTGGTAGGCGGTCAGCCCCGTGTGATGGGCGTGCGGGAAATCCTGAATGAGTGGGTGGCATTCCGCACCGAGTGCGTGCGCCGCCGTACATTCCATGAATTGCAGGGCAAGCAGAAGCGCCTGCATCTGCTGCAGGGCCTGGAAGCAATCCTGCTGGATATCGACAAGGCTATCCGCATTGTGCGCCAGACCGAAGAGGATGCCGAGGTTGTACCCAATCTGATGATCGGTTTCGGCATTGATCAGGTGCAGGCCGAATACGTGGCAGAAATCAAGCTGCGTCATCTGAACCGGGAATACATCCTCAAGCGTACACGGGAGATTGAAGATCTGGAAGCTGAAATTGCACGGCTGGAAGATATCCTCAAATCCAATGCAAAGCTGCGTCGCCTGATTATGAACGAGCTGGCAGATGTGGTCAAAAAGTACGGTCAGCCCCGCCGCAGTCAGATCCTGTATGATCTGCCGGATCAGGGAGACGATGGCGAGGAAGAGGCCATCCCGGATTATCCGGTGGTGCTGCTGTTCACCCGTGAAGGGTATCTGAAAAAGATCACGCCCCAGTCGCTGCGTATGAGCGGTGAGCAGAAGCTGAAAGAAGGAGACGAGGTCATTCAGCAGATTGAAGCTAAAAACAGCGATATGCTGCTGTTCTTCACCAATCAATGCCAGGTTTACAAGGTGCGGGCCGCCGATCTTGCAGATGGCAAGGCCAGCGTAATGGGTGACTATGTGCCCGCTGAACTGGGCATGGACCCGGATGAAGTTCCGATCCAGATGGTTGTTACCGGTGATTACAAGGGTCACATGATCTTCCTGTATCAGAGCGGCAAATGTGCAAAAATTCCGATGGATAGCTACTACACCAAGCAGAATCGCCGCAAGCTGCTCAAGGCTTACAGTGATAAATCGGAACTGGCTGCCATGCTGGCTTTGCCCGAAGAGGAGGAGCTGGCCATCCGCACCAGTGCCGGCCGCCTGCTGCTGGTCGGTTCGGCGCAGATTCCGGCAAAGGCAACCCGTGATTCGGCGGGTGTTGCCGTGATCAGCCTGAAGAAGAATCAGCATATTCTTTCGGTGGAGCCCGCTTCTCAGCTGGAACTGACCAATCCTCACCGCTACCGCGTGCGCACCCTGCCTGCGGCAGGTGCCCTGCTGCGTGAGGAGGATCTTGCCGAACAGCTCACATTTTAATAGGAAAATCCCGGCGATTTTGTCGCGCTGCGGCATAAAAGAGCCTTGCAATTCCAAGGTGGATATGCTATGATGAAATACGCATAACAAGGCATCATAATATAAGGAGCGTTTTATATACCATGAGTGTTGTAGAGATCGTTTGCGGCGTTATTCTGATGTTAGCCGCTGTAGCTATCATTGTGCTCACCCTGTCGCAGGAGTCCAAAGGCCGCGGCCTCTCTGGCGCCATCATGGGTGGTGACGCAGGCATGATGGACGCGGGTCGTGCTCGCGGCAAGGATGTCAAGATGGCTAAGGCTACCAAGATCTGCGGCATCGTATTTGTTGTCGTAACCATCCTGGTCAGCATGTTCAGCGCCAAGCTTGGCTAATCACAATGGTAAAAGCCCGCTGTGCGCGGGCTTTTTTCTTTAAGAAGTAAATGCGTTGGTACATCCCCCACACGCGGAGGCGGGGGAGTGTGGAGAGAGAGCAAGGAGAGTTTTAATTATGTCCATACGTTTCAAGGTGCTTCGTGAACTGGAAAAGCATCCCCGCCGTTTGCGGGAACTCAAGGATATTCTGGGCAATAACAAAAAGGTGCAGAGTATTCTGCAGGAGCTGGAACATCAGGGAAAAGTGGAACAGAAAGAGGGCACGTATTTCTTATCCAGGGGAGGTGCAGCACAAAAGGCTATCCCCTGTACGGTGGTCAAGGTGGCTGCCCGCTTTGGCTTTGCTGCCCGCAATGACGGCAAGGGCGATGTTTTTGTGCCCGGCCGCAGTTTGCTGGGAGCAATGCCCGGCGATCAGGTTTTGATTGAATTGTTTGCACATCCCAGAGTGGCCGGAAGTCAGGAAGGCGAAGTTGTTTCGGTAACACAGGGCACCAAGTCGTTTGTGGGCACTGTGCGCCGCAGCGGCGGTAGGCTGTATCTTGAACCGGATCAGTGCCCGGGCCTGTATCTGGCGATTGATCCCAGCGCCGACGGCGGAGCACGGGACGGCGAAAAGGCCGCAGTGGAAATTCTGGAGCGCGGAAACAGCCATGCCGAACACAAGGTGGGCGTGGCAATGCGCTTTGGCAATGCAGATGAAGCCAGCAAGTGCGCAAAGGCACTGCTGTATGCTCACGGTATGACCAAGCACTTCCCGGATAAGGTCAAAGAGGAAGCGCACGTCTGGGCGGAGGGCGCTGTGCCCACTGAGGAAGAAATGCAGGGCCGGCTGGATCTGCGCGAACTTCCCATTTTCACCATCGACTCGGCCTCCACCAAGGATATTGACGATGCAGTAAGTTTGCAGCGCACCGAAAAAGGCTATCAGCTGGGTGTGCACATTGCGGATGTGAGCCATTATGTGCGCCCCGGCACCGAACTGGATAAAGAGGCATTCAAGCGCGGCACCTCGGTTTATTATGCCGATAAGGTGGTGCCCATGCTGCCCCGCCGCCTGTCCAACGGCATTTGCAGCCTGAATCCCGGCGAGGACCGTCTGGCATTTTCCTGCCTGATGCAGCTGGATACCAAAGGCCGGGTGCTGGAGCATCGGTTTGAAAAAACGGTGATTCGCAGTCGTGTTAAGGGCGTTTATACCGAGGTCAACGACCTGCTGGCCGGCAGCACCAATCCGGAGCTGATGGAAAAATATGCGGCTGTGCTGGATGAGATTCCGGCTATGCATGACCTGTATATGCAGCTGATCAGTGCCCGCCGCGGCCGCGGTGCGCTGGATATTGAAAGCGGCGAAAGCAAGCTGATCCTGGATGAAGACGGTCACTGCATTGATGTGCAGAAGGCACAGCGCGGCGAGAGCGAAGCCATCATCGAGGAGCTGATGCTGCTGGCAAACCAGAGCGCAGCAAAAAGCGCAAAGGCCGCACAGCTGCCGTTTGTTTACCGGGTGCATGAAACCCCGGATGAAGAGCGTCTGGAGCGTCTGAAAACGCTGCTGAACGCCTGCCATGTGCCGCTGACCTTTGCGTCCGAGGCTCCGACACAGAAGCAGCTGGCCGCCATTTTGGATTCCACACGCGGCACGCCGGTAGAGCGTGCTGTGCATACGGGCGTTCTGCGCAGCATGGCCAAGGCTCGCTATGAAGCAAAGCCGCTGGGCCATTACGGCTTGGCGCTGGAGGATTACTGTCACTTTACCAGTCCGATCCGCCGCTATTCGGACCTGGCAGTGCACCGCATTCTGTCGGATCTGGTGGCGGGCGATCCTGCCGATGTCATCGCTGCCCGCTATGAAGAGTATGCCCTGGAAGCATCCCAGCAGGCCAGCAGCCAGGAACTGGCGGCTCTGCAGGTGGAGCGCGGCGCAGAGGACTGCTATAAGGCCGAGTATCTGCGCGGACATCTGGGCGAAGAGTTTGAAGGCACTGTGTCCGGTGTAACAGCACACGGCATTTACGTGGAGCTGCCCAGCACAGTGGAGGGCCTTGTGCATGTGGATCGTTTGTGCCAGGGCCGGCCGAAGCTCACCGATGGTGTGGAGCTGTTTGATCCGCTCACCGGAAGACACTGGGCACTGGGTGATGCTGTTCGGGTGCGGGTCATTCGCACGGATGTAGCCCTGGGCAAGATTGACTTTGAACTGGCCTGATAAAAAAGAAAAAAGGACCTGTTGGCTGATGCCGATGGGTCCTTTTTGTATGCGGCTGGGAATTGTTGCCAACACTTTCACATATCCTTATAGCACATAGAATAAAGGAGTGTGAAAGCACTATGGCACTGGCATTGAAAAAACGGCCGACCCCGGAAGAATTGGAACTGGCACGCTATTTGCCGAATCTGGAACAGGAATTGCGGGAATGCCTGGCGGACATGGAGCACAACCAGATGCTGTTTGATCTTGAGGTGGAACCGGAACTGATTGAACAGCGTATTTATGAACGGGAAGCACTGCAATGCCGCTATCGCTATCTGATGCGCAGAGCGCGGGCCGCCGGGCTGCGCGCTATTCTGTGATGCTCTGGTGGCTGGCGGCGGCAGTGATACTGCTTGTGGTCAGCCGGGCGGCGGCGCAAGGCGGACATCCGCTGCGGCAAACTGTGATTTCGGCAGCCTGCGGCGCGGGGGCCTTAGGGGCGGTGAATCTGCTGGCACCGGTGACCGGTGTGGCCATTGCGCTGAATTGGGCTACTGCCTTTATGGCAGTGGTGCTGGGTGCGCCCGGCGTTATTACACTGCTGCTGCTGCGGCTGATGCTGGGATGAAAAACAAAAAGGCCCTCTCTGTGCAGAGAGGGCCTTTTTGTTCGGAAAACGACCGGACCGTAAGCCGGGTTCTGTATTAAACGACGATCTGTCTAGACCGTGCGTTGCCGCACGGTTCGTGCCATCTCCGGGACGCGCAGGGCAGCGCATAATGTCCCATACGGATGTTGCTTCTGGTAGGGTTTACATAGCCGCAAAGTCGCCAGTGCGCTGGTGAGCTCTTACCTCGCCTTTCCATCCTTACCGCAAAAAGC
>RCNH01000242.1_pt1 | contig 25270 bp, 25 predicted proteins | sample 2041161 | NCBI WGS metagenome assembly RCNH01 (sample SAMN09708215, study PRJNA481090) | Feces metagenome, whole genome shotgun sequencing project. | biome: feces | host: Leptonychotes weddellii | place: Antarctica: Sion Island | collected 2010-03-01 | reverse complement strand
TTTGTCGAAACGGCGGACCGACACAAAAACACGTGGTCATTTGACATATCCTTAAATGCCACCAAACGATAATTCTCCGGATGAATTCCCTGTTTCATTTGTTTGTTGTTTTTGAAATTTTGTGCTTAAGCGCGACAAAGGTAGAAATAAAATCTCAAGAAACAAAAACAAAGTCTAAAAAAATCACGCTCCGTGGCTTTTATTCCCGATTTTGAGGGCTTTGCACCCTCTCCGACAGGTTTTTAGCCCGTCTCTCCACCGCGGAACGGCACTCGCTCCCACCTTATATATAATAAGGTCAGCCGCCTTCCCCGCACCACGACTTCCGCACGCACAGGAACTCCCGTTCCGCATTGCACGGCACACCGCCCCACTGCCTTGCGGTGCACCCGCCCCGCAAGTCGCATACTCACCCCGACAATTCGCCACGAGGAGGAGGTGGTTTTCCGCCTTTTCGTAAAAAATTTGCTTTGTCGGTGGCAAACCGTTGTAAGATAGGGATTATTTTCCTATATTTGCACCCACAAATGAGATGGCGACATCTTTTTGTTAAGGTTTAGGACCCATAGCTCAGTTGGTTAGAGCAACGGACTCATAATCCGGAGGTCGTGGGATCATGCCCCTCTGGGTCCACAAGCGGTTATCGTCAGATGACCGCTTTTTTTGTCTCCTCAACCGTCACCCCACCCCACAAAAAAAGTGACTGCACATCGCTGCACAGTCACATTCTTCGTTGTTTGCCTGTCGGCTGCCGATGTCCCGATTAGAAGGGGAGGTCATCGACATTGCTCTCCGCCGTTGTTGCGTAGGAAGGCTCCTCGACAAAAGGAGGCATCTCGGGCGCAGGTGCTGCCACGGTCTCCTGCTTGGGCTGCAAACGCCATGCACGCACATCGGTGTACCAGCGACCGTTATACTCGCGCGACTCCACATTGACCGACACCTGATAAGTAGCACCCTCCTTGAGTTTTGCCACATCGTCGGGACGGTTGAAGAACGTCACGCTCAACTTGCGCGAGAAGTTACCGCCGTCGTTGTAGTCGAATACCACATCCTGTCGCTGCCACTCGCCACGGGCAGAAGTACCCGAAGTTTTGGGCATTATCTTGTACACTGTACCTTCAAATTCCATAGTCTAAAATGTTCTAAATTTATTTACTACAAAGGTAGTCAAAATTTCGGCAGTATAGTCATCTGCCGTGTGATTATGTGGCAGAAAAAGAGCCGCGAGCCCCACAAAACCGCACCTCCGCGCCCACTCTTTACAAAAAAACGGCAGGCCGTCCCATCGGGACGACCTGCCGTTGAATTATCCGTTGGTCTCAGGATTATTTCTTGGCCTCAGCCTTCAACTCACCTACCTGAGCCTCCTTCTTCACCTCAACAGGCTCAACGAAGGGAATGATGTCAATCAACTCCACCTCGAACTCGAGAGCCTCGTTGGGGGCGATATCCTGACCGGCACCACGCGAACCGTAAGCCAGCTCGGCGGGAATCCAGAGGGTAATCTTACCACCCTTACCGATGAGCTTCATACCCTCGGTCCAACCCTTGATGACGCGGTTCAAAGCGAACTGCACGGGCTCGTTCTTGGCATAGTTCTCGGGGTCTCTCTTCTTGAGCATGCTCTGCTGCTCCTCGGGACGGTTCTCGAACTTCGAAGCATCGAAGACCTTACCACGGCTGTTGCGGCTGATGTAGTGAACCTTCACCTCGTCACGGTCGTTAGTGGGCTTGAAGTTGGTGTCACCCTCCTTGTCGATGCGGTACAACAGACCCGACTCGGTCTTCTGCACACCCGACATCTTCTCCTTCTTGGCGAGCCACTTCTCCGATGATGCCTTCATCTCGGCGGGACGCTTTACCATGAAGTAATACTGGAGATACTGACCTACCTCGGGCTCCGACATCTGAGCATTGCCGTTGGTTACATCGTCCATAGCCTTCTCAATCCATACCAGCTGGAGAGGAAGCTCCGACTTCATCATCGAGAAACCGATGTCGTAACCCAGAGCCTCGGAGAACTGCTGACGCTCCTCCTCCGACTCGAACATAGCCTCATCGGCTGCGGGATACTCCACACGTGTAGAGTCGCCCTGTGCCAGACGTGCGCTGTCGGCAGCCTCGCGCTTCTTCATAATCTCGGCTCTGCGGGGACCGCGCTTCTGCATGAAGTAGGTACGCAACACCTCATATAATTCCTCGTGCTTCTCGTTTTCACCCGACAGGGCTGCCTCCTCAAAACTCTTGTTCACGGTCTTGGGATCCATGGGAATGTCACTCATCTGATACTTGATTGTAGTGGCGATATTCGCTCCCACAGCATAAGAGAGGGTATCGAACTCCGAAAGGCTACCCTTGGTGATGGTAGAGTTGTTGCCACATGAGGTCAACGCCAGGGCTGACACAGCGACAGCCGATGCCAAAAGAAAATTTTTCATTGTTTTTTAAATTCTGTTATAAGTTTTACGTTATTGGTCACAAAGGTACAAAATATTGGAGATTATTTCGTTGCTTAGTACGAAATTTTACGGCGTGACGACACAAAACCGCTCTTCATATCAACGAGTTCGATTTCGTAGTAGAGTGTCGAGTTGGGAGCGATGCCCAATTCCTCGTCACCCTTTTCGCCGTAGGTGGTAGCGGCAGGCATCCAAGCACTGATTTTACCGCCTGCGCCAATCAGACGCAACGCCTCTTTCATACCCTCGTTCAACTCGCCAAACGCACAGCGCACGGTCTCGTCCTTGGCATAGGAGGAATATACCTCCTTCTCATCGACGGTGCGAATGATGTAGCGGATGCTCACCGTGTCGCGGTCCATGTGCGGAATGGCATTCTGATTACCTACCTCGTCAACCGTGTAGGTCACACCCGACTTGGTGCGGGCATACGAACGATTCGACTTTACGATATCCTCGAGAAACTGATTCTCGTAGGCCTTCACCTGTTCGGGCTTGGTGACATTGATGTACTTCAGGAAGAGGGTACGCGCCTCCTCCTCGGAGAACATCATACTCTGCGAAGTACGGTCGAAGATACCCTTGCACACGGCCGACACATTGATGGTCGAGTCCATACGCAGAAGGTTGCTGCCGATATTCATACCTATGATGTAGGCCACGGTGTCGGTGGTGCTTTGCAGTTTGACTGTCGCACCGCCCTTGTTCGAGCAGGCGGAGAACAAGGCACCGGCCGCCAGCAGTAAAGCGAATGTCTTTTTCATTTTATTTGTTATCAGTTTTTTTCGAAAAAAGGAGAATCAGCACGCTGCCAAAAATCGAAGCAGCCATCGAACCCATGAGAATGGCAATCTTACCGCGGTCGATAATCTCGGCGTGGTCATAGGCCAGCGAATCGACAAAGATGGACATGGTGAAACCGATACCACCCAGACAAGCCACTGCAAAGAGCATCTTCCATGAGCTGTTGGCAGGCATCTCGGCGATGTGGAGCTTCACCGACAGCCAGCTGGTGGCGAAGATACCGATGGGCTTACCCAGCAGCAGACCGAAGAACACACCCATACCCACAGAACCCAGTTCCGACGAGTATTTGAAGATGTTGAAATACTCCACCGAGCTGATTTCCACACCGGCATTCGCCAGCGCGAAGATAGGCATGATGAGGAAGGTGACATAGGGAGTGAGTGCATTTTCCAGACGGTAGCTCATACCCACCGACTCGGTGGTCAGATGTGTCGCCTGACGCAGGTAATAGCGGTGCAACTCGTTGGGGGACTCCTCATCGGTGTTCTCCACCTTGAAGAGCGCAGAGCGCAGAGTGCTCATCTTGTGGACGAAGTACTCCTTGCTGTAACGCGGCTCCATGGGAATAAGCATCGCCATGGCAACACCTGCCAGCGTGGAGTGTACACCCGAGTAATAGAACAGACCCCAGATGACCACGGCAGGCACAAGGTAGAAGAACATACGCTTCTCGCCCATGCGGTTCATGATATAGACCGCCACCATGATGAGCAACGCCAGCAGCAGGTAGAAGAGCTGCATCTGACCACCATAGAAGAGGGCGATGACGATGATGGCGCCCAGGTCATCGGCGATGGCCAGCGCGGTGAGGAAAATCTTGAGTGATACGGGTACACGGTCGCCCAGCATCGAGAGGATACCCACCGCAAATGCAATATCGGTGGCAGTGGGGATACCCCAACCGTTGGCAGCCAGTGTTCCGTGGTTGAATATCGTGAATATCAGTGCCGGAGCGGCCATACCACCCAGGGCGGCCAACACCGGAAGAACGGCTTTCTTCACAGAGGAGAGCTGTCCGCAGACAATCTCGCGTTTGATTTCGAGACCCACTGCGAAGAAGAAGACCACCATGAGGATGTCATTGACGAACTTCTCCACGGTCATACCCTCGGGGAAGACCCAGTCGATGAGTCCCGAGGGGGACTTCACCACCAGAGAGAGGTCGGTGTGGAGCATTTCATGGTAATATTCCTTGGTGAAGGGAAGATTGGCCAGCAACATGGCAACAGCCACACACACCAACAAGACAACGCCTCCTGCCCAGGGGGCCTCCATAAAACTACGTCGGCGAATTCCCATCGAGTGGTATTTTCTGACCCAACTGAACAATGAAAACAATCTCATTTTACCCAGCTAATTATAAATGTTACTTTTGGTTTGATTTCAAAGCAAGGCAGCACAATCTCCAGAGGATACGTGCGCCGGTGATGGCATCGATATGCTCCTTGTCCGACATGGGGGCGGTCTTCACCAAATCGATGTTGATGAGTGCCTTGCCCGAACCATCGGGGGCGGGAGCCACCTCCACCACATCGAAACCGATGATGCGACGACCCGACTCTACGATAGTGCGCAACAACCATACCGCCTTGTTAAACGACAGTCCTCCGCAGACGGGAGTACCCGTGTGGGGGCAGTTGTCGAACGACAGACCGTCGATGTCGAAGCTCACATACACGTTTTGGGGCAGACGCTCCACGATGTGACAGCACTGCTCGTCCCAGGTCTGACCGCAGAACTCGTTGCCGGCAAGGGTCATGTCGTCGAACATCTCCACACGCTGTGAGGCACGGGCGAACTCCACCTCTCCGCGCGAGAAGTCACGCACGCCCACCTGCACGATTTTCTTCACCGAGGGGACATCTCTCAGGATGTTGAACATCACCGAGGCGTGCGAGAACTCGAAGCCCTCGTAGCTGTCTCTCAAATCGCAATGGGCATCGATGTGGAGAATGCCGAAATCGTCATACTTCTCGCCCAGAGCCTTCACCGCACCGTAGGAGGTCGAGTGATCACCACCGACCAGACCCACCAGTTTGCCCTTGTCGAGCCACTTGCGGCACTGTGCCGCGATATTGTCGTTCATCGCGCGACAACCGGCATTGACCGTTGCCAGACGCTTCTGTATATGTTCGTCAGTCTCGCTGCCGCCCTCCTCAAGGAAGCGAATCACCTTCTCGGCCTGCGCTCTCAGACGCTGCGACTCCTCCAGCAGTTCGTCGTCCACGCGCTCGGTGGCGATACCTGCACGCCAGGCGTCATCGGTCATCGGGTCGTAGAAATCGAGCTGTGTCGAAGCATCGATGATGGCATCGGGACCGTATGCCGTACCCTCGCCATAGGAAACCGTCACGTCCCAGGGCGCTGAAACCAGCACCAAAGCAGCCTCTTCGGGGGTGTAGGGCAATCCGAAATAATTACCGTTGTCCACGCCCACTCCGTCGGGATTGAAATTCTGTTCTTCTATCATAATATTCGAAATATGAGAAACAAAAGTACAAAAATTTTACGAATCTCCGCTTCTTGGAACCACGAGTTGCCGTTTGGAAGTCTGTTTACCTGTTATTTTTGGAAGATTTTTATTATTCGATGGTATTAAATCCACTCTCTGCGGCGCTCTCTCACGGCATTCGATTCGCTCAAGATGCGGATAAACTCCTGCATCGAGTGCTTGCGATAGACGTTGGCGAGCATGTGCACACAACCCTTCATCTCGTTGTTCACCGAATCGATGGGTATGGCCTTGATGCCTGCCTCGCGGTGGATGGCCGACTCCGAAAGAATGGTCACCAGAGAGCTCTGGCGAATGAGTCGAAGGAGGATATTCACCTCGTTGAGTTCTATTCTGATGTTCAGACGCACGCAATACTTCTCGCACAGCTGGTCAAAGGCACTGCGTGCCTGAAGTCCCGTGGCGGGGAGTGCTATTTCGTAGTTTTCGAGGTCGGTGAGCGTGACGCTCTCGCGCTGCGCCAGCGGATGCGAGGCATTGACGATAGCGGCGAGCTGGTTGTCGAACAGTATGTGCGACTCGATGCCCTCATAACGGGTCGAGGGCTTGAACGCCAGCACGAAATCCAAATCACCGTGGCGCAACATCTCCATCAGATCCGACATCGACTTGTAGTAGATGTTCAACTTCACATGAGGGTATTTGTCCATGAAGGTGAGTATCGACTCGGTGAGTATCGAACTGAACGAATAGGTCACACCGATGTTGAGTGTACCGGTGAGCAGCTGGCGCAGGTCGTGAATGCGGTCGGCGCAGGTGTCTGCCGCGTGGAGTGTTCTCACCGCCAGCGGCAGGAGTTCCTCTCCGGCTTCGGTCAGTCTCACCGTGTGGCTGTTGCGCTGGAACAGGAGGGTGTTGAACTCCTGTTCGAGTTGCTGAATCTGTTGCGAGAGGGTACTCTGCGACACATAGAGCATTTTGGCGGCTTTCGAGAAGCTCAGCGTTTCGGCGGTCTGCACGAAGTATCTTAATTGACGTAATTCCATGACATAATCTTAAAAGAGAGAGGGACCGACAAAAATATAAAAAAATTTGTTAGTCCCTCCACAAAAATCGTTATCGTGTAGCCTGGAATGATATCTTCTTGAAAAGGAATATGGGTATCATGGCACCCACCACCATACCGAGAATGATGAACACACACGTGAAACCGTTGTATGCCAACAGGTGGAGGTAGTGGAGGAACTGCGCTTCGTCCTGATGCGCCAGGCAGAGCAACAGGGCACCGATGGTGCGGTAGGCATACATACCCGGAATCATGGGCAGCAGCGCGGGGAAGAAGCAGGTCTCGGCGGGACATTTGGCGTGGGGAGCGAGCCACACGGCCATGAGACCGATGAAGAGGGCAGCCACCGTGCTGGCGATGATGATGTGGACATGCAACACGGGATTGTTCATCAGAATGAAACGAATCGAGTGACCCACGGCGGCAATCAGTGCGCAGTAGGCGTAGGCCTTGCGCGGCGGGTTGCTGATGCTGGCGAAGCCGATGGCGGCGATGGCGGCGAAGAAGCCGTCCTGTAATATATTGATTAACATGATGCGTTACGGGTTAGAGGATTACAACCATTTGAGACCCATGACCAACATACCGCCGCACAAACCTGTCGAGAGGGCAGCGGTGAGCAGTGCCGAGTCGATGAAGCGGCCGAAGGCACAGATGTAGTGACCGTCAATCATGTCACTCACCGAGTTGATGTAGGGGATACCCGGCACCAGATACAACACACTGGTACCGATGGCGATGTCGGGTGTCGAACCCCACCCGAAGATGTAGGCGCCGGCACCGATGACCGACGACACGAAGGCCGAGCAGAAGAAGGTGACTCTCACGTCACACTTTTTCGCGAGCAGAATTTGTTTGAGGCGGTAACCCATCATCGTGGCGATGAAGACAATGAGCATCGACACGGCATCGCCGTTGAAGAGTCGGCAAAAGGACATATTGGCCAGCGAGGCCAGCACCAACACCACCCAACGATTGGTGGGGGGCGTTTTTGTGATTTCGTCGAGACGGGTTTTGGCAGTGGGGAAATCGCACTTTCCGTCGGCAATATCCCAGCTCAATTTGCTCAGTTGCGTATTGATGTTGAAACTTATTCCGCAGCGATAGGTTTTTTTCACCACGCTGTACGAGTGGAAATCCTCGGTTTCCTTCTCATCGTTACGCACCGTGATTTGAACATACGAAGGCATAATCATCATCTCGGCGACCACGTTCCACGCCTCTGACATGCGCTGCACGTTTTTCTCGATACGGATACACGTTGCACCGCAACCCAGAAGCCACGCGGCATACTCCGAAAGAAAGATACAAGCCTCTTTTGCTGTGGGCTGATAGCTGTTGTCGACCATACTCTGCTACAAATCGTTTTCCCAACAGTTTTCGAAGTCACCCGGGCAGTAAATCATCTCCTCCTCGGAAGTCATCGTAATCAAATGTTTCTTGCTTTGTCGGTGGCACTCTTTCCACGTTTCGACCATGAGAATCAGGCTCATCACACTCACGATGCTCACCCAAAGAACTATCTCATCAACCATAATTATAAAATATTTTAAATTCGTTGCAAAAATATATTCTTAAATTTTTTCAAAAAAGTATTGGTTCGGCTTTTTTTCGATAGCAGCTATTGCATCTATCAATCGCCGGAAAGCCCCCGGAAACGTCCTCTCAAACCCCTTCAGAGGGCATCTCGAAGCCTTCAAGCGATTAATTCACAATCCCGTTCAGTGGCTCAAATCCACCAATATTCCACTCTTTGCCCCCTTCACTGCCGTGTGCAACGCACCACTTGGCAATCCGTATATTTGTCGTTTTCTATCTCTGTTATCTGTTTTAGCGATATAAGGTGCATTTTTTTTGCATTCCGCCGGCGAAAATCTCCGCTCCGAAGCCCCAACTCCCGACCACTGTGCGACTTCCGCCACAAGGAGAGCAGACTCCCCCTCGCGGTGGCTTGTCGAAATCTTATTTTTTCCTATCTTTGCGTTCGCAAAGTATCATAATAAGGAATACAAATGGCTGATTTGAAGATAGTAGCCGACAGTGCTATCCCCTTTCTGAAGGGAGTTCTCGAGCCTTACGCCCGGATTGAATACATCAAAGGAAGTGACATCTCGCACGATGACGTGCGCGATGCCGACGTGCTGATTATACGTACCCGCACCCGCTGCAACGCCTCGCTTTTGGAGGGTTCGCGCGTGCGTCTGATTCTCACCGCCACCATCGGTTTCGACCACATCGACCTTCCGTGGTGCCGTGCCCACAACATCACCGTTTCGACAGCGGCAGGTTGCAACGCACGCGGTGTGCTGCAATGGTTCTCTGCGGTGATGGTTCACCTCTCCCGCGAGTTGGGCTTCCGCCCCGAGGAGAAGACCCTCGGCGTGGTAGGTGTCGGACACGTGGGCTCGCTCATCAAGGCCTATGCCGAGAGCTGGGGCTTCCGCGTGGTGTGCTGCGACCCTCCGCGTGAGGAGCGCGAGCATCTGGGCTTCCTGCCCCTCGAAGAGGTGGCACGTCAGGCCGACATCCTCACCTTCCATGTCCCCTATCAGCCGGATACCCACCACCTTTGCGATGCGCGACTGCTCGCCCTGCTTCGTCCCGACTGCATCGTCCTCAACTCATCGCGCGGTGCCGTGGTGGATAACGATGCCCTGCGCGAGAGCCACCTCCGCGCCGTTCTCGATGTGTGGGAGCATGAACCCCAAATCGACCGCGAGCTGGCAGAGCGTGTGTTGCTCGCCACGCCCCACATCGCAGGCTACTCCCTGCAAGGCAAGGCCAACGCCACCTCCATCACTCTGGCGACCCTCTCTCATCACTACGACCTGCCCTTCGCAACATGGTATCCCGAAGGGGTTGCCCCCTCTTCGCCGCGTCCCATCTCGTGGGAGGAGCTGTGCGAAAGCATCGGTCGCCACTACGACATCGCGGAGGAGAGCCGACGACTCAAATCCCACCCCGAAGCCTTCGAGGAAATGCGCAACAACTACCCCTATCGCAAGGAGTATTTCTAACCCCTGCACGACCGCTCCCGAGGACTCCCATAACAATAATTCGGGACAAATATTGAAATATTTGTACTTTTTTTGGTAACTTTGGCTGTTTAACGAAGCTATGTATAATAAAATCATAAAGCCCATTCTCTTTTCGCTCGGCATCGAGCATGCACACAGCGCAGCAATACTGATGTTGCGCGTGGTCGGTCTTATCCCCGGCGGTCGCTGGTTGCTGCGCAAAATCTACTCGGAGAAGAGCCCCCGGATTGAAAAGGAGGTCTTCGGTCTCCACTTCCGCAACCCCATAGGTCTTGCGGCAGGATTCGACCGCAACGGCGAGATTTATCGTGAGCTGACCAGCCTCGGCTTCGGCTTCGTGGAAATCGGCACCCTCACCCCCGAGGCACAGAACGGAAATCCGCGTCCGCGCATCTTCCGTCTGCCGCTCGACAACGCCCTCATCAACCGCACAGGTATGCCCAACCGCGGACTCAAGACCGCCCTGCGCCACCTGCGCCGCCCCCACAAGGGTATCATCGTGGGTTGCAACATCGGCAAGAACACCGCCACACCCCGCGAGGAAGCTCCGGGCGAATACCTGCGTCTGTTCCGAAACCTCTATCAGTATGCCGACTACTTCACCGTCAATCTCAACTGCGACAACGCCTGCCGCGAAGGTGCGACCTTCACACGTGAGTACATACTGAGCATTCTCAACCCCCTGTTCGACTTCCGCCGTGGTCAGAACCAGTTTCGTCCCATCTTGCTGAAGGTCACTCCCGACCTCACCGACAAGATGATTGACGAGGTGACCAACATTCTCACCACCACACCGCTCGACGGTATCGTGGCGACCAACGGCACCCACGAACGCTGCAAGATGAACACCAGCAGAGCCAACATCAAGCAAATCGGCAACGGTTTCATGAGTGGTGCACCCCTCACCGAGCGCGCCATAGAGATTGTCCGCAAGATACACACCCTGTCGGGTGGCAGCTACCCCATCATCGGTTGCGGTGGTCTGATGACCACCGACGATGTACGCCGTATGATGGAGGCAGGTGCCGATTTGGTACAGGTCTACACGGGCTTCATCTTCAACGGACCCAAATTCCCCGGCGACCTCTGCCGGGCCCTCATTGCCGATGCAGAGGCCGAGGAGCATCAGGAAGCCGTCCCCCAACAGGAGGAACCCGCCACCGAGAACGCAGACACCGAGCCTGCGACCCCGACCGCGGCAGACCCACAAGCGTAATTTTCCGCACCCCGACCGACTCGTCTTTCCGCTGTCGAATCTGTCGAAAAGCCTCTCGTCCGAGCTGCGCACAAACCTCATAGCATGAAAGCGTCTATCATCACCATCGGCGATGAAATCCTCATCGGACAAATCGTCGATACCAACACGGTATTCATCGCCCGCGAGCTCAACGCTCTGGGCATTGTCGTTGCGGAGAAACTCTCCATCGGCGACGACCGCCAACAAATCACCGACACCCTCCGCCGCACCCTCGGCTTCTCCGATGTAGTCATTCTCACCGGCGGACTGGGTCCCACCAAGGACGACATCACCAAACATACACTCGCCGAGATGTTCCACTCGCCGATGCGCTTCGATGAGCAGGTCGCCTCGCACGTGGAGCGTATGCTCACCTCGCGCGGCATCGACTTCAACGAGCTGAACCGCGCACAGGCTCTCGTTCCCGAATGTTGCGAGGTGCTCTTCAACCGTCACGGCACAGCCCCCGGTATGTGGTTCGAACACGAGGGCAAGATTATCGTCTCGTTGCCGGGCGTTCCCTTCGAGATGAAGCACCTCATGGAGGACGAGGTACTCCCCCGACTCAAGCAACGCTTCACCCTGCGTGCCATCGTCCACCGCACCCTCATCACATCGGGTCTGGCGGAGTCGATGCTCGCCAAGCGCATCGAGAAGTGGGAGGACGCCCTGCCCTCCTATCTGAAGCTGGCATACCTGCCCAATCCCTCGGCGGTGCGTCTGCGTCTGTCGGCCTATGAGGTGGACGGCGAGAGCGTGTCGAAGGAAATCGACCGTCAGTTCTCCGAGCTGGAGAAAATCATTCCCGAATATGTGGTCGGCTACGAGACCGCCTCGATGGAGGAGGTCGTACACCGTATGCTCACCGAGCGCGGAGAGACCCTCTCCACAGCCGAGAGTTGCACGGGCGGAAGCATCGCTTCGCGCTTCACCGCCATGGCAGGAGCATCGCAATATTTCCTCGCCGGCGTGGTGTCGTACAGCAACGAAGCCAAGGCCGACATTCTGGGTGTAGACCCCTCAACCATCGAACGATACGGAGCGGTGAGCGAGCAGGTAGCCCGCCAGATGGCAGAGGGCGCACGCCGCATCTCGGGCAGTGACTACGCCATCTCCACCACAGGCATCGCAGGCCCTACGGGAGGTAGCGAGGAGAAACCCGTCGGCACGGTATGGATGGCGGTTGCCACCCCGACTCACACCGTTGCGGTGTGCAAACAGTGCGGCACGGACAGAGGTCAGGTCATCAACCGCGCGAGTGGTTTTGCCATCGCCCTGTTGCATGACGAACTGCTGAAGGCATAGCAAAATCGTCACAAAATGCCCCGATTTACTGCTCAAAACGGGCAAAAAAGGGAGAAAAAGCGACATTTTTCAATATTTTCTAAAAATAATTCGGGGTGCAGGAAGTGAAATTCTCATTTTTTTCGTATATTTGCACTCCCTTTTATGGGGATTTTAACCAAAAATTTGTTTAAACAATGAAAGTTTGCGAAATCACAGGTAAGGTTGCGATGACCGGTAACAACGTGTCTCACTCGCACCACAAGACCAAGCGCAAGTTCAGCATCAACCTGAAGACAAAGCGTTTCTGGTCAGAGGAAGATGGTCGCTGGATTACTCTGAAGGTAACGGCTGCCGGCATGAAAACTATTAACAAAAAAGGTTTGGCAGTTGCTCTGCGTGAGTCAGCTACAGCTAAGTCAATCTACTAAAATCTAAGGTCGAAATGGCAAAGAAAGGTAATCGCGTACAGGTAATCCTTGAGTGTACCGAGCAGAAAGAGAGCGGTGTTGCAGGCATGTCGCGCTACATCACCACCAAGAACAAGAAGAACACTCCCGAGCGTTTGGAGCGTAAGAAGTACAACCCCTTCCTCAAGAGAGTAACTCTTCACCGTGAAATTAAATAGTAAATAAGCACTATGGCAAAGAAAGCAATCTCAACGCTGAGAACAGGCGCAGGTAAGACCTTGACCAAATGCATCAAGATGGTTAAGTCGGAGAAGACTGGAGCTTATATGTTCAAGGAGGTCATCGTACCCAACGAGCAGATTAAGGATTTCTTCTCGAAGAAATAAGTATTTTAAGAATAACATATTTCTTAAATACAAAGGGCATCCCGATTTAGGGCTGCCCTTTGTGTTTTTTAGGGGTGTGTAAGGAACGGGAACGGGGGCGAGCGTGAGTGAGTGAGTGAGTGAGTGAGTGAGTGAGTGAGTGAGTGAGTGAGTGAGTGAGTGAGTGAGGTGATGCCGAGTGTGCGAGGTGCTCGCTCGCACAAAGACCACGGACACACTCCGCCAACTCCGATACGGACGCGCTACACCCCGCCGATATGGACGCGCAACACCTCGACACAGACACAGGTGCACACACACCCTACTATTATATAAGGTATCTATAACCTTCCTTCTCCGCGCCAATTCTCCTTTCTCGGATATATTCTCTCCTTATCGGGCAACCACACCCTTATCGCCCACCCTATTTAATTCTATTTCGTTTCCTCTCTCACGATGCGGGAACGCCCAGCGGCAAGGGGCAGCATCTGTCTGCCCCGACGAGCGACTACACATCATCAGCACCCACCACCACTCCACATTCACCGCGCCCCCTCTCTCACGATGCGGGAGCGCCCAGCGGCAAGGGGCAGCATCTGTCTGCCCCGACGAGCGGATAAAAAAATCCCAGTCTTTGTTAAGGCTGGGACATAAAAGGAATTTCCTTATAGATTTTACTTCGCGTACGAAACGGCGCGGGTCTCGCGGATAACGGTGATTTTCACCTGTCCGGGGTACGTCATTTCGTCCTGAATCTTCTTTGCTATGTCGTGCGAAAGGCTCTCCGACTCCTGATCTGACAGCTTGTCGGCACCTACGATGACGCGCAACTCGCGACCTGCCTGAATAGCGTAGGTCTTCACTACACCGGGGTATGAGAGGGCGATGTCCTCCATCTCCTTCAGACGCTTGATGTAGCTCTCGACCACCTCACGGCGAGCACCGGGACGTGCACCCGAGATGGCATCGCACACCTGAATGATGGGCGCGATGAGCGAGGTCATCTCCACCTCATCGTGGTGGGCACCAATGGCGTTGCATACTTCGGGCTTCTCCTTGTACTTCTTCGCCAGCTTCATACCGATGAGTGCGTGCGGCAATTCGGGCTCGTCATCGGGCACCTTACCAATATCGTGGAGCAAACCTGCACGGCGTGCGGTCTTGGGGTTCAAGCCCAGCTCTGCCGCCATGATACCTGCCAGATTGGCGGTCTCACGTGCGTGCTGCAAGAGGTTCTGACCATAGGAAGAACGGTACTTCATACGGCCAATCATACGAATCAACTCGGGGTGCAGACCGTGGATACCGAGGTCGATGGTGGTACGCTTACCCACCTCGACAATCTCCTCCTCAATCTGCTTCTGTACCTTGGCTACGACCTCCTCGATACGTGCAGGGTGGATACGGCCGTCGGTCACCAACTGGTGGAGTGCCAGACGGGCTACCTCACGGCGCACGGGGTCAAAACCGCTGAGGATGATGGCCTCGGGGGTATCGTCCACGATAATTTCAATACCTGTTGCGGCCTCCAGAGCGCGGATGTTGCGACCCTCGCGGCCGATGATGCGACCCTTGACCTCGTCGCTCTCGATGTTGAACACCGTCACGGCATTCTCGATGGCGGTCTCGGTAGCCACACGCTGGATAGATGCCACGATGATACGCTTGGCCTCTTTCGAAGCGGTCAGTTTGGCCTCCTCGATGGTCTCGTTGATGTAGGCGACAGCCTCACTCTTGGCCTCGGCCTTCATGTTCTCGATGAGGGTGTTCTTGGCGTCCTCGGAGCTCATGCCCGAAATCTGCTCGAGACGGGTGTTCTGCTCCTTAATCATCTGGTTGACCTCCTCCTGCTTGATATCGAGCGACTGCATCTGTGACTGCATCTGCTCCTTGAGTCGGTCGTTGTCGCGCAACTTACAGTCGAGTTCGTGCTGCTGGTTCTGGAGGTTCTGCTCCATCTGCTTGGCGCGCTGCTCCATCTGTGCGACTTTCTGGTTGCGGTCGTTGATGGTGCGGTCGTGCTCGCTCTTCATCTGCACGAATTTCTCCTTGGCCTGCAAGATTTTCTCTTTCTTGAGCATCTCGCCTTCGACCTCGGCCTCCTTGATGATGGCCGCGCTGCGCTGTCGTGCGTTGTTCTTGGTGACGTAGGTGGTCACCACATGGAAGATGGCGATACCCAGCACCGACGACAGAATGGCGGTTACGATAATTGTAATATCCATTAGAATCTAATCGTTATTATTAATATTAAGGGTTTAAGTTGTTTTCAAAAAAAAACCGCATAGAGTTCCTTTTCTTGTTTGACGAATCTGCAAGATAAGTCAAAGTGGGGGCTCCGATAAATCGCAATCTTCCAACGGTACATCCTGTGTACACCCCGTGAGGGGTTAAGGCCTGATTTTGAAGCGTCGTGAGTTGCCCCAATGTAATAAGTGTTCAGTTTCGCAAAGCTTAAGGAACCTATGCGGGTGGTTTATCCTCTGTATTTTAAAGAACGAGTCTACCCTTAGAGGGTATTCAGATAGGAATCTATTTCTTCATCGAGTTTTTCCAGTCGTTGGACGTCCTCACCTCCCAGGTGACGACTCTGTCTCATCGCCACATCGGTAATGGCAAATTTGAGAGCTGCAATGGATATGCAGTCCAGATCGGTCCACTTCGTGAAGTTTTGTTTTTTTATCTCCGTAAAGTAATCGTTCACCTCACGTTCGGCAAGACGGTATATCTCCTCTTTTCCCCTTTCAATCTCGAAGGGATAGCTTCGACCGGCTATTTTGAGGTTGATGGTCTGTTTTGCCATAAGTAGTTATCTCTTGTTATGCGTCTTTGTCATCATCGGGACGCTCGACAGATTGTCCCACCAGCGCGATGCACTTATCGACCTCCCGCATAAGATGGTTCACACGTGCACGGGCCTTTTCTCTGTTGTGGCCGCTGCCCTCCAGACCCTCGCAGAGTTCGCGTTTGGCCAGTTCGGTGTCGAGAGATTTGACTCTCGCGCGCAGGGAGCGGTTCTCGTTTCGGAGTTTTTCGCGTTCTCTTTCGAGGTCACGACACAACCGTGATAATCGTTTGTGGTCGTCGATTAACTGACGGACACGTTTTTCGATATTTACAATCACCGTTTTATCGGACATCGGCTTCTCTTATCAGTCTTTAATTCAACTCAAAGGTAGGAAAAAGAACCTAAATCTCCAAATTTTAATCCGAGATTACTTCTCCATAGAGGTCATAATCCTCGGCCGAGGTGATGCGTACATTGTAAAACTCACCGCACTGCAATTCGCCCTCGTCGGCAGCGATGAGAATCTCCTCATCGACCTCGGGAGAGTCGTACTGGGTACGACCCACATAGAACTCGCCTTGCAGGGAGTCGATGATGACCTTCTCCACACGACCCACACGCTTGCGGTTGTTCTCCAGCGAGATGTTCTGCTGGAGAGCCATCAGACGGTCTACGCGCTCCTCCTTGACTTCGGCGGGCACATCGTCCTTGAGTTTGGTGGCGGAGTAGGTACCCTCCTCCTCCGAGTAGGGGAAGACACCCAGACGGTCGAACTTCACCTCACGGACAAAGTCCAACAGCTCCTCGAAATCCTCCTCCGTCTCGCCGGGGTAACCCACCAGCATGGTGGTGCGGAGGGCGAGGTCGGGAATGGCGGCCTTCAGACGGTGAATCAGCTCCACGGCCTCGGCCTTGGTGTGACGGCGCAACATGGCTTTGAGTTGCGCATCGGAGATATGCTGGAAAGGGATGTCGAGGTACTTGCAAATCTTGGGCTCCTCGGCCATCACCTCGATGACGTCCTGAGGGAAGGCCGACGGGTAGGCATAGTGCAGACGAATCCACTCCACACCCTCGATACGGCACAGACGGCGCAACAACTCGGCGAGCATACGCTTGCCGTAGAGGTCGATGCCATAGTAGGTCGTGTCCTGCGCGATGACGATGAGTTCCTTCACACCGCGAGCCGCCAACTTGCGAGCCTCCTCCTCGATTTCCTCCATCGGAACGGAGACATGAGGTCCGCGAATGAGGGGAATGGCGCAATAACCGCACTTCCAGTTGCAACCCTCGGCAATCTTCAGATAGGCGTAGTGGCGGGGTGTGGTCAGCATACGCTCCGTGGCGTAGCCGCAACCCTTGGCGGCACCCAGTCGCTCGACGATGTCGTCGATGGTGCGCGCACCGAAATACTCGTCCACTTCGGGAATCTCCTTTCTCAAATCGTCGGCATAACGCTCCGAGAGGCAGCCGATGACGAAGAGTTCCTCGATGAGCCCCTCGTTCTTGGCCTCCACGGCACGCAGAATCATGTCGATGGACTCCTCTTTGGCGTCACCGATAAAACCACATGTATTGATGACCACCACATTGACATCGGTGCTGTCGCTGTCGTAGATAACTTCATAACCTGCGGCAGCCAAACGCGCCATGAGGTGTTCGGAATCTACCGTATTTTTGGAACACCCGAGGGTGATGACATTAATTTTTTTCATCTGCGAAAAGTGCGTTTACAAATTGCTTGCGGTCGAAAATGCGGAGGTGGTCGATGCCCTCACCGATGCCGATGTAGCGCACCGGCACACGGAACTGGTCACTGATGCCGATAACCACACCACCCTTTGCCGTACCGTCGAGTTTGGTGATGGCCAGCGAGGTGACCTGTGTGGCTTCGGTGAACTGCCTGGCCTGCTCAAAGGCGTTCTGTCCCGTAGAGCCGTCCAGAACGAGCATCACCTCGTGGGGGGCATCGGGAATGACCTTCGACATCACGTTGCGAATCTTGGTCAGCTCGTTCATCAGACCGATTTTGTTGTGCAGACGGCCGGCGGTGTCAATCAGCACCACGTCCGCGCCATTGGCTTTGGCCGATGCCAGCGTGTCGTAAGCCACAGATGCAGGGTCGGAACCCATGTTCTGGTGCACCATGGTGGCACCTGCACGGTCGGCCCACACCTGCAACTGGTCGATGGCCGCCGCACGGAAAGTGTCGGCAGCACCAATCCACACCTTGCGGCCTGCCTTGGTGAGCTGTGCGGCGAGCTTGCCGATGGTGGTCGTCTTACCGGCACCATTGACACCCACCACCATCACCACGTAGGGTTCGCCGGGTTTGGCATCCAAACCGAAATTTTCCTCCGAGCCGTGAGCCTCCTCCATCAGTGACGAAATCTCGTCACGCAGAATGCCCTGCAACTCCGAAGTGTTCATGTATTTATCCTTGGCCACACGCGCCTCGATGCGCTCGATAATCTTCACCGTGGTCTTCACACCCACGTCCGAAGTGATGAGCACCTCCTCCAGGTCGTCGAGCACATCGGCATCGATGGTCGAACGACCGGCTACGGCACGCGCCAACTTGGAGAAGAAACCACTCTTGGTTTTCTCCAGACCGGCATTGAGCTCTTCCTGTTGCTTCTCGACCGACTGCTGCTCTGCGACAACCTCTTCGTGAGGGGCGGCATTGTCTTTCTTTTTCTTGAAAATATCGAAAAATCCCATATATATTGTATTTATCCGACAAAGATAATGCAACGACACGGCACAAACAAATTTATTTACATGTTGATACAACATGTATCGTTTTTCGGAGGGCGTCACCTCGTAATCCTGAAAATTTCACTATATTTGTGAAAATATGCATTTAGAACAGTATGAAAAAAACCATTCTTTTTCTTCTGATGACGCTGGGCTGTGTGCTCGGTGTTTCGGCTCAGGATTTGATTGTCAAGATTGACGCCTCGCAAATCGAAGCCAAGGTCACCGAAATCTCTCCCGAGCAGATTCGATTCAAGAAATTCACCAACCTCGAGGGTCCCACCTACGTGTTGCCCACCCGCGAGGTACACTACATCAAATTCAGCAACGGCGAAACCGAATATTTCAACCGTGAACAGCAGATTCCCGCAACGCCTGCCGCACCCGTGACCCCTGCCACTCCCGAATCGCCCGTGACCCCCGTCACTCCCGTTGCACCCGTTGCACCCGCTGTTACAGAGTCTGCCCCCGTTGAGTCGCAGCCTGCCCCCTCGCGTCCCGAAAACGAATACCGCGAGAACAACAAACGCGCCTACACCTACTACCGACAGGGTTACACCCCCGGTGACATCTACGACCGTGACGGTGTGCGCGGTCTTGTGGTGGTGGTCGATGAGAGCGGTATGCACGGACTGCTGATGTCGTTTGACGAGATGAACCTCCAGTGGAGCACCTTCCGCAAGCCCGAATGGAAGACAATCGGTGCTTCGGAACGTGGTGACGGAGCGGTGAACATGGCCACCGTCGAGCAATACATCGCCGAGCACGGCCTGTCGTGGGACAACTTCCCCGCCTTCAAGTGGTGCCGCGAGAAGGGCGAGGGCTGGTATCTGCCCTCCATCGACGAGATGTTGAAAATCGGTCACAACTACAACGGAGGTTCGCGTCTGCATGTCAATCGCGACTCCCGTTCGAAGTTCAACGACAACCTCCGCAAGAGCGGCGGCGAGCGTATGGACCGCATCGTCTATTACTTCACCTCAACGGAAGCTGACGAGAAAGAGGCCTTCACCACCCACATGGACCTCGAACCGCCCTACGTGGTGAACATTCCCAAGCACAACAAATTCCTGGTGCGTGCCGTCCGCAAGTTCTAACAGGACAAGTATAGGAGAGGGGACGCGGTCATCACATCGCCCCCTCTCCTTCAGAGCATAAAAAAAGACGAAGCAGAATTTCCTGCTTCGTCTTTTTTTTACTAATTCGACCGACTTATTTTATCCATTTTATCCATCGATAATCTTCCTCCGCACCCCACTGCACATGCCACACATGGCCATTAAATTTATCCAGCAGGAGGAAGGTGTAGATATTTTCAGTCGGATAGAGTTCAAAATTACTGTATCTGCTTTCAGCCAAATTGACCAAATTCACGGGAACAATAAATTCACCGGTTCTTTCCAAAGACCACTGAACTTGGAAAATTCGTCCCGATTTGGTATCTAATCGCAAAAACGTATAGATATTCTTGGTCGGATAGAGTTTATAGTTCTCTGTGTAATCCAAATCGCCGGCCACCTTGTGTTCGATACGATTTAGCAAAGAATCTGTCTTTTCGTAGGTGTCCTGTGCATACGCCCCCGAACACATCAACAAAAAGAATAGCATCAATACTCTTTTCAACATCGCAGCGCGGGTTTTCGCTACAAGAAGGGCAGCTTCACCACCTCGGCCTTGAGCAGTCTGCCACGCACGGGAACGGCGATAACCGTACCTGCCTTGGCATATTCGGGCTTCACATAACCCATACCCACACCGATTTTGAGTGACGGTGACATGGTACCCGAAGTCACATGACCGATGATGTCGCCCTCGACCGAGGCCAACTCATAGCCGTGACGCGGAACACCGCGGTCTATCATCTTGAAACCTACCAGCTTGCGGCTCACGCCCTCGGCCTTCTGACGGGCGAACAACTCTCTGTCGATGAAATCCTTGCCCTCGGCGAACTTGGTAATCCAGCCCAGACCTGCCTCGATGGGCGAAGTGGTGTCGTCGATGTCGTTGCCATAGAGACAGAATCCCTTTTCCAGACGCAGGGTGTCGCGTGCGCCCAGACCGATGTTCTTCAGTCCGTACTCCTCGCCGGCAGCCCACAGTGCCTTCCACAACTTCTCGCCGTCCTCGTTGGCCACGTAAATCTCGCAACCGCCTGCTCCCGTGTAACCCGTAATCGAGAGAATGGCATCACAGCCTGCCACCTTCATCTTGCGGAAGGTGTAGTACTCCATCTCCTCGACCGGCTCGTCACACATCTTCTGCACGACCTTCATCGCCAGAGGACCCTGTACCGCCAGCTGGCAAATCTCATCGGATGCGTTATAAAGTTCTTTGCCGTGTCCGGCTTCCATACCGAAAGCCTTGCCCTCGCGGCAGATGTGTTCCCAGTCCTTTTGGGTGTTGGCGGCATTGACCACCAGCAGATAGGTCTCGGCATCGATGCGATAGACCAGAATGTCATCGACGATACCGCCCTTGCCGTTGGGCATGCACGAATACTGCACCTTGCCGTCGTAGAGTTTCGACACATCGTTGGAGGTGATGTGCTGCAAGAGGGCTTCGGCCTTGGGACCTTTCACCCATATCTCACCCATGTGGCTCACATCGAACACACCCACACCGCTTCTCACGGTGAGATGTTCGTCGTTGATACCCGAAAACTCGATAGGCATGTTGTAGCCTGCAAATTCCGCCATTTTGGCACCTGCGCCGATATGGCAGTTGGTAAAGACAGTAGTTTTCATATAGCAGTTTTAAGGTTTTAGGTTGTTCGGTGGTGGTGTTTACTCTCCTACTCGCGGCGTTTCACGCCCAGACGCGGGCAACGGTGGAACTCCCTGGTGCGGTCGAAGAGGTAGCGGTAGGTGGTGTGCATCTTGTGACGTGTGGCACACACGTAGTTCTCAATCATGCGGTTCATCACGGGGTTGAAGTCGCCAATCCATGCGAACTCGATGGTCTTGTAGTGGTTGCGCGGTGTGCGCAGGTAGGTCTCCAGAATGTAGCCCATGATGCCCGACTCGACACCCTTGCCGTGGAACTCGGGCACGATGCCGAAGATGACGCCGAAGATACGGTCGGTGGCGTGCTTGACCTTCAAATCCCACATCAGGCGGAGCTTCTGCCACAAGCCGAACTTACCGTTGTACTTGCCGATGATGCGGTTCAGGTCGGGCACCATGATGAAGAAACCGATGGGCTCGTCGTTGAAGTAGGCGAAGAAGATGATGTCGGGGTCGATGATGGGCTTCATCTTCTGCATCATGTGCTGTGCCTCCTCCCGGGTCATGGGCTTCACACCCGAGAACAACGACCACGCCTTGTTGTAGACGATGCGGAAATTCTCGGTCTCCTCCTCCAGATGCGCCATGTCGATGGGTCGGTAGCTGTAACCGGGCATGGTGGCCAGACGCTTGGCACGCTCGTGGACACGGGCATTGACATCGTCATCGTAGATTTTCCAGATGTAGGTATTCTGATTGAAGTAGTTTTTGAAACCGTAGTTCTCGAACAGCTCTTTATAATAAGAGGGGTTGTAGGCGTTCTCGAAGAGGGGCTGGAACTCGTAACCCTCGACCAGAAGTCCCCACCACGCGTCGCGCTGACCGAAGTTGATGGGGCCGTCCATGGCCTCCATACCGCGTGCGGCGAGCCACATACGCGAAGCCTCGAACAACATATTGGCCACCTCCTGGTCGTCAATCGACTCGAAGAAGCCGCAACCACCCGTGGGCTGCTCCTCCAGTGCGGCCTTCTCCTTGTTGTAGAAGGCGGCGATACGGCCTACCACCTCACCGTCGGCCTTGCGAACCACCCAGCGCACCGCCTCGCCGTCGGCAAAGAGTTCATTGACCTTGGGGTCGAAGATTTTGCGGATGTCGTCATCGATGGGACACACCCAGTTGCGGTTACCCTTGTATATTTTTTTGGGCAGGTCGAGCCATTCGCGCTCGAGTGCCGCAGTGGTCACTTCCTGAAGAAGATATTTCTCCTGACTCATTTCTTTCTTACTTTATGATTGATTTGAACAAAGGTAACGATTTTTTCGTGAAATAGGCGAAGATTCCACCAAAAGAGAGGGGCCGGTGACAATAAGATAAAATGATGATTTTTTTACTTGCCCCACAATTTGCCTATAAAATAGCTCTCACACCATTTATTTATAAGATTATAATAATCTCGAAGAAATTTTCAGAAAATAATTACAATGTAATGGAAATATTTTTATATTTGTAATAAGAAACAACCTTAAAATTTCAAAGATATGGAAGTAAACAAAATCATGGCAGACCTTGAGCGCAAGCACCCCGGTGAAAACGAATACCTGCAGGCTGTGCGCGAAGTTCTCGAATCGATTGAAGAGGTGTATAACCAGCACCCCGAGTACGAGAAGGCTAAAATCGTAGAGCGTCTTGTCGAGCCCGACCGCATCTTCACATTCCGTGTGACATGGGTAGACGACCAGGGCGAGGTACAGACCAATTTGGGTTACCGCGTACAGTTCAACAGCGCTATCGGTCCTTACAAAGGCGGTTTGCGTTTCCACAAGGCAGTCAATCCTTCCATGCTGAAGTTCCTCGGTTTCGAGCAGACTTTCAAGAACGCACTCACCACACTCCCCATGGGTGGCGGTAAGGGTGGTTCGGACTTCGACCCCGTGGGCAAGTCCAACGCCGAAATCATGCGTTTCTGCCAGGCCTACATGACCGAATTGTGGCAGAACATCGGTGTCGATACCGATATTCCCGCAGGAGACGTGGGTGTCGGCGGTCGCGAAATCGGCTTCCTCAACGGTATGTATCAGAAACTCGCCCGCAAGTACCACACCGGCGTTATGACCGGTAAGGGTATGGCTTGGGGAGGTTCAATCCTTCGTCCCGAAGCAACAGGTTTCGGTGCGCTCTATTTCGTGGAGCATATGCTCAACAAGGCCGGCAAGAGCATCAAGGGTGCCAAGGTGGCTATCTCGGGCTTCGGTAACGTGGCTTGGGGTGCGGCTACAAAGGCTACCGAGCTGGGTGCCAAGGTCATCGCGCTGTCGGGTCCCGACGGTGTGTGCCTCAACCCCAACGGTATGAATCCCGAGAAGTTGGCCTATATGCTTGAGCTGCGTGCTTCGAACCGCAACGTGGTGGCTCCCTTCGCAGAGAAGTTCCCCGATGCAACATTCGTTCCCGGCAAGAAGGCTTGGTCGGTTCCTTGCGACATCGCTCTGCCTTGTGCATTCCAGAACGAGTTGAACGGTGACGATGCTGCCGAGTTGCTCAAGAACGGTACATGGTGCTGCGCCGAGGTGTCCAACATGGGTTGTACTCCCGAAGCTATCCATACCTTCCAGCAGGCTGGCATCCTCTTCGCTCCCGGTAAGGCAGTCAATGCAGGTGGTGTAGCCACTTCGGGTCTGGAGATGACTCAGAACTGTATGCACATCTCGTGGGCAGGTGCCGAGGTGGACGACAAACTCCACTTCATCATGTCCAATATCCACGAGTCTTGCGTGAAGTACGGACAGCGTCCCGACGGCTATATCGACTATGTAAAGGGTGCCAACATCGCCGGCTTCATGAAGGTCGCTCAGGCCATGCTCGAGCAGGGTATCATCTAATCGAGGCCACACTGCTGCCCCACAATCGGGGCGTGGCAAAAATGTATATGTATTGAGGAAGAGGGCAACTTTCGGGTTGCCCTCTTTTATTGTCGGGGAACCCACTCATGACGAAGCCCCGCCCAAGGCAACCGCCCGAAGACAAACGCTCCGTCCTCCCCGACCGCACAAAAAAACAGGCAGCTCTCAACTCGGGGAACTGCCTGTCATATTTATATATAAGGTATCACGAGCGTCTGCGAAGCAGGGTTCTGATGACATCGCCACCGATGGCCATCAGCGATGTGGCACCGATAATCACGCCCCACTCCTGCCACGAGAGAGGCACGGTACGGAAGACCTCGCCGCCCACCTCCACGATGAAAATCTGACCCACACCGATGGCTGCCAAAATCAGGAGGAACTCCCGGCAACCCTTGAAGGAGGAGAAGACCGAATGTGTGGTGGCAAATCCCTTGGCGTTGAACATATTCCAGAACTGGAAGAAAACGAAGGTCGAGAAGAATATCGTGAGGTCACGCACCGAGACTTCACCATCGACCCAGTGCCACCACATGAGCATGCTCATCAGCACGACCACCATCACCACGCCACACGACAGGAGGGTCATGCCCATGGCTTTCGAGATGACGAACTCGTCACGCTTGCGCGGCTTGTCCTTCATCACCTCGGGGTTGGGCGGCAGGGAGGCCATCGCCATCGCCGCGAAGGTATCCATGATGATGTTCACCCACAGAATCTGCACCACCGTGAGGGGCATCTCCGTTTCGAACAACGCACCGAGGAAGCAGATGAGTATGGCGGCAAAATTGATGGTCAGCTGGAAGAGGACGAAACGCTGGATATTGCGGTAGAGCGAACGACCCCACATCACTGCCGTGGCAATCGACGAGAAAGAGTCGTCGAGCAGGGTGATGTCCGATGCGTCCTTCGCCACCGAAGTACCCGAACCCATCGAGAGACCCACATTGGCAAAGTTGAGTGCCGGGGCATCGTTCG
>RCNH01000241.1_pt1 | contig 25368 bp, 25 predicted proteins | sample 2041161 | NCBI WGS metagenome assembly RCNH01 (sample SAMN09708215, study PRJNA481090) | Feces metagenome, whole genome shotgun sequencing project. | biome: feces | host: Leptonychotes weddellii | place: Antarctica: Sion Island | collected 2010-03-01 | reverse complement strand
AGCTGCGGCGCAACGGAATCCCAGTCCATCGCCAAGCTGCCCATGCCTGCCCTGGATCTGAAGGCCGCCATGGCACAGGGCAATGCATATGCCCAGAGCCAGTACGGTTGGTACATCGATACCAGCTTCAATCCGGATATCAGCGGTTATGAGCCTCCCCTGGATATGGATTTACAGCGAGCCACCGAAAGAGGGCAAGCAGCTCTTAACAGAGATATGCGTCAAGAAGTCGATGCTCTGTATAGCTCGCTAGATTCCGGGCCGTATGGAGCTGAAGGGGTCACTGTTAACTGCGTGATCCGTGAAGTAAACGGCGTCCTCTGGCTGTATGTATGTTATTAACCTCATATTGTTACAAGTTCCCAATCTCTTTCGAGATTGGGAACTTTTTATATAAAAAACCAAGAAAGGAACGTTGTATGAACAAGATAAAAAAAATCACAGCTCTGGCATTAGCACTTCTGCTTCTCATGGGTTCTTCGCCTATCGCCCAAGTGGCAGAAGCCGCAGAAGAAACACAGGTCTCTACCACTATAGAAGAGCCGCTCGAAACTACCATAGAACCGACAGGGCCAGAGGATAGCGCAGAAAAACCGGCAGAAAATACCGTCCCGGACGAAAACACAGAAAAAACGACAGAAAATACTGTCCCGGACGAAAACACAGACCTCAGTTATGACGAGCTGATTGCAGAGGCGTACCGCCTAGCGGCGGTAGACGGGCAGGAGCCTGCCATGCTGCCGACGGGCTATATCCAAGAATTATACGCTGAAATGGTTGGAGACACTATCGATTCCCCTGCGCTGTACGCATCCATGCGGCCTGTCTCTAATAAAAACCTTCCAGTTCCACGGACATATTATAATTTGTTTTGGAAAAACCCGAATAGTGGCAACAACTGGCAAAAATGGAACGGATCCTGGTGGATCGAAAAATTTGATTACTTCGAACTCTCGACCGGTCAGACCGGCTATTGTATCGAGCCGTTCAACTCCGATCCCGCTATTGGAAGCGATAGAATACCCATGCGGTGGGACGATATCCATGTAAAATGGGCATCCGCCGGAGGCAGTTTTGAACAAGAGAAACAGCGTGGCATTGCCCTTGCCCTGGCCTACGGTGCGCCGAATAATGGCGACACATCTGATGAAGGTAAATGGGCAACCGCCGCTCTGGTATGGGATATGGCTTGCGGTTACCGTAACCCCAACGGCACACTGCGGTTCTCCCCTTCGCCTTTTGAGACTGTTCTAAGAAATAACCGCCCGGAGGTTTACGCTAAATTCACAGCAATTGTAGACGCACTGAAAAATTATAAGGTGATTCCCAGTTTCGCATCCCCCTACCCCTCTTGGATTAATGAAAACTCGACGCATACACTTCAGCTCCAATCTGATGGAAATTATTCCGTCACACTACATGACACCAATGGTGTGCTGGAGCACTTCAATTATACCAGTAACATCCCCGGCCTGAGTTTTTCCAAACACGGAAACGACTTAACCATCACCGCTACCCCGGCGGCAGCCGAGCAAATCTCCACGGGCAGCACTATTAACAATCGTGGCCATGAAGTAGCGATTGACCCAGCACAGGTCTGCACAGTCTGGCGCACCTCCGGTAATGCACAGCTGATTGCTTGCCTGGATTCCGCCCTTGACCCCACGCCGTCCTATTTTAAATTGACAGCAAAGGAACCCAAAGGGCGTATTGTTGTCACAAAAATAACAAACACTGGTAATAATCGTGCAGATTGGAAGTTTGATGTATTCACAGACACTCAGTGTACAGACCTGGTTGATACACTGAGTGTCAGCGATGTTGACGGCTGGGGTTTTTCCGGCGAACTCGATCCTGGAACATACTATGTCCGGGAGCGAGAGGCCCACGAAAGCGCAGATCAATACCCATATTGGACACTTGACACCTCCGTGATGCGATACGAGGTCGAAGCCGATAAGGATACTTGGCCCCGCCGAGATCAGATGTTTTTTAACGATCACCAAGGCCGAATCCATGTCCAGAAAACAGTAAACACAGGCACTGATTGGCGTGACGGCTTTATTTTTGATATTTACAACGACGCAGGAGAATTGGTGGAAACCCTCACGACGGACACAAACGGAGATGCATATAGCTCCCTGCTTTCACGGGGTACATACACTGTCGTTGAACGGCAATCCGGTAATTATTGGGATTGTGACACATCGGAGCACACCGTAGTAGTGCGTCCGGGCGAGACCACGACAGAAACCTGGTATAACCGCCTAATGGGCCAAATCGAGGTCCACAAAGTGGCTATTAACGGATCTGCATCAGGATGGAATTTCGAGATATACGATTCCGCTGACAAACTGGTTGAAAGACTCACCACCGGTGCTGACGGGACGGCCCGGAGTAATTATTTGCTACCAGGACAATACACGGTTCGGGAGCTGCACGATAGAGGCGATTATTGGGAATATGATGTTAATGTTGAACAAAATGTGGTTGTATACCCACGAGTAGATAGCCCCTCGATTGTTGAATACACGAACACACAGCTGGGTAAGATTTCCATCAAAAAATCCATGGCAACCGACGGCCCGCTGGACGGCTGGAACTTCAAAATTACTGATAGTGTTGGAAAAGAAATCCCAGGCTCTCCGTTTACAACCACCGCAGATGGCACCATTACAACTGGTAACCTCGCACCCGGACAGTATACTGTGGAGGAGCTTATTCCGGACGACAGCCCGTATTACTGTAAAGGCGAAAATCCTCAGACCATAACGGTTACAGCAGGCAGTACTGCCGAGGTCAGTTTTACCAATGCGCTCCGGCCGGGTAAGATCTCCATTATGAAGGTCGATCCCAACGGAGAACCGCTGGCTGGGGCAAAATTTATGCTGGAATGGTCGCATGATAACGGCGTAACCTGGACACCCGTCCATTACTCGTTTAGTGAGGATGTTACCCTTGGCGGTTGTAATAATCCTCTTCTGACTGACGGCTGCCTGGTGTCGGATGATGCCGGGCTTGTCGAATTCTGTAATCTTTATCCTACACTTATGTATCGTCTGACGGAAGTAGAAGCCCCGGAAGGGCAGCAGCTGCTTGCTGGCACAGCATGGCAAGGCACACTCCCTCTGGATACTCTAACGATTGCCCTGACCATTTATAACGGCCAGGGTTTTATACTTCCTGCCACCGGCTCCCACGGAAAAGTCGTTTACATTGCAGGCGGTGTCCTGTTAATTACCTCGGCAATAATCTTAATTTGTTATGAAAGGAAAAAGAAAAAATGAAACGAATGAAACAACTGCTTACCCTCACTCTGGCTGTGCTGCTGCTGATGAGCTGTCAGCTCCCGGCTCTGGCTGCAACCGTAGCTGATGCTGGCATCGATCCGTCCAGGACCGGCAGCCTAACCGTGTATGCATACGATATGACAAACGCCGCCAAAGACGGCGTTTGGAGCACAGATAGCTATGTATCCACAGGCAAATACGACCCGGCGGTCAATGCTGCACTGGGAAACCCAAACCGCAAGGGTGGCAGCGATAATATCAGCGATCTGGGCAACGGCGGCACATCCACCGGCTATGCCATTGCCGGTGCGGAGTATCGGTATCTCAAAGTCGCTGACGCATATCAGCACAGTGACAATGGCCGTGTCGAGCTGCTGTATGGCTTTATAAAAGGCCACAAGCTACTCAGCATCATTGGTCTTACAGATGGTAAAAATGCCCACAGCGCCAGCACAGCGGACACCTGGTATTATACATCTGATGCGCTGAACAAAGCTCTGGCAGACACTCTGCGGAGTGATCGCACAGGTGTCACATCGAAAATTGAGGCACTGGCAATCAGTGATGGTACAGCAATGCCCCTCACAGACGGCAGTGGAAAAACAGCTGTAGGAGATCTTCCGCTGGGCTTATACCTGGTGTGTCTCACCAAAGTACCTGAGATGGTCACCTGCACCGCAGAGCCTGCGCTCATTGCGCTGCCTATGACCACCATAGACGGTAACGAGTGGATGTACGATGTGACCGTCTATCCTAAAAATCAGACCGGTATCGTAACGCTGGAAAAGACAGTTCGTGAGAGCGCAGCAGACACTGGTAAAAATGGCGGCACATCCGCTATCACCGATGGTTATGCACATAATGCCACCGGCTCCATTGGAGATACTATGGAGTATCAGATCATCAGTACACTTCCCACTATCACCTCCGCCGCTACCGCCCTCTCCGAGTACAGCTATCAGGATGCACTGGACAAAGGCCTTACCTACTGTTCTCAGCCGGTAATCCAATGGTATGCAGATCGTGACTGCACGCAGCTCATCTCCACCTGGAATAAAGACAGCGGATACTTTACCACTGAACAGAGAAACACGCCGGACGGCAGCATGGCCATGACAATCCGAATAACCGATGCGGGTCTTTCCATCATCAACAACGAAACAGGAAATAAAAACGGGGCATTACATCGTGGATACTCCAACTATACGATGCGAATTACATATAACGCCAAAATCAACAACAGCGCAGTGTTAGGTGACCAGGGCAATCACAATAAAGTAGTACTGACCTGGCGGCGTACCTCCATGAATTTCTATGACACCTTAGTTGACGATTGTCATATTTACTCCTACGGTCTGGATCTGACAAAACATTTTAGCGACGGCCAAATCAAGCAGGCACTTTATGACCAGGTCAAGTTCAAAATGCACAATGATACAGATAACTGTTATATTAAAGCTGAGCTGATTGGCAGCGTATGGCATGTGATCGGCTACACTGACAGTGAGGATACAGCCACAGCACTGCACCCTGTGGCAGCACCCGGACAGCCTGGTAAGATACTGATCCGAGGCCTGGAAGATGATACATACACAATCCCGGAGATCTCTACGGCTGATGGATATCAGCTGCTCACCACGCCCATCACGCTTACGATTTCCGCAGCAGATGATAAACGAAATTGCTCCGTATATGGAGAGGATGTCCTGGGTGTGATTCAAAACGATCCCAGGTACAGCTTTGATGGCGGATTAGACCTGAAGCTTTCCAACATTCCCCAGAAAGCCCTGGCCCATAATCACCTAACGGCATCCGCTACACTGGACGGCACCAAAACAGATATGGGCGCAGACGGCAGCTCCTTGCACGCTTTTGCAAAGGTCAATGTCACAAATACTCAGGATTTTGTCATCCCCAAAACCGGTGATAACTTGGGACTACTCCTCCCTGTTTTGGGCTGTGTTCTGATGTTTGCCGCCTGCAGTATTATTATTGTAGGCCGCAAATTCAAATCATAACAAAAGAGATTATGGGCAGGAACATCCTGCCCATAATCTCCCCATATGAGACAGCGTCCATGGTGGACTGCTTGATTCGCTGCAAGAGTGGCAACATTAAGCAATCGGTGGTTCGATTCCCCCCTGTCTTACCAGCAGGAGTTAGTGGTTTTTCTCCTGCATGCTCCAAAGCCGGTATCCAGCAAGTGGATACCGGCTTTTTTAAAACCGAAATCTAAAACTAAAGGGGGAATTCAATGCATAAAAAAAAGCGCAAAGCACTGATAGCTGCTATCCTATTTGCTTTTGGCATAGGTATGTTTAATTTTCCAAGCATTTCTATGCGGCTGAGCAGAAAAAAACAATCATTAACCTGCGCAGTATACAGCAATGATGTACAGACCATTCCACAAGTAGATGTGACTTCGCTGCTTGAGGCTGCGCAATTGTGGAATCAGGCTCTATTTACAGGGACGATTGACCCAATGCAACCAGAGGAAAACGGTTATTGGCAAAAACTCGACCCAGCAGGCAACGGCATCATGGGAGTACTGCATATCCCTAAAATACAGGTAACTCTCCCCATTTATCACGGTACAGACGCCGAAGTCCTTGCACTGGGTGCCGGCCATTTGCCCACAACAAGCCTGCCGATCGGCGGCACCAGCACCCATGCTGCCATCTCTGCCCACAGTGGTATGGCAACCGTTTCCATGTTTGACCGGCTTGGAGAGCTGGAGCTTGGTGATACCTTTTACCTGGAGGTACTGGGGCAAGAGCTATGGTACACGGTAGATCAGATCCGAGTGGTATGGCCTACTGAGATCCAGGATCTCAAGATCACAGAGGGAGCCGATCAAGTAACCCTCATCACCTGCACTCCTTATGGGATTAACACCCATCGGCTGCTGGTGCGAGGGGCAAGAATAGAAAGGAGGTAATTGATTTGCCATTTATCGCAAGAGAGGAACTGGAAGAAGTCCGTCAGATTGATCTGTACACTTACATGGCAAGCAGGGAGTCTGATAATCTGGTTAAGGTTTGTGTCGGCACCTATCGCTTGGTCGAGCACGATAGCGTAGTCATCTCCAACGGCCTGTGGTGCCAGAAAAGCACCGGGATAGGCGGGAGATCTGCACTGGATTATTTAATAAAGGTGAGGGGGATGTCCCTGCCGGATGCTGTAGGAGCCATCAGAGGTGATAGTGGTATAACCTATACTCAGCAAGATTCGTTAGCTCAACGCAAGCCACAGCCCAAAGTATTCTCCATGCCAGCGCTCTGCTGTCAACCATCCCGTGCTATGCAATACCTGTACAGCCGGGGAATCTCCCATAATGTAGCCTTTTATTTTCTTCAGAGCGGCTATCTCGGAGAAACACTTAAGTATCACAACGCCGTATTTATAGGCTATGACTATAACAGCAATCAGCCACAATATGCTATGCTCAGAGGCTGTGGGAGTGATTTTAAAGGCGAAGTCTATGGAAGTGATAAACAATTCGCCTTCCGTCTTTCGACCGGCAGCGAGGTTCTCCATGTCTTTGAGGCTGCCATCGATTTGTTGTCTTACGCAACACTCCTGGATATGCAGGGTGCCGACTGGAAAAGTGATGCGCTCCTGTCATTGGGTGGGATCGCAAAGCTGAAAGGCACGGAGCTGCCCATCGCCTTATCCACATATCTGCAGCACAACCCTCAGACAGCAACCATTATCCTGCATCTGGACAACGATGCAGCCGGACGGGCCGTATCCCAGCAGATCCTGCAGAGGCTCCCGGATGGTATGACCGGAATTGATCGGCCACCGCCTGCCGGGAAAGATGTCAACGATTACTTATGTGCGGTACTCTCAATGTAATACAAGGAGGTGATCACCGTGAAACCTATCACAACACAAGACGCACAGGAAATGATTGAAACAGACTTGACGGGCTGGACAGACTATCCAGACCGGCCCGAAAAAGAAGAAATCTACAGACTGGAGGAGGACAACGATGCAAAATAAGCTTCGGGCCGAAATGGCACGGGAATTCATCGCCTGTCTGGAGCAGGAACAGCTCCCATGGCAGGCCTGCTGGAAGCAGGTCCTTCCCCAAAATGCCATTTCAGGCAAGCCATACCATGGGATCAATGCCCTCTGGCTGAGCCATATGGCAAATGTCAGACATTACGAGGATCCCAGATGGTGCACCTTTCTGCAGGCACAGGAAAAAGGCTGGCAGATCAAGCGTGGATCCAAGGCATGTCGAGTGGAATACTGGGCCTATTATGATACAAAAAAACGCAAGCTGCTTTCCTGGAAAGATGCCGAACATCTACTGAAAACTGATCGTGAATATGCACTGAAAAATTTGCAGCTGTGCAGCCGGATTTACGCTGTATTCAACGGAGAGCAGATCGACGGTATTGCACCTTATGAGCAGGGCCACACTGACATTGGTATTCTTCGACACAATCGGGATACCCTGCTTCGGAACATGGATCTGGGCTACAAAGAAGAAGGCTTTCGAGCTTATTATGATCCATCCTCTGATACGGTCACGCTCCCATCGGAACGTTCCTTCCAGGACAGCTATGGATATATGTGTACATTCCTGCACGAATGCGGTCATGCCACTGGGCACGCCACCCGGCTGAATCGTCCCATGGAAGGCATTTTCGGCTCTCCGGAATACGCCAGAGAGGAACTGCGGGCTGAGATCGCAAGCGCATTTACAGCACAGGCCCTGGGTCTGCAGCTGACAGCAGATCAGCTGGAAAGGCAAATGGACACACATAAAGCATACATTCAGAGTTGGGCGAAGGTCATCGAGGATGCTCCCGATGAGCTGTTCCGGGCAATCAAAGATGCAGACAGCATCTCGGACTATCTCATTGAAAAGGGCGATTTTGAAAACGCTATTGAAGATGCAAAAGAGCATCGTGAGCAACTGTATGAAAATTGGAGCAACGAAACAAACGATCCTGAAACGCAGGAATGGCGGGATACTTTATCCCCTGAAGATGCCCGTTTGGTAGACAGCTGGGATATCCAGTACAACACGGGAATCGCAGATATGTGCGCCGATACCGCCGCAAAAACTCCGGTCGGAGAAGCAACCTTTGCAGACGGCAGCAAGCTGACATTTTACAGCCCGCAGAAATATCTGAAGTTCATTCGTGAGGAACTGGACTATATGACAACCACCGGTTTCCGGTATCAGACATTCTCCCAGGATCCGGAGCTGCGAAAGGCTGTGGATGACATTCTTTATGATTTCTACGGAATGGAGACCGCCAATCGAATTCAATGCGGTCTATCTCCCGACCTGGCTCTTCAGAGAGGTAACGATCCAGATTACGACGACCCTTCCAATGCCGCTGCTGCCGTAGTGCCAGATACAGAAAAAGAGGCGGAGCTTCTCATTTAGTACCCCACGAAAATTCGGCTCAACTTGAGCCGAATTTTCTTTTTCTCAGAAAAGTCTCTTTTACCAGTTCAGTTTATCGGAGGATGAAGCCATGATATGTTTTCGCAAGAGACTGAAAGAAACCGAAGCGAAGGATCTGCTCTCTGCAGCGATTTCCTCAGATTCGCAAGATGCACATCTTGCCTTGAGAGCGGTCCTAAATCAAGCAAGAGCCATTCGCCCATACGCCTGTCATGTTTTCATTGGAGATTCTGATCTTGTTTTCCACAACGCTGACAGATGCTATCTTTCAAATATGTTCCGCATTAGGCAAGCGCTGCAGGCAGGCAAATGGGGGCAGGCTTGCGAGGATCTGACAGGTGTGATATCTTGTTATCATGTTGAGGATGCACGAATCCTCACAGATATCATATCCACATTGGAGGAATTTTTATGATCCCCCTTACCAAGCTGCGTTTCCACCGTAAATACGATCCTTTTTTTCAGACCGGTTCACAAAAGAGAGCTGCTTTCCAAAAAACATTAGACAATGTCACGCAGCTACTACACAGCTATGACGAATACAGCCCCATCAGCCATGAGGTTCACATGCTGAATGTGTTGGATTTTTCCATCAATTTGATTGGAAAAGAAATGTCGTATACGATTGCCGCCAGATTATTGCATATTGGACAAATCACACGCAGGCAGAATTACTGGATCCCTGTTGGGATTAGGAAGGAGGAAGCAGATGGTAAGATGGTCGATCTTTCCAGCATCAGCATCATCAGCGACACATATTCATTTAAGAAGATGAGACGGGCAATTACAGACGTTGCTTCTGTTGGCTGCCAGCACACATCAGACATTTCCGGCATCTGTTATCCCGAGATCCATCTGGCTGTGATCGATAATGGACGTCATCACATTTCAGCATCCATCCCCTACAGACAGGCATCCTGCAAAATGCAGATCCTGCACCTTACGGATGTATTCGATACGCTGCGCACAGATGGTGCTTTCTGGTATCAAGGGCAATCACAGCCTGTTCCTGTTGATGATTACAGACTGGCAGTGCTGTATGAGCTGGCCAGAATCCGGCACACCTTAAATGCACCGCAGGATGAACAGCTTCTCAAAAAGTCAGCCTTTTATGCTGAATGCCACAACCCGTTTTCTGCAGACATAGAACAACTGTACCGTATCAAATGGCTAGAAATGGAACTGAACATTAAGCAGTATCAGCTTGATCAATTGACCGGAAAAAAACAGACAGATGTATGCTTTCAGAAAATTGAGCAATCTCAGCGGCTCCTTCTGCACAAACTGGAGGGGTGGATCCGAAATGAAGGCTATGAACTACTACAGGCCAGACTGGATTTTGAAAAGCAAAACCAACTGATTCAGCAGCAGAAAAAAGAAGAGGCATTCCTTCACGAATAATCCCTTGAAAAATTCGTCTCAACTTGAGACGAATTTTTTTCGGGCAGTTTTCCCGTGCTGTAAGGTTGCTTTCGGGTAGAGCGTGGAACGGATTCTGCTGGCATTTCCTTTCTTCTTTTGCCTCGTTACGGAGGCTCTTTTTTATCCCCAGGATTGCACCATGAAAATTCGGCTCAACTTGAGCCGAATTTTTTCTTGTCCGAAAAAGTTCTGATTTTGGATGGCTTTTCCCTGCGGAGCGCCATCTGAAAATTAGGATAAATGTTCTTTTTTTAGCTTCGTAAAAAAAGTGAGAATATTTTGCAAGCATGGCATTTGTAATACATCCCATTCGGGAATGTTGCCAAATGCCGCTTGTTAGGGGCGATCCCCTAAAACCCCCCTTTTTATAAAAAACTTAGAAAGTAGTTTGGAGGGATGCCGTCTGAAAGAAAAAACAGACACCATCACATTACGATTAAGTCCTACACAACATGATAAATTGCGCCGGTTATGCCAGCAAACCGGCCTTTCCCAGTCTGCTATCATTCGTGCCTTACTGGACGAGGAAGAACTTATTTCAGTGCCGGCAAATGATCTTCAAGAGCTGCTGAAGCAACTGGTGAAGATTGGCACAAACCTTAACCAGATCGCATACAAGGCCAATTCGCTGGGTGTTATCGACAGTGGATTTTATTGGCAGCAGGCAGATCAGCTGCAGGATCTACGCATCCGACTGATGCGCAGACTTCTGCAGCCGTAGGGGGTGTATCGGTATGGCGGTAACTGCAATCTGGCCGGTAAACGGCAGCTTGGCAAATCCCCTCAACTACATCACGCAGGAAAAGAAGGTCACCCAGCAGCAGGAACTGTCTGATGCCTTTTCTCCTGCCGAGCTTCAGGGACTGCTCCACATTATGGATTTCCAAGGGCAGCCAAAAAATCGGTCTGCACTGGAAAACGTCCTGGGGTATACAGTGCAAGAAAGCAAGACAGAACTTGATAGCATCCGCTTTATAACGGGCGTCAACTGTAATGCGGCATCCAGTCTGGAAGAGATGCAGCTGATTAAAAATCATTACCGGAAAAATAAAGGTGTGGCATGTTTCCACGGCTATCAGTCTTTTGCTCCGGGAGAGATCACGCCGGAGCTGGCCCACACCATTGGTGTGGAGCTTGCGAATCGCTTATGGGGAGATCGATATCAGGTCGTTGTGGCCACCCATTTGGACTGCGGACATCTGCACAATCATTTTGTACTGAATTCCGTTTCCTTTGCAGACGGAAAAAAGTATCGTGGAGACTTCCATAGCTATGATCGCTTTCGGGTCATGTCGGACAAGCTCTGCAAGGAATACCAGCTTTCCGTGATCGACCGTCCTCAAACGGGACGGCAGCCAAATCCCAAGATCTACGAAGAACTGGGGGAGCCTGTACCTGTCTCCAATGCAGAGCGTATCCGGCAGGATGTGGATGCTGCCATCTGCTGCAGCGGCAGCGTGGAGCAGTTTTACAGTGTTCTCAAAAATATGGGTTACACCTTCCGCACTGGGGATCTTAAATATTTTACACTTCGTGCACCAGGTGCCGGACGCTCCACACGGCTTGACCGCCGCTATGGGGATCAATACACGCTGGAGGGTATCGCCGCACGGATTCAGAAAAACAGCAGCGCTCCGGTATGGTTCTCCGAAGTGAGCACTGCCCGCCTGGTTCCTAATGGATTGGAAAAGCAGTCTGCCCCTGTTATGCAAAAATATCCTTTGCGTGGGAAATACCCCCTATCTCGAAAAGCGACCGCAAAGAAGTCCCATTTCCGCAGACTGTATCTGTACTACTGCTATCGATTTGGGGTCATCCAGCCCCGGCGTGCACGCTGCCCTCCAGTCTCACGGAAGGAGCTGTACCGTATGCGGAGCCTGTCAGAGGAAACTCGTCTGCTGGTTGCGAATCACATTGACACGGATCGGCAGCTTTTGACCTATCAGCACAAATGCTCTGCGGAACTGAGCAGTTTGTGCGCTCAGCGAAAACAGCTTTACAATCGGCAGCGCACGGAAGGAGGTGAGGCCCTGCAAAATGAAATTGACCTGCTAAGCGCAGAAATCAAAAAACAGCGACAACAACTTAAGCTGTGCAGTCGCATTTTTGAAAGAGTGGAGCGCCAAGCAGAAAAAGAATTCCAGCACAAAGAAGGAGGAAACAATGATGGAATACGAAGCTGCGAACGCAGTCGTGAACATGAGTACGAAAATGATAGGTGACTGTCTGCGGATCGTGCTGGGTATAGGCGGTCAGACAGCACGAATGGCCTTGACACTCACAGGCAAAGGTGCTGAGCGGATCGGTGCCATGCTTTGCGCCATCGCCAAGGAGCAGCACCGCACAAAGGGCAGGATCGGTCTGCATGCCTTCAGCCGACTGGGAAATCGTCAGGAGGTCTTTTCAATCCCTGAAAGTCAGCTGAAAGCTTGGGCTACCCACGCAAAGCAATATAACATTTTGTACGCTGTCATCAAAGACAAAACCCAGGACGGTGTGGTTGATTTGTTTGTGAGGCCGGAAGATGCACCCAGAATCAACCGGATCGTAGAGCGGTACAACATCTCCCTGACCCCTCAGGCATCCGTAACGATGGAGCCGGTTTTGGAAGAAGAGAAAACGGGGCCGGTCAGAGATGACCTTGATGCGATCATCGATGAAGCCCTGGGTATTTCCAATGAAAAAACTGCGGCAGAGCAAGAACAGGAGCAGGAAAGTACTGCTCCTCAAGAAGCTGATGCATCCGACAGCATCTCGCAGCCCCATACACGCACGCCGGAGGAAGAACGGCTTTGGGCTGCAGGTGCCGTTGCATTTACGGTCACAGAAGCAGATGCAGCCGCAAAAGTGGAAACCCTCGTTCCGGATATGCAGCAGGAACCCGCATCCACAGCTCTGCCCTCTCAGAACCTGGACAGGGCTTTTGAAGAAATGTTTCAGAATCAAGTTGAGGACCCTACTGCAGCCCTGCTGAACGGCACTCCATCCGAGATGCCATCCGTCGTGAATCCGATAGGCGCAAACGCACAGATGGAATACTCACAGATATCACAGCAGGGCAATAACTGGACATACGCTGAAGTCAACGAAAAGTGGCCGCTGTCTACCCCGAAATCCGCATTTACAGAAGCCCAGCAAATACAGATCCATGCCTGCTTTGCAAAAGGCCTCAGCGCTCAGCAGGTAGACCGCATCGCCAATCCGGCTCTGCCACCGGAGTACATGGAGTCCTTAAGAAATGTTACAAGGTCTTCTGTGAGGGAAAACATCGACAGGATCCGCAGCAGCACTCAAATCGGCACAGACGTCGGCCAGAAGGCAAAAGAAGCTCTGCGTGAAATCGTATCTGAACGAGGAGGACGATGAATGATGTATCAAAACCCTAACTATCAAGCACAGGAAGAAAAGCGTCAATACTACGACAACATGCGCTCCAATCTTATGCAGATGAAGTCCAATCCCGACTTCTTCCGGCTGTACTTAGGGGTGCAGGGAAACCTGCCCTCTTTTTCTGTCGGAAACTGCATGCTGATCGCCAGGTTCTACCCCAACGCCACCAATGTACATTTGCACTCCACCTGGAGTAAACATGGCATTTCACCACTCAAGGGCTGCACGGGTTTCGGTATTTTGGTGCCAACAGATAAATATAGACGGCCCGACGGTTCTCTCGCCCAGGGATATGATGTCAAGCGAGCCTTCGATGTGATGCAGACAACGGCCGGAAAGGATTACGTCCGCCAGCAGCGGTCGGATGATCGCACCATGCTGCGGCAGCTGCTGGAGTACCAGCGTGGTGCCTGGGATTTTCAGGCAGTAACGCATTGTCCGGATCCTGGCAAAAACATTCAGTATGTATCCGATGGCAGCCGCTACACAATCTACATACAGAAAAACCAGACCTTTGATGGGTTATATCCCGCCTTGGCAAGAGAAGTGTTCTGCGCAGATATTGGGCTCAGAAATGGTATCTCCATTGCTGAGGCAATGCCCAGGGCCTGCTGCTGCGCTTACATGCTTTGCCAGAAGCATCAGATCGATCCCGGACAGATCCTGCAGCAGCTTCCTGAGCCTGAGAAGATCATGGGAACGGATCCGGAAGCGCATGTAAAGCAGCTGAACACGATGCTGGGGGATTATCGAACACTGCTGGCAGAGCTCCCGCAAAAGGAGAAGATGGTGGAACGTGAGATATGAAAAGCAAACGACAATATCTGATCCTGGCACTGTCAGGACTGCCTTTTATGGTCTGGCTGGGCCTTCTGGCAGCACCCTATTGGGGTACGCTCTGGACGGTTATGGACGGCTTATCTCAGGCCATAAAAACACCTTTTCAGATCCATATCGGCAGCAACAGCCTGGCTGCGGTTCTCTTGTTCAGCGGGTTATGGTGCGTTGGGTGTCTGTATGGTGCGGTGTGTGTTCGAAATACCCGATACGGCGAAGAACACGGGTCTGCCACCTGGGGAAATCCTGCACAGATCTGCAAAGAGCTGTCTGTACGGACATTTGAAGAAAATCGCCTTTTCACCCAAAACATGCGGATCAGCTATGCGTTTTTCAAGCATCGGCGCAACGTCAACACCCTGGTAGTTGGCGGCTCCGGCGCTCAGAAATCTCGTGGCTACGCCATTCCAAATGTGCTGCAAAACAACTGCTCAAATATCATTCTGGATCCTAAGGGCGAGATCCTGCGGGGCTGCGGACATCTTCTGGAGGCAGAAGGCACCGTGGTTAAGGTACTGGATCTTATCGACATGGAAAAAAGCCTGCACTACAATCCGTTTCACTATCTGAGAAACGAGAACGATGTACAGACCATGGTGACCACGATCTTTTCTGCCACCACACCACCCAATTCTCAAACAGGGGATCCCTTTTGGGACCAGTCAGCCCAGAGCCTGCTGATGGCGTTCTGCTTTTATCTGTGGCTGGAGGCACCACCGGAGGAGCAGAACTTCGCTATGGTGATGGAGCTGCTGCACTGTACCAAACAGGACGACAACGGACAGTGCATAGCTGACACGCTGTTTGATGAGCTGGCACAGCGGGATCCCAATCACATCGCTTTGCATTACTACAATGAGTATCGGGGTGGACCCCAGAAAACAACGTCCTCCATTCAGATGGTACTTTCGGCCCACCTGAATAAATTCAATCTCCCAGCTCTGGCAAAGATGACACAGGATGATGAACTGGATCTGCGCAGCATCGGTGAGAAAAAGACAGCTCTTTTTTTGAGGCTGTCCGATTCTGACAAATCCTTTAATTTTATCCCATCCATGCTATACATCCAGGTCATCCAGCAACTGTTTGACAGTGCTGATCTGGATCACGGCGGCAGCCTGCCGGTCCATGTGCACCTGCTCATGGATGAATTTGCTAACGTCGCTTTACCGGGGGAGTTTGAGAGCTATCTGTCCACCATGAGGTCTCGAAATATTAGTGCTTCCATCATCCTACAGAACATTGCACAGCTGCGGTTTCGCTTTGAAAAGCAATGGGAAAGCATCATCGGCAACTGCGATGAACTGCTCTACCTGGGCGGCAACGAGCAGTCCACCCACGAGTATGTAAGCAAGGCCCTTGGTGACGAAACAATTTGGGTCAGATCCAACAGTCTCTCCCGTGGCAGCCATGGCAGCTACAGCCGCAACGACAGTACTTCTGCCAGAAAGCTGATGACCCCGGAGGAGGTGCGGAAGCTGCCAAACGAAAAAGCCATCCTGTTTGTCCGGGGTTACTCTCCTGTCCTGGATCGCAAATTCGATCTTATGTCCCATCCCAAGATCCGGCAGACCGCCTTTGGCGGCAGAGAAGCCTACATCCACGCAAGGCCGGATTCCCATGCTGGTGGATGGGAATCTGACACATATCAGATCCTCTCCCCAGAGGATCTTGATGAAATATAATTTATATTGGAGGAAAACATCATGAATCACAAAGAAAATAACAAGGAAAAGCAGAAAACATTGAGAAAAACAGCGATCACCAAGCGTCGCTTTTTTTCTCTATCCACCACTCTGGCCATGCTCCCTGTAATGTTTATCACCGCCTTTGCGGAAGAAGAAGCGGCAGGGCCTGAAACGGTACTTAATAAATTCGTCGACTTTCTGTTCACGGTCACGAGAGTTATCGGTATTGTAGGATGCCTGTTCGGCCTGGTTCAAATTGGTATGAGCTTTAAGTCTCACGATGTGACTCAGCGAGATATCGGTATCATGGCCTTGCTGGGGTCGCTGATCATACTTTTCGCAAAAGAAATCCTAACCAGCATCGGCGTGTCCCTGTAAATATCAACGTCCTTTCTCCCTTATTGGGAGAAAGGACAGAAAGGAGCTAACATGGGTCAATGGATCGAATCAATGTGGGAGTGGGTGCTAGGATTCTGGGGCAGCGGTTTGTCCCAAATCCAGACACTTTTAACAGCCTCTCCCCTAACTTGGTTGAACGGGTCCGTCTGGTCAACTGTGCAGACTATTTACGGCACTGTACAGGGCATCGCCTACGGTCTTATCATCGCTTTCTTTTACATGGGCATGATAAAGACAGGTATCCGTCTGACGGATCTCAAGCGGCCTGAAGTTGTCATATCTGCATTTTTACGCTTTCTCATTGTAAAAGCGCTTATCGACTGGGGACTGGACCTGCTAATTGTGCTGATATCCTTCGGCCAGAAGGTAACAGCAGGTGTCTTCCAAGCAGGCAGCATCAACATCGAAGCCATCACAATGCCGGAAAATGTACTGAACGGGCTCAAGAGTGCTTCCTTTTTTCAAAAGGTGCTGCTCTTGTTTGTTTCGTTACCGGCAATCTTTGTCATTCTTATTCAAACTGTAATGATCGTTTTGTTTGTATTTGGCCGTTTTTTTAAAATCTATGTGGTCGCAGCCTTCGGGCCGCTGCCCATGGCAGCCCTTGCCGGAGAGCCCACCCAATCTATTGGGTGGCGATATTTAAAGCTCTTTGCCGGATTCTGTCTGGAAGGTATTGTCATCTCGATTGCCTGCACCCTGTACACCGTGATAATCACAAACATATCTTTCCCATCAGTGGCAGATGGAGAAACCCTTGTAATGCTGCTGACTTACATGGTCAATGTTATATTTCAGACATTCCTACTAACCGGCATGGTCAAGGGAGCGGACAATCTGGTAGCCCGCATCATGGGATAGAAAGGAGATAGTAATGGAAGAAAGGATCAATCGTGAAATTATGGATTATAAAGAATCCATTGGAGGTCTGGAGCTTCGGCAATTCCTCTGGACTGCCGTTGCAGTAGCCTTGTCTGTCATCGTCTACTTTTCGTTTTCTCATTTGGGTACCAATGTAGTGTCCTGGATCTGTGTTACAGTTGCTATCCCCCCTGTGTTGCTGGGATTTGCGACTTGGCATAAAATGAATGCTGAGCAGATTCTTGCTGTTCTGTATCGCTACATGATAACCCCCAGTCAGCTCTGCTGGAAATGCGATAACCAATTTGTATCTCTCCTAAAACAAGAACGCCAGAAAACAAAGAAAGGACAGAAAACATGCTCAAAACCTTAAAAACTATCAATGCTCAGTCCAAAGAGAAGTTCCATGTTCCCACCAGTGTCCAGCAGGTGCTTCCAATCCAGGACATCTGGGAAGATGGTATTTTTCAGACCGGTAAAACCCAGTACACGGCATCCTACAGTTTTTCTGATATTAACTATCTGATCGCAGGACTGGAAGAACGGAAAAAAATGTACGGCCTTTACCAGGATTTGCTGGGTGCTCTGGGTCCCGGTGCCATCTATAAGATCACAACCAATAACCGCTCTATCAACATGTCCACTTGGGCAGAAAAAACACTTCTCAAACCCAGAGGAGATGCACTCGATGAGTATGTTGCAGAATATAACAACATGCTGAAAGAAAAAATCTCCGAAGCAGCTGGCATCGAACAGGAGCACTACATCACCGTTACGGTTTTTAAGCCTAATATCCAGGAAGCCCGTTCTTATTTTAATCGCATTTGGCCTGCTCTGCAGTCCGCCTTTGGCCGTCTCGGCAGCAAGCTCCAGCCGCTCAATGCAATTGAGCGGCTTAGGATATTCCATGACTTTTTCCGGCAGGGTGAAGATACCCTGTTTCACATGAACTTTAACGAAACCTATCGCAGAGGACATTCTCCTATTGACAGCATTTGTCCTTCCAGCTTCAAAAATGAGGCAGATCACATCAAGATTGGAACGAAATTCGCACGGGTACTTTTCGTATCGGACTATGCCAGCTATGTGTCAGATGATCTGATCGCCAGATTGTCTGAGCTGCCCCGGACAATGATGATCTCTGTCGATGTCATCTCCATTCCCACAGAGGAAACTGCAACGATGCTGCAGCAAAAGCGGGACGGCGTGGAATCCGCCATCGGCAAATGGCAAAATCGCCAAAACCGCAACAATAATTTTTCTGCCACAATCCCCTACCATCTGAGGCGTCAGCAGGAAGAAATGGAAGAATTTATGGATGATGTCATCAAAAATGACCAGGGACTGAACATCGTGGTTATGACCATCATCCACACCGCAGACACCCTGGAACAGTTAAATTCCGATACAGATCGTATCAATGCTATCCGGGACTGTAAACTGCTTACGGCAACATATCAACAGCTGGATGGCATGGTCACTTCCCTGCCCTTTGGTGTATGCCGGATCGCTGCCCAGCGGTCTCTGCTGACCAGGTGCCTAGCTGCCATCTCCATGCCTTTTCGAGTCCAGGAGATTCAGGATCCTGGCGGGATCTGGTATGGCGTCAATGCACTTACTCGGAATCTAATCATTTGCGACCGGCGAAAACTGCAAAATCAAGGAGCGTTTATTTTGGGTGTGCCAGGAGCTGGCAAAAGTATGATTGCAAAAGAGCAGATCATCTTTTTGTATCTTACAACAGATGATACGATCCTAATCAACGATCCGGAGGGTGAGTATTCCCAGATCGTTAGGATTCTGGGCGGCACTGTGGTGAAGATCCAAGCTGGCGGCGAACATTACCTCAACGCCATGGATATGGAATCCGGGTATGGTGAAAAAGGCGGTATTGCTGATAAGTCTGAGTACATTCAGACGCTTTTTGAGCAGATGACCGAAGCACCTCTCACAGCTCAGGAGCAGTCTATCATTGACCGGTGCGTCCTTTTGTTATACCACACCAGATCTGCTGAAAGCTGCACATTGACAACACTGCGAGAACTGCTGCTGCAGCAGCCGGAGCCGGAGAGCCGGTCTTTGGCACTGACACTGGAGCGATTTACAGCAGGAAGTCTGGACGTATTTGCCCACGAAACCAACGTGGACATGTCAAACCGGCTGATCTCCTTTGATCTCTCCGAAATGGGCAAACAGCTGCGTCCCATCGCCCAGCTGACGATCACAGACATTCTGATTAACCGTGTCAATGTCAACTCACGAGCTGGGCGGAGAACGCACATCTTTACGGATGAATCCCAGGAGTTTTTCCGAAACGATCACAGTGCAAGCTTCTTTGACTCTGCCTGGCGGCAGTGGCGCAAGCGCAACGGCTACCCGACGGCAATCACGCAAAATGTATCTGTCCTGCTGGACAACGAAAAATCCAGGGCCATGCTGTCGAACTCAGAAACCGTTGTGCTGCTGAATCAGTCCGATGCCGATCAGCAGCGGCTCAGCAACATATTCCAGATCCCGGATGAGCAGATCCGCTATGTCCGAGGGGCAGAATCCGGATGTGGATTGCTGCTATACGGTGACCGCCGCATCCCTTTTATCAACCGTTTCCCCAGTGATCTGAATCTCTATGACATGATGACCACCAAGCCGGAAGAGGGCTTTCACGGAGGTGCATAAGCATGGACAACCTGCATCCCAAACCCAAAAACAAGAATGTTGTTTTTAGCCGCCGGGTAAAAGCGGCTGTTGATCGTGGGGTCAAAATCGATCACAAGGAGCGGAAGAAGCGTGAGGACACAGATGTATTTGAAGCGTTAGCTGCAGACAAGCTAACAGGTACGCCGCTTACAGTGGCTCTGAAAAGCTCTGCCAAAACCGCAAAGGTCATCTACCATCGCAGGAAAAACGCAGGAAAGGTTTTGGAAAAGCGGCTAAAAAAAGCAGAAAAAGCCGCAGACAAAGCCTGTTGTGCATCCAATACTGCCATCAACGCACTCTCAGCCGAACAATTTTTTCAAAACAGATACGAAACAACCCTCCACAAGGCAGCTCCGGCAGGCACTTCTGCCGGAGCTGCCGAGCAGCGAAAGGCCGGTAGAATCAATACGGTCAGCGATCGGCAGCTCACAGCCCCTAAGCCTGCCACGGCATCTGCCTCTAAAGCACCTTCTTCTAAAAACGTCCGGCAAGCCAGAAAAGATTATGTAAAGTCAAAGAATTACTCTCAGAAAAAAACGAAAAAAGCAGTTAAAAAACAGAAAAAAGCCATCAAGCAGCAAAAGAAAGCTGCAAAAGCACTTAAAATGCGCAGCTCAAAGCTCCTAATCGTAGCTGCTGTAGGTGGTGTTTTCTTTCTTCTGTTCGGTGGTATGATTGCTATTATGTCAACTAGTTTTGGTATCTTTTTCAGCGGGGCGGCGGATGATACGGAAGAAGAGATAACCGTAAGGCAAGTCGTGCAGTCCCTGAACAAAGAGTATGCTGATAAAATATCGGATATCAAAAGCAGTGTTCAAAACGATGAAATCCAGATCATTGATCCCGAGCTTCCCTGGAAAGAGATCCTTACCGTCTATGCAGTTAAGACTTCAGAGGGAGTACCGGAGAAAGAGCCGGAGGGAGAACCAGAGGAAGATAGTGCAGACAAGGGTACGGAAGTTGTCACGATGGATAAGAGGAAAGAGAAGATCCTCCGTGGTGTTTTTTGGCAGATGACGAAGCTGGGATACGCTACGGAGAAATTTGAAAACCCGGATGCTCCTGCTGAGCCGGAACCGGATTCTACAGACAGCACGGAAGAAACAGCAGAAACAATACCGCAGTATCTGACCCGTCTAATCATAACTGTCACGCACAAATCTCTGGAGGATACAGCCGCATTTTACCACTTTACAGATGAGCAAAAAGAATCTATGCGCAATATGTTAGAAAAAGAAAACGATGACATGTGGCGAGATCTCATTTATGGTGTCAATATCCACCTCAAAAATGGTTGGGTAGAACCGCTGGAGGTTATGGATGTCATCAGTCCCTTTGGATACCGGGTACACCCAATTACCGGTGAGTGGAAGCTCCACGCCGGTGTCGATCTAACTGCTCCGGAGGGAACCCCCATACTGGCTATGAAAGACGGAGTCGTTAAGTTTTCTGGTTATGGCGAAGGCAACGGCAATTATGTGCGGATCGATCACGGTGAGGGTTTTGTCTCAACATCCATACACATGCTGTACACAGCCGTGAAAACCGGCCAACAGGTGTCTGCTGGCGATATCATTGGCTATGTTGGTCAAACAGGATGGGCAACCGGTCCGCATCTGCACCTATCCGTATACTATAACGGTGAGCCAATCGACCCCATGTCGCTATTCGTAGAAAGTTCGGTCCCGGAAACTCCCGATTCCCAGGAAACCGGATGACCCCTACCCTGTCGGAATTATTTCTATCGTCTGTAAATAAGCGTTTTTTAGAAAATCGAAGCCCGGAACACCGTTCCGGGCTTCAACCTTTATGAAAGAAAGGAGGCAGCAGCCATGAAAAAGCCAACCGGCTATGTCGCAGTACCCAACTGGATCATTTTTGACAAGGCCATGTACGATACCACGAAGAAGATCCTGGTCACAATGCTGGCATATTCAGATCGTAAAAGATCCCTCTGCAAGGCTCACAGAGAGCTGGCAGAACTCAGCGGCTGCTGCCGTAACACCGTTGCCCAGGCCATCGGAGAGCTACAGCAGCGTGGTCTGCTGTTCTCCACCCGCCGGTACTACTACAGCAAGCGTCTGAGCCGGATCGTCCGGGCCAAGTCCCGGTATATCCTGCGGAGCTGCCAGTCCGGCCGCAGCTTTACCCTGGTCCCCCGCTCTTTGCTGCAGGATGATCTGACACCTGCAGAGTTTGTCATTGCCCTGCACATCTACAGGATCAGCGGGCGCACGGGCCGCTGCTGCCCCTCTCTGCGCCTGCTGGCTAAGCTGAGCGATCATGCCAAAGCAACCATTTGCCGGGCTGTTAAGCAGCTGCAGCGCCGCCAGGCAGTATCCCACCTGCGCTGCCAAAAGCAAAATCGTGCCTACAGCTGTAACAGCTACTATCCCACGGACTGGGTACGGAAAAAGTTCCGCAGAAAATATCTCTCAGTCACAGGTGGTCTCAAATTTGAGCATCCTATGGTTACTAAAAAGATAACATATGGTTTTACTGGGCTGAGAACAGAAAAAGGTGTCGCCCAATTCGGCAATATGCTGAATTTTTCAGATTATTTCTCTCTTGAGACAGGTTTTTATCGGGATGGCACTGCCGTTCGGGTGTTCGTCACAGAAGAACAGTTTTAAAGTCAACGGGGATATTATACCCTTTTTCCTGTGATTTTCCGGTTATCCAAAACAGCTAAGGTAATGTTGTCTCCCAGTTGAATACATATCTCTACTTATGAATCAACCCTGCGATGTTAGGCTTTCCCGGCCTGTCCGGCCGGAGGTTTGCCAAGACATCCACCAGGCCTGGGCCTCCCTATAGGCTCACCCCAGATATCAAAACAGAAAGGATCAGCACTATGAACGAAAAAAGATTCCCTCCCAACTCAGAAGAAACAGACGAATACCGTTCCGGCTACGAAGCCGGTAAACTCCAGGGCATACATTCGGCAACCATCCATCACCTGCAACATATCATACGGCAGCTGCATTATACGCCAGAGCAGGCGATCACTCTGCTGCAGATCCCTAAATCCAGCAGAAACTCTTATATCAAGATCATGCAGAATCGAATCAAACAAAAGCCGGAAAAATATAAGTAGCCACTGCCTATATTTTAGCGAACTTATTATTGACAAACTAAATAGCGTACATTATAATGTACATACAGAAAGGTGAGGTGATGATGATGATTACCGTAAATGCTACTAATTTCAGAAAAGATATTTTTTCCTTCTTATCTCAAGCAATACGCTACAATGAAACAGTGAATATTAGCACCAAAGAAGGCAACGCAGTTGTCTTGAGCGAAGAAGAATACAACGGTCTTATTGAATCCCTGTATCTATCCTCCTGTCCGGAGACGAAGCAACAGATCCTGGAGGGTCTGGAGACACCTATCAATGAGTGCCTTACTGAAGACGAGGTACAGTGGTAATGTGGAAGATTCTTTATACAAAGAAGGCAGCGGAGGATATTAAACGGCTGAAGGCGGCACACTTAGATCAAAAAGCACATAGCTTGATTGAGGTTATTGCTGTCGATCCATTTCAATTTCCACCATCCTTTGAGAAACTCCAAGGTGATCTGTTCGGGGCCTACTCGCGACGTATTAACATTAAGCACCGCCTTGTTTATGAAGTCTTGGAGGATGAACACATCGTAAAAGTGCTTAGCATGTGGACTCACTATGATTTTTAGCCTGCGTTTGGGCCAGTAGTGTAAGTAAAATAGAAAGAAATAGACAGAGAGGTATACCATGGTAACATTGTTCCTATTAGCGTTTGCGATTGTATGTACTATTGTTTTTAGTGTGATTGCAGCCTTTTTTCACAATGTCATCTTATTTGATTCATTAGCATTTGCAATAGTAGGAGGTATCTATACCAATCAGCAATTTGGAATTCATCCTGCCTATTGTTTGTTAATTGGTATTGGAATTTTTATTTTATTGATTAGCTTGCACACATTCAAAATTACCTTCTGGATCATTGGAATCGCATTTTCTATTTTTTGGGCATGGGCCTTCGGGATGTTGGCCTATGAAGCATCCGGCTACGATCCAATATGGGGTTGGGTAATTGGCGGCCTATCTTTCGCCATGATGATAGGTTTGCATTTGAAATCCCGTGAGGATATGCCGACGATTGATGAATCTATCGCATGACATAAAAGGCGGAGCGTTTCCGCTCCGCCTTTTGTATACAGCCCCTTGTTCCTTGACTTTTCAGGGAAAAACCTGATAAGTTTTAAATTATTAAAAATTAATAAAAAGCCTTGACAAAGTCAGAAAATAGTAATACAATGTATTACAGAAGGAGGGATATATATGACAATCTCTATCAGACTTTCTGACACCGAAGCAGATCTTTTCAAAAGCTATGCAGCGATGCATAACATGTCGATTTCTGATCTTGTCAGACAATCCATTCAAGATCGTATCGATGACGAATATGATCTGAAGGCTTTCGACGAAGCCATGGCAGAGTATCGGAAGAATCCGGTAACCTACTCCCACGCAGAAGTATGTAAGATGATGGAGCAGCTGGATAATGAATTATACGATTGAGTACACCGCTCAGGCCGTAAAACAATTAAAAAAAATGGATCGGCATGTACGGAAATTCATCCTTAGCTGGATCCAGAAAAACTTAGTAGACTGCACAGATCCCAGACAGCACGGCAAGGGTCTGACCTCTAATCGCTCAGGCCAGTGGCGTTACAGAGTAGGCGACTATAGAATACTTGCCAACATTGAAGACGACCGTGTAGTAATTTTGATCCTAAGCATAGCACACCGCAGCGAAGTCTACAGCTGATTTCCATCGCTGCTATCCCTTGACTTTTACAGTCAAAACAGTTATTATCTAACCAGATGCAAAAAAATCCAGCCCTCTATTGGAAGTAGAGGACTGGATAAAGGCATCGTGTACCTTGTCAACACCGGACCAACCAAGTGTTATCAAGGACAAGCATACCAAAACCGGTGTGATTTGTCAAGCGATTTCACGCCACGGTGAAAATAATTCTGAGCATTCCCATAGTCATAGCTTTCGGCCTGGTCAGCCGATCACGCATTGAGTGGGCGTCCAACCCGTACGGACGAGGCGCAGCTCCTCTTTTTTGAGACAGCTGTAGGAATTGACCAGATCTGGTGATAAGCGCTTAAACGCCTGCCAGGTGCCTGACCGTTCAGAATCTACGCTTTACTCTGGTTATAGTAACACCCTACCCAGACACTGAGCTGCTCAATGTCTGGGTAAGTTGTTATGGTGGGGGAGGACGGATTCGAACCATCGAAGCGATACGCAGCAGATTTACAGTCTGTCCCCTTTGGCCACTCGGGAACTCCCCCATAT
>RCNH01000240.1_pt1 | contig 25380 bp, 24 predicted proteins | sample 2041161 | NCBI WGS metagenome assembly RCNH01 (sample SAMN09708215, study PRJNA481090) | Feces metagenome, whole genome shotgun sequencing project. | biome: feces | host: Leptonychotes weddellii | place: Antarctica: Sion Island | collected 2010-03-01 | reverse complement strand
CTGACCAGCCCTTCCTGATGCCCGTTGAGGACGTCTTCACCATCTCCGGCCGTGGTACCGTTGCTACTGGCCGTGTTGAGCGTGGCGTTATCAAGAAGAACGAGAACGTTGAAATCGTTGGTCTGGCTGAGGAGAAGAAGAACACTGTCGTTACCGACATCGAAATGTTCCACAAGCTGCTGGACTACGCAGAAGCTGGTGATAACATCGGTGCTCTGCTGCGTGGTGTTGACAAGAAGGACATCGAGCGTGGTCAGGTTCTCTGCAAGCCCGGTTCCATTCATCCTCACACCAAGTTCGCTGGCCAGGTTTACGTCCTGTCCAAGGAAGAAGGCGGCCGTCATACTCCCTTCTTCAACAACTATCGTCCTCAGTTCTACTTCCGTACCACTGACGTAACCGGCATCATCACTCTGCCCGAGGGCGTTGAGATGTGCATGCCTGGCGATAACGTTGTTATGAACGTTGAGCTGATTACCCCCATCGCTATCGAGAAGGGCCTGCGTTTCGCTATCCGTGAGGGTGGTCGTACTGTTGGCTCCGGTGTTGTTACTGAAATCCAGGAGTAATTTAACACCTATTCAAACGGTTATATCCCCCGATCTTCGGATCGGGGGATTTTTTACTGCATTTGACTGCTTTCACAAAGCCCTTTAAAAAACAAAAGCACCGCCTAAGCGGTGCTTTTGTTCATGCGATCAGGTCTATAAGCCGGGTTCTGTTTAAACAGCCATCTATCTAGCCCCAGGATTGCTCCTGGGATCAAGCCACCTCTTGGGGACGACCGGGTCAGTCTATTGTCCCGCACACGGCGTTGCTCCGGATAGAGTTTACATCATAAAACCCATGTCTCCATGGGCTGGGTGCGCTCTTACCGCACCTTTTCACCCTTACTTTGTGGAAACAAGTTCCATCTTCCCGCAATAGCCACCGCTTTCGCAGGGCCATGCGGGAAATTCAAAGCGGTATCTCTCTGTTGCACTTGTCCTAGGGTCACCCCCGGCGGGCGTTACCCGTTATCCTTACCCTGTGGAGCCCGGACTTTCCTCATGCACTGCCTTTCGGCATGGGCACGCGGCTGTCCAACCTGGTTGCTGAAATATTGTAGCGCAAAGAGACCCGAAAGTCAAATATCTTGCAAATTCTTTTTGAAACGGATATACTATGAAATGAATGAATATGGCAAAACGATAAGTGAGGGATTCATATGCAAACTACACTTAAAACATATTTTACAAAACAGAAGGGCAGGAAAATTGCGGTTCTTGGCCTTGGTGTCAGCAATCGGCCCCTGGTTCGTCTTTTGCTGCAATATGGGTGCGATGTGACAGGATGCGATAAGACATCCCGGGAAAAGCTGGATGCAGAAGTGCTGGAACTGGAGCAGATGGGGTGTAAGCTCCATGTGGGGGACACATATTTAGATGGCCTCCAGGCAGATCTCGTCTTCCGCACCCCCGGTATGCACCCGGAGAATCCTGCCTTTGTGGCACTTCGGCAGGCTGGCGCCCAGATCACCAGTGAGATGGAGGTTTTTTTTGAACTCTGTCCCTGTACTATTCTGGCCATTACCGGTTCCGATGGAAAGACCACAACCACCACGTTGATCTCCGAAATGCTGAAGGCAGCAGGGAAAAAAGTTTGGGTTGGAGGCAATATCGGGACCCCGTTGCTGCCCCGGCTGAATGAAATGAATGCCAATGACTACGCTGTTGTGGAGCTCAGCTCCTTCCAGCTGATGGATATGCAGCGCAGCCCCCACATTGCCGTCGTGACCAATCTGGCACCCAATCATCTGGATGTCCATAAGGACATGGAGGAATACATTGGGGCCAAGAAGAATATCTTCCGCTATCAGACAGGGGAGGATATCCTTGTCTTAAATGCCGATAATGCCATTACCGCAGGCTTTACAGGCAACGGAACCACCCGCTATTTTGCAAGAGTGAAGCATCTGGATGCGGGTGTTTGCATGAATGGAGACATGATCTGTAGAGACGGAGAGCCTGTCCTGGACAAAAAGCAGATCCTGCTGCCCGGTGAGCACAATGTGGAAAACTACATGGCTGCCATTCTGGCAGTCCAGGGCCTTGTGGATGACGAAATCATCCGGAAGGTTGCTGGAAGTTTCGGTGGCGTGGAGCACCGGATCGAACTGGTACGGGTGAAAGACGGGGTCCGGTTCTATAATGACTCCATCGCATCCTCTCCCAGCCGAACCATCGCAGGGCTAAAAAGCTTTGGGGAAAAGGTGATTCTGATCGCCGGTGGATATGATAAGCAGATTCCCTATGACACCCTGGGCCCCTATATCTGTAAGCATGTGAAAAAACTGTTTTTAACCGGCGCTACAGGCCCCAAAATCCGGGAGGCTGTGGTTAACTGCCCGGAGTACCGGCAGGACGAGCTGGAAATTGTGGAATGCACGGAGTTTGCAGCAGCGGTTCACCAGGCAGCAGCGGCGGCCCGGACAGGGGACGTGGTACTGATGAGCCCTGCAAGTGCCTCCTTTGATTGCTTCAAGAATTTTATGGAGCGGGGCGATTACTTTAAAACCCTTGTAAAGGAGCTTTGAGCATGGATGTATCCAACCTAACCAGAAAGCTGAGAAAATCCTTAACGGTAAAATACTGCGGCGCGGTTATCGTAGCTGCCGGAAACGCATCCAGAATGGGCGGTATCGACAAGGTGATGGCGCAGCTGGGGGGCGAGCCTATGATCGCCCGGACGGTGCGTACTTTTCAGCAGTGCGATGTCATCAATGAGATCGTAGTGGTCACAAGACCGGATCTGATTCTGCCCATTACGGATCTCTGCAGTGGCTATGATAAAGTAAAGGCGGTAGTGGCAGGCGGCAGCAGCCGCCCCGAGTCTGTGGAACGGGGAATGAGTGCACTGTCCAAGAAAGTGGAGCTGGCTGCCATTCAGGACGGGGCAAGACCCCTTGTAAGCTGGCAGGTGATCGACAGGACCGTGCGTGCTGCCAATACCTATGGTGCTGCAGCCCCGGCCATCCCGGTGAAGGACACCATTAAGGTGGTGCAGGGGGGCGTGGTTACGGCAACTCCTAATAGAAGCCAGCTGCAGGCGGTGCAAACCCCTCAGATTTTCGATTATGACCTGCTGCGGGGCGCTCTCAGTCAGGCAGAAAAAGACGGGGCCCAGATCACCGATGACTGCTCTGCGGTGGAGCGGCTGGGCGTGAATGTAAAAATTGTGGAAGGGGACGAGCGAAATATCAAAGTAACCACCCCTATGGATCTGAAAATTGCGGAACTTCTTTTGGAGGATATGACATGAGAATTGGACACGGATACGATGTACATCGGCTGGTGGAGGGCCGGGATCTGATTTTGGGCGGCGTTCATGTGCCTTATCACCTGGGCCTGGACGGCCATTCGGATGCGGATGTGCTGCTCCATGCGGTGATGGATGCGCTGCTGGGCGCTGCGGCCATGGGGGACATCGGCCGCCATTTTCCGGATACAGATCCGGCCTATAAGGGAGCGGACTCCATGAAGCTGTTGGAGGAAGTGGGCAAGAAAATCACAGCCGCCGGATTCCGGGTGGGGAACGTGGACGTTACCATGATCGCCCAGAAGCCCAAGCTGAAGGACTATATCCCCCAGATGGCAGAGAACATCGCAGGAGTATTGAATGTGGAGCGGGGCAGAGTGAATGTAAAAGCCACCACAGAGGAGCACCTGGGATTTACCGGAGCGGGCAGCGGCATGGCCTGTCATGCGGTGTGCCTGCTGGAGGAATAATTTTCAGAAACTGAACAAATAAGACCTTCCAAACATATTTTGGTTTGGGAGGTTTTTTTATGAGAAGATGTATGATTACCTTCCGCTCTGTAACCCCGGCCCAACGAGGCGAAGAGGCGTTACACAAAGCGGGGATTGAATGTTATGTGCAGCGTACTCCCAGGTCCATGGAGTCGGCAGGCTGCGGATACGGCCTGGGCCTCCACTGTGTGGATATCCTTCCGGCGGTGGAGCAGCTCAGAAAAAACGGGATTGCCTACCGCAAAGTGTACCAGTATGGAGCGCAGGGGGAAGCGGAGGAGATGGATCTATGACCTACCTGGATAATGGTGCCACCTCCTACAACAAACCTGTCACGGTTGCCCGTGCCGTTCAGTATGCGATGGAAAACTGTGCAAACCCCGGAAGGGGCGGATATCCTGCGGCAATGGCGGCGGCGAAAATCGTACTGCGCTGTCGGGAAACTGCAGCGGAGATGTTTGAATGCACACCGGAACAGGTGGTATTTACCGCAAACTGCACCCACGGGCTCAATATGGCGATCCGCACGCTGGTAAAGCCCGGGGACAGGGTGGTGATCTCCGGCTTTGAGCACAATGCGGTCACAAGACCTCTGCACGCTCTGGGCGCGGAAGTGGTGGTAGCCGGAAGGGAGCTGTTTAACTGGGAGGACACCCTGGAAAAATTCGAGGATGCCCTGCGAAAAGGTGCCAGTGCAGCGGTATTTACCCATGTATCCAATGTATTTGGCTATATCCTTCCGGTGGAAGAAATGGCCGCCCTTTGCCGGAAGTACCATGTGCCGTTTATCGTAGATGCGGCCCAGTCCGCAGGTACACTGCCGGTCAGTCTGAAGAAGCTGGGGGCGGCGTTTATTGCAATGCCCGGACACAAGGGACTTCTGGGCCCTCAGGGAACGGGGATTTTGCTTTGCGGACAGCTGCCGCAACCGCTGATGCAGGGGGGGACCGGCAGTTTGTCTGCCCTGCAGCAGATGCCGGATTTCCTGCCGGACAGAGGGGAGGCCGGGACTCTGAATGTGCCGGGGATCGCAGGCCTATCCCAGGGGCTTGCCTACTTGAAAAAGACCGGGATTCAGAAGATCGCCCAGCGGGAACACCGGGAGACGGTACGCTGCATAAAAGGTCTGGAAACTTTGGGATATCGTGTGTTTTGGGGAGAGCACCAAAGCGGAACGGTGTCATTTGTGCCGGAAAACGACTGTGAGGAGGTTGCCTCCTATCTCGCGCGGCATGGTGTTGCCGTGCGTGCTGGCCTGCACTGTGCTCCTTTGGCCCATGAGAGTGCGGGAACCCTGTCCACAGGTACGGTTCGTGTCAGCTATGGCTACGATGCAGTACCGGAACAGACGGGAAATCTGCTGTTTGTACTGGGAAAAGGTCGTAGGGAAATGTAAAATTTTTATGATTTACTATTGCCATTGACTGCCCAATCCGCTATAATAGAACAGATAATAGGATTGGTATGCCAATGGTACAAAAGTACCGGCATTGACATATAGAAATCGAGAAAAGAGGGTGCTTATGGAATATTTGGAGACAGTATGGAAACAAATTCTGGGAATGCACTGGACGGATTATTTAGACATCATTGTGGTGGCCTATCTGATCTACAAGCTGCTGCCTCTCTTGCGTTCGACCGGTACGGCTAGAATCGCCAAAGTAATTGTCGCATTTCTTGTGTTTGCTTCCCTAACGGAAGCGCTGCACTTATATACCTTGAGTTTTATTCTGGGTCAGTTCCTGGCTGTGGGACTGATCGCCCTGGTGGTTCTCTTCCAGCCGGAACTGAGACGGATGCTGGATCACCTGGGGAATGTAAAAATCAAAGGCCTTCTCGGTACCCAGAAGCAGGACCAGGAGATGGTGCCTGTGATCAGCCAGACCGTCAAGGCCTGCGAAATCATGAGCCGTGAGCGTGTGGGCGCACTGATCGTGTTTGCACGCAACAATCGACTGGATGAGTATTTTAAAACCGGAACCATGATCGACGGCAATGTGTCCGAGCAGCTGATCCGTAATATTTTCTTCCCCAAGGCAGCACTCCACGACGGCGCCATGATCATCCGGGACTGCCGGGTGACGGCGGCAGGCTGTGTCCTGCCCCTTTCGGACAGCAATCGCTTGAGCCTGGATCTGGGTACCAGACACCGTGCCGCTGTGGGCATGAGTGAGGTGTCCGATGCGGTCATTGTGGTGGTATCGGAAGAGACAGGTGCTATCTCTGTGGCTGTGGGCGGCATGCTCAAGCGCCATCTGGCCTCCCAGACTCTGGAGCGTCTGCTGAGAAATGAACTATGTCCGGAGAACGAAACAACCAAGGAAAGTCCTGTTGTAAAGCTCCGCCAGAGATTCCTAAAAAAGGAGAAGGGGGGCGACGGAAATGAGAAATAAAGTGCTTACCCTCCTGCTGTCCGTAATCATTGCGTTCGGACTGTGGGTGTATGTGATTACCGTGGTCAATCCGGAGTCTGAGGACATCTACTACGATATCCCCGTTGTGTACCAGAATGAAAATGTGCTGGCCGACCGTGGCCTTATGATCACCTCCGATACGCCCAAGGTTACGCTGCGGCTGGCAGGAAACCGTGCAGACCTCATTAACCTCAATGCTACCAACATCAATGTGCTTGTAAACCTTGCCAGCATTGAGGCACCCGGCACCCATCTGCTGGGTTATACAGTCTCCTATCCTGGCAATATTGCCAGCAATGCGGTCTCCAAGCAGCAGGGATCCCCCAGCATGGTCTCCCTCAAAGTGGAGAACAAAATGAAAAAGAGTGTTGAGGTTGCAATCAAGTATACCGGTGCGGTACCGGAGGGATACATTGCAGACAAAGAAAAGCCTACCATTGACAATCCGACCATTGAGATCTCCGGCCCTGAGTCCGCGATCAGTAAGATTCAGCAGGCAGTTGTGGAAGTAGATCTGGATGATCAGAGCAAGACCATTGTGGGCCAGTTCCCCTATACCCTCTGCGATGAGCAGGGAAAGCCGGTGGATGCGGAGCTGGTGACCACCAATGTGGAGAATGTGAACTTGACGGTGAAAATCCAGCGTGTGAAAGAAGTGAAGCTCCGTGTTGATGTGGTGGATGGAGGCGGTGCCACCAAGGATACCTGCACCATCCGTATGGACACAGACAAGATCCGAGTATCCGGCAGCGAAACACTGCTGGAGGATATGGATGAGCTGCTTCTGGGTACCATTAATTTGGGAGAGCTGCTGAAGGACGACGAAGTGCTGTTCCCGATTGTGCTGCCGGAAGGTGTCACCAACGAGACAGGTGTTACAGAGGTCAAGGTGGGGGTGCAGTTCCCCAACCTCCGTACCAGAACCTTCAATGTAACATCCATTATGCCCCAAAATGTACCGGAAGGCCTGGAAGTGGATATGATTACACAGGCACTGGAAGTGACCCTGCGGGGCCCCAAGGAACTTGTAGAGGCCATGGAGGAGTCCGATATCTCGGTTTACGTGGATTTTGAAGGTGCGGAAACCGGAACGGCTACCATGAAGGCCTATGTGGCAGTGGGCAGTGAGTATGCGCAGGTGGGCGCAGTGGGTAACTACAGCGTGTCCGCAACACTGCGAGAGCCTACGAAAGGCAGGTAATGGTGTAGATGGAACAACTGGTGCGAGTACGTAAGGTGAACGAGGACGGAACGGTCCAGGTAATCCACACACGACTCAGTGCCTGCTCCGGAGATTGTCATAAATGCTCCGGCTGTGGGGCGGTTCAGCAGACCATGCTGCTGACAGCCCGCAATCCCATTGGTGCAAAGGAAGGGGAACTGGTGGTAATTGAGTCCCAGTCCGGCCCAGTATTGGCGGCTGCGGCTGTGCTCTACATGGTTCCGATCTTTCTGTTTCTTTTGGGCTATCTGGTGGCAGAGCAGCTCTGGCAGCAGGGAGCGCTGGCAGGAGGAATTTCCTTTCTAATGGGCATTGGATTTGCGATGATTTATGACCGTAAGGTTGTGAAAAAGAAAAAAACTGTGTACACAATTACGGGATACGGAGACGATAAATTCCGTTCCTTGGGAAAAGAGGATAATGACCTTGATTAAAAGTATGACCGGCTATGGCCGTGCCGTGGAAACGGTAAACGGCCGAGAGTTTACAGTGGAGCTGCGCTCTGTCAATAATCGTTATCTGGACTGCTCCGTGCGGCTGCCCAGAATCCTTTCCTTCGGCGAGGATGCTGTCAAGCAGGCGGTGAAGGCCTCCATTTCACGGGGCAAGGTAGATGTGTTTATCTCTGTCCGCAGTGAGGGTGGCGACGAAGTGCAGGTCAGCCTCAATAAGGCTGTTCTGGAAGGATATCTTGCGGCAATGCGCCAGATGGTGACCGACTACGGTGTGGCAGATGACATCAGCGCATCCAGCCTTTCCCGCTTGCCGGAGGTATTTGTGGTTGAAAAGCCCCAGGTGGATGAAGAGGCACTGCTGAGCGATCTCATGGGTGTTGTGGCTAAGGCCCTGGAGGGCTATGATGCCATGCGCACCGTGGAAGGCAAGGCAATGGAGCAGGATCTGAGAAGTCGGGGCGAGACGATTCTGGATCTTGTATCGAAGGTGGAAGCGGGCAACGGGCAGACCGTTGTGGATTACCGCACCCGATTGGAAGCTAAGCTCAAAGAGGTTCTGGCCAATACCGCCATCGATGAGAGCCGGATCTTGACAGAGGCCGCCATCTTTGCGGATAAGGTTGCAGTGGATGAGGAAACTGTCCGTCTGCGCAGCCACCTGCAGCAGATGAATGCCATGCTGGATGCCGGCGGAGCCGTGGGACGGAAGTTAGACTTCCTGCTTCAAGAGATGAATCGGGAGGCCAACACCATCGGCTCCAAGTGCACCGATGTGAAGCTGGCCCGGATCGTGGTGGAGATCAAGGCGGAACTGGAAAAGATCCGGGAACAAACCCAGAATATTGAGTAAGGGGCTGCCCTATGAAGCTAATCAATATAGGATTTGGCAGTATGATCGCAGACAGCCGGATGCTGGCGATTTTAGAGCCTGAGTCCGCTCCTATCAAGCGGGTCATTCAGGAGGCCAGAGACCGGGGAATGCTGATCGATGCATCCTACGGCCGAAAGACAAAGTCTGTGATCCTAATGGATACGGATCATGTGATTTTGTCGGCTCTGACACCGGATGTGCTGTCAGAGCGGTGGACAAGTAAGCAGGAGGGAGAAAAAGATGAATAAGGGAAAACTGTTTGTGGTTTCCGGTGCCTCCGGTGTTGGAAAGAGTACGGTTCTGAAGCGGGTTATGGACATACGGAAGGATGTGACCTTCTCTGTCTCCGCTACCACAAGAGCACCCCGTCCCGGTGAGGTGGAGGCGGTCAGCTATTACTTCGTGTCCAAGGAAACCTTTGAAGACATGATCGCAAAGAATGAATTTCTGGAATACGATGCCCATTTGGACAATTACTACGGCACACCTGTGGGGCAGCTGGAAGAGAAGCTGGAAAAAGGCCATGTGATTCTGGATATCGAGCCCAATGGAGCCTTTACGGTTCGGAAAGCACGTCCGGATGCGGTTCTTATTTTCATTGCGCCTCCCTCTTTGGAGGAGCTGGAGAGACGGCTCAGAAGCCGGGGAGACACCGGTGAAGACCAGATCAGTCTGCGCTTGGAAAGAGCCCGCTGGGAGATGGAGCAGGGCAAACAATATGATTACACTGTGATCAACGACCAGGTGGAAACCTGCGCCGATGAGATAATTAACATCATCGCCAATAAGGCTGAATAAATAGGAGGAACAAAATATGTTGTACCCACCCGTAGCAGAGCTGCTGAAGCATGTAGATAGTCGTTATTTGCTGGTCAATGTGGTTGCACACCGTGCAAGACAGATTGCCTTTGAGGCTGAGACCCTCCAGGAGGAGCTGGACGAAAAGCCCGTTACCCTGGCAATTCAGGAAGTGGCTGACGGCAAGCTAGCTGCCACACTGAAGGACGAATACAAAAAGTAAACACATGGGTATGTAAGGAGGGGCGGTATGATTGCAAAAATTGCTGTGTCAGCGGCTAATTTTGCCATTGACAAGCCCTATTCTTACGATATCCCCCAGACGATGAACCTGACACCCGGTATGCGTGTGATTGTTCCCTTTGGCAGGAGCAATCGACATGCAGAAGGGGTCGTGCTGTCTGTGGAAGAGGGAAGTGCGGAGGGGTTAAAGGAGATATCACAGAGCCTGGATACGGAGGCAGTGCTGTCAAATACCATGCTGCGGCTTGCCGCATTTTTGCGGGAGCGTTACTTTTGCACGTTTTTTGATGCGATCCGTGTGATGCTCCCATCCGGACTCTGGTTTCAGACAACCGAGCGATACGCACTGACAGAGGATATGACCTGGCAGGAGAAATCCATTCGACAGCCGGATGCCGTGACGATTTTGCAGCTATTGCAGTCCTGCGGCGGACAGGCAGATGGAAGCCTGCTGCGAGAGCGAATCCCACAGGAGGAAAATTTTGAGAAGGCGATCTCCTATCTCACAAGGAAAAAATGGATAGCCGCGCAAAGAGATTTTCACAGAAAAACAGGCGATAAGACAGAGCAGATCGCCACCCTGGCGGTGCCTGCCGAGCAGGCCATGGCCTATGCCTCCAGCCGCACAAAAGCCGCTGCTATGCAGCGGGCTGTATTGGAGCTTATGTGCTCCATCGGCTCCGGGGCAGTGAAGGAGATCTGCTATTATACGGGCTGCAGCACCGCAACCGTCAGAAGGCTGGCGGATCTAGGGTATCTGGAGCTGTCCCAGCGTCCGGTCCTGCGGTGCAGACAGATCGTTCCGGCGCAGCTGGAAGGCCCCCTCACCCTCAACACCCAGCAGCAGGCGGCTTTTGAAGGCCTTTCCGACCAGATGGACGCAACAAATCCGGGAGCTGCACTGCTGTACGGTGTTACCGGTTCCGGAAAGACATCCGTTTACATCAAGCTCATTCAGCGCTGTCTGGAACAGGGAAAGCAGGCGATCCTGCTGGTGCCGGAAATTGCGCTGACACCTCAGCTTTTGGGGCTGATGGCGGCGTATTTCGGTGAGCAAGTGGCGGTGCTTCACAGCAGCCTGCCCTCCGGTGAGCGATACGACCAGTGGAAACGAATTCGCTCCGGGGATGCACAGCTGGTGGTGGGAACCCGTTCTGCTGTTTTTGCACCCTGCCCCAATTTGGGACTTCTGATCCTCGATGAGGAGCAGGAGCATTCCTATAAATCGGAAAATGCCCCCAGATACTCTGCCAAGGATGTGGCGCTGTGGCGTGGCATAAAAGAAAACGCCCTGGTGGTGTTTGGCTCAGCCACCCCGTCGGTGGAGAGCATGTACTATGCAAAATCCGGCGTGTATCGGCTTTACAGCCTAAAGGAGCGGTTCGGCGGACGAGCGCTTCCCCAGGTGGAAATCGTGGATATGAAGCAGGAGCTGCAGATGGGCAATGACCTGTCTCTGAGCTATCCGCTGCAGGATGCCATCCGGGAGAATACGGATAAGGGAAAACAGACCATCTTGTTTCTAAATCGCCGGGGCAACAGCAGAGCGCTGATGTGTATTGAATGCGGAGAGATTCCGGAGTGCCCTCGCTGCAGCGCACGGCTTACCTACCACAGTGCCAACAAGCGGCTCATGTGCCACTACTGCGGATTTTCCCAGCCGGTTCCCCAGCGCTGTCCCCAGTGCGGCGGCCCTATGAAGACCGTCGGCACCGGAACACAGAAGGTTCAGCAGGAGCTGGAAGGGATCTTTTCGGATATCGCCGTGGAACGTATGGATACGGATACGGTCAGCGCAGCCAATCCCCATGAGAAAATACTGGAGCGTTTTCAGCAGGAGAAGATTCCGGTACTGGTGGGGACGCAGATGGTTGCAAAGGGACTGAATCTGCCGGATGTAACGCTGGTTGGGGTGCTGGATGCGGATTTAAGCCTGTATGCAGATACCTATCGGGCGGCGGAGACAACCTTTAATATGCTGACCCAGGTGGTAGGCCGTGCCGGCAGAGGAGATACCGCCGGACATGCCATCATCCAGACCATGGTTCCAGAGCATAAAGTGATCGCCCTGGCTGCTCGCCAGGATTATGACAGCTTTTACAATATGGAAATCCAGATGCGGCGCATTCAGCAGTACCCACCCTTCGGGGATCTGGCCCTGGTTACCTTTACGGGCCAGGAGGAGGCCAGACTTCTGCGTGGCGCCGGCAAATTTAAAAACAGCTTAACTGCCCTTTTACAGGAGGCTGATTATAAAAATGAGCGTTGTACCGTCCTGGGGCCTGCTCCCTGTCCGGTACCCAAAATCAACTATCACTTCCGATATCGGTTGAGCCTGCGCTGCCAAATGACCCGGACACTGCGTTTTTTGCTGGCCCATTTACTGCGCCAGTTTGCACAGGATCGGGAGAATCGGGGCGTCACGGCATTTATCGACGTAAACGGATTTGACTAGAAAGAGGTTTTGTACATGGGATTACGTAAAATTTTGACAGATGAGGAACCGGCACTGCACAAAGTGTGCAAGCCGGTGGTGAATTTTGACGGACGGCTCCACAAACTGCTGGATGATATGCGGGAAACCCTGCTGGATGCCGGCGGTGTGGGACTGGCCGCCCCCCAGGTGGGGATCCTGCGCCGGGTGGTGCTGGTGGATAACGGAGAAGAGATTCTGGAGCTGATTAACCCCAGCCTGCTGGAGACAGACGGCGAGCAGGTAGGCCCGGAGGGCTGTCTCAGTGTCCCCGGAAAATACGGCCTTGTGAAGCGGCCCTATTATGCAAAGGTCCGTGCCCAGGATCGGTTCGGAAACTGGTATGAGGCCGACGGGGAGGAACTGACTGCCCGCTGCTTCTGCCACGAACTAGACCACCTGGACGGCATTATCTACACAGAAGTGATGGATCGGTATTTGACCGAAGAGGAACTGGTAGAAGACCAGGAATAAAATTGAGGAGGTAGACCCTATGCGTGTAGTTTTTATGGGAACACCCAATATTTCTGCCACTTGTCTCAAGAAAGTGCTGGAGGACGGTTTTGATGTGGTTGGTGTATTCACCCAGCCGGACCGACCCAAGGACAGAGGCATGAAGCTGGCATTCTCTCCGGTAAAGGAGGTTGCCCTTGCCCACAATATCCCTGTATTTCAGCCGGAGACCTTCCGGGGGGACGAGGCTGTGCAGCAGCTGCGGGATCTGAAGCCCGATGTGGTGGCGGTAGTGGCCTATGGCCGGATTCTGCCCCAGAAGGTGCTGGACGTGCCCACAAAAGGCTGCATCAACATCCACGCCAGCCTGCTTCCCAAGTATCGTGGCTCTGCCCCCTTCCAGTGGGCCGTTCTGGACGGCCTGGAGGAGACCGGTGTGACCGCCATGTATCTGGTGCGGGAGATGGATGCCGGTGATATGATCGATGTGGCGAAGACCCCCATCGGCCCCGACGAAACCTCCGGGGAGCTGCTGGATAAGCTGGCAGTTCTGGGCGCCGGACTTCTCAGTAAGACCTTGACCTCCATTGAAAACGGCACGGTTACCGCTCAGAAGCAGGACGAAAGCCAGGTGAGCTATGCGCCCATGCTGGATAAATCCATGAGCCCCATCGACTGGACATTGACAGCCCAGCAGGTTCACAATAAAGTCCGTGGCCTCAATCCCTGGCCCATTGCAACTACGCAGCTGCAAGGAAAGCGCTTTAAGATCTACACCACAGCCATTGTGGAAAATCCCACCGGGGCCGCACCCGGCACCATTTTGGGACTGACCAAGACTGGCCTGCAGATCGCCTGCGGAAAGGACGCCATTGAGATCCGTGTTCTACAGGCAGAGGGCGGAAAGCGCATGGCAGCGCCCGACTACTTCCGAGGACATCCCCTGGAGGTCTGAGGATGGGAGCAAGAGAGACAGCCCTCAATGTGCTGATTGCCTGTCGGAAGGAGGAGGGCTGGTCCAACGGGGTGCTCAAATCCTATCTGGTGCGGGATCGGCTGGATCGCCGGGAGGCGGCGCTGGCCACACGGCTGTGCTACGGCGTGCTGCAAAACAGAGGAAAGCTGGATTTCTATCTGAAGCAGCTGCTGACAGGAAAGCTGAAGGATTTACACCCGGCGGTGCGGGATATTCTGCACCTGGGGCTGTACCAGATTTACGAACTGGATAAAATTCCGGATTCTGCGGCGGTCAATGAATCGGTGCTGCTGGCAAAAAAATACTGCCGCAAGCAGCGCAGTGCGGCTGGCCTTGTCAATGGGGTATTGCGCAATGCGGTTCGCTCCAAGGGTCAGCTGAAGCAGCCCAAATCCCTGGAGGATATTTACAGCCACCCCTGGGAGCTGATCAGCCTTTTGCGGGACTATGTGGGAAAAGACAGAATTGAAGCCATGCTCCGGGCTAACAATGAGGCCCCGGAGACGGTGGTGCAGACCAATACCCTGCGCACATCTACGGAGCAGCTCAGCGCCCTTCTGGAGCAGGAGGGGGTCGGGGTTCAGCCCCATAAGTGGATGAAGGACTGTCTGGTTCTGTCCGGTACCGGAAGCCTGGAGCAGCTGAAAGCCTTCGAGGAAGGACTGTTCTATGTACAGGATGCGGCTGCGAAATTAAGTATCCTCTGCGCCCAGCTGCCGTCGCAGCCCCATATGCAGGTGCTGGACTGCTGTTCCGCCCCTGGCGGAAAGGCCTTTGCCGCAGCAATTGCCATGGAGGGACAGGGGACGATTCACGCCTGCGATGTCCATGCCCATAAGACCGGGCTGATCGCAAACGGCGCAGAGCGTTTGCAGCTGCGAAATATCCATGTGTACCAGCAGGATGCCACGCAGTTTCGGCGGGAGTGGCTGGAAAAAATGGATGCGGTCATAGCGGATGTGCCTTGCTCTGGTTACGGAATCATCCGAAAAAAGCCGGATATCCGATATAAAAATATAGAAAAAATGCGGGAACTCCCCAAGCTTCAAAAAGAGATCCTAAACAATGTATCCCGGTATGTAAAACCCGGAGGACTGCTCATGTATTCCACCTGTACCCTTGTGCGGGAGGAAAACGAGGGGATCGTGGAGGCGTTTCTGAAGGAAAATCCCGATTTTACCACGGAGCCCCTGCCGCTGCCAGATTGTTTTCCCAAGAATGAAAGCGGTATGCTGGCCCTGGTTCCGGGAGAATATGACACAGACGGATTTTTTATCTGCCGTCTGCGGAGAAGTGTATGATGAATCATTTAAAATCCATGACCATCTCGGAGATCGGTCAAGTCCTGAAAGAAATGGGACAGCCGTCCTTTCGGGCCAAACAGGTTTATTCCTGGCTCCATAAGGGCGTGCGCAGCTATGAGCAGATGACAAACCTGCCTCAGAGCTTGCGGCAGATCCTCTCTGAGCGCTACCCCATATGCGCACCGGAGGTCGTCCGCAAGCAGGAGTCCCAGAAGGACGGTACAATCAAATATCTGTGGAAGCTCTCCGATGGCAACTGTGTGGAAACGGTACTGATGCGCTACCACTACGGAAATACGGTGTGTATTTCCACAGAAGTGGGCTGCCGAATGGGCTGTGCGTTCTGTGCCTCCACATTGGGTGGTCTGGTGCGGCGCCTGGAGCCCTTTGAAATGCTGGATCAGGTGCTGTTTACGCAGGTGGATTCCGGATTGCCTGTTTCCCATATTGTGCTTATGGGCATCGGAGAACCGCTGGACAATTTTGAAAATGTGCTTCGGTTTTTGGAGCTGGTGAACAGTCCCGAGGGTATGAATATCTCCATGCGGCATATCAGTCTCTCTACCTGCGGCCTTGTGCCGAAGATCGATGCTCTGGCGGAAAAAAAGCTGCAGCTTACCCTGTCGGTTTCGCTGCATGCGCCCTCCGATGAAATCCGGAACACCATTATGCCGGTCAATAAGGCCTACCCCACGGAGGAACTTCTGGATGCCTGCCGCAGGTACTATAAAGCTACCAATCGGCGGATATCCTTTGAATACGCCATGATCGATGGGGTCAACGATACGGAGGCGGCGGCAAAACTGCTCATAAAGCGATTAAAGGGATTGCCGGCCCACATGAATCTGATTCCCTTAAACCATGTGGAGGAGAGTCCCCTAAAGCCTAGCACCAAACAGGCGGTCAGCCGCTTCCAAAAGCTGTTGGAAGATGCGGGAATCCCCGCAACCGTGCGGCGGACACTTGGGGGCGATATTGATGCGTCCTGCGGACAGCTTCGCCGGAAGTATACAAAAGAGAAACAGGACAGCGTAGCACGAAAGGAGTGAGGTCCTATGCAGTATTGGGGGTTGACGGATCTGGGCTGTGCCCGGAGTCAAAACCAGGATGCATATCAAATTGAGGTGCTGGACAAACGCACACTTTTGTGTGTGGTTTGTGACGGCATGGGTGGAGCCAAATCTGGCAATGTAGCCAGTTCCCTGGCACTGGATGTGTTTGTTCAGGAGATCAAACGCACCTGGACACCGGATATGGAGGCAGACTCGTTGGATCGGATGCTCCAAAACGCCGTAAAGCTGGCAAACTTCACTGTGTTTGACCAGGCACAGCAGTTTGATGAGTTTTCCGGCATGGGCACTACATTGGTAGCTGCGCTCATCCAGGGAAAAACAGCATATATCGTAAATGTGGGGGACAGCAGAGCCTACTACATTAACCGGGAGGGAATTCGTCAGATTACGACGGATCACTCTCTTGTGCAAATGATGGTGGACCGAGGCGAGCTGACCCCGGAAACATCCAAAAGCTATCCGGGCAAGAATCTGATTACCCGGGCTATTGGCACCGAGTCCGTTGTGAACTGTGATATCTTCCAGCGGAAAATGGATAAAGGGAGCTATATATTGCTTTGTACGGACGGCCTGTCTAATTTGATAGATGACCAGGAAATTTTGTTCGAGGTGGCCCACGGCCAGGATAAACGGCAGTGCTGTCAGCGGCTGCTGGATATTGCGATTAAGCGGGGTGCGCCGGACAATGTGACCAGCGTGCTGGTTGCGGTTTGATACCGGGTTGCGGAAGGAGTTCGATTTTATATGGATAAGTACATAGGCCGTCTGCTGGATAACCGATACGAGATTCTGGAAGTAATCGGTACCGGCGGTATGGCGGTTGTTTATAAAGCGCGCTGTCATCGATTAAATCGATTGGTAGCCATTAAAATTCTGAAAGACGATTATCTTGAGGACGAGGATTTTCGGGCCAGATTCCACGCAGAGAGTCAGGCAGTTGCCATGCTGAGCCACCCGAATATCGTCTCTGTGTATGATGTGTCCACGTCTTTGATGGCGGATTACATCGTTATGGAGCTGATCGAAGGCATCACTCTCAAACAGTACATGGAGAAAAAGGGCGTTCTCAACTGGAAAGAGACACTGCATTTTGCAATCCAGATCGCAAAGGCATTGGAACACGCCCACAGCCGTGGCATTGTTCACAGAGACATCAAGCCCCATAACGTGATGGTGCTGAAAAACGGCTCTGTAAAGGTGGCTGACTTCGGCATTGCCCGGATGATGTCCGAGGGCAATACCCTCACCAAGGAGGCGCTGGGCTCTGTGCACTATATCTCCCCAGAGCAGGCAAAAGGCGGACGGGTGGACAACCGTTCCGATATCTACTCTCTGGGCGTTGTGATGTATGAGATGATGAGCGGCAGACCCCCTTATGACGGAGATTCTCCTGTGTCTGTGGCCATTGCCCATATTAACGGCGGTGCGCCGCTGCCGTCCACCTTCAATCCCAATATTCCGGGAGGCATGGAGCAGATCATCATGAAGGCCATGGCCCACGATCTGGGTGACCGTTACGCCAGTGCCACCCAGATGCTCAAGGATATGGAGGAGTTCCGGAAGGATCCCACGATCCTCTTTGACTATAACATTCCCCCTGTGGACGCAGTCACCAGACTGCAAAAGCCGCCCCTGGAATTCCAGCATCCCACAACGGCCCAAAAGGTTGTGCAGCGGGATTCCGGAGAGCGCCGCCCGCCCCAGCCCAGGCCACGCAGTACAGCCCCCAGGCCGCCTCAGAACAAGGAGTCCCGCAGACGGGCCCAGGAGGAGCTGGAGGAGCAAAAGAGCAATCGTGTGGCGACCATCGCCATTGTCAGCTGCTCCGTTGTTGCCATCATTGCGGTTGTGGTATTTCTCTTTACGTTCTTTAATGGCGGTGTCTTTGCCAAAAAGGACAAGCTCGTGGAAGTTCCGCCTTTCATCGGGCAGGTATTTGAAGATCTGCCGGAGTATAAGAACCTGGAGATCAAAATGGAAGAGGCCTATGATGAGACCTATGAAGAGGGTATCATCATCGATCAGAACCCGAAGGCCGGCGACCGGGTGGTAGAGGGCAGCCGAGTTGTCCTTAAGGTCAGCTTAGGACCCATGCCCAGTGTGGTCACCATGCGGAATCTGGTGGATATGTCCCAGGCTCAGGCGGAAAGCGTGTTGGACAGCCTTGAAATGAGTTTGAAGATCACCATTCAAAAGGAATACAGCGACACCATTGCCGAGGGCAATGTAACACGTACAGAGCCCGGTAAGGATGTGGAACTGAAGTCCGGACAGGACATCACCCTCTGGATCAGCCAGGGCGCGGAGATCAAGACCTCCACCATGCCGAACCTAATTGAGCAGAGCCGGGAAGCAGCGGAAAAGACCCTGAATGCCCAGGATCTGAAGCTGAAGATCACCGTAGAGGAAGTGTTCGACTCCGTCATACCGGAGGGCCGGGTCATTCGGACAGAACCGGAAAAGGGCGATGACCTGCAGACCGGCCAGACTGTTACGCTCTACGTGAGCAAAGGCCCCCAGCTGGCCAAGATGCCCTATGTGCAGGGACTGGACGTGGCCAAGGCGGTCAGCATTCTGAGATCTGCCGGCTTCAATACCCCCACCCTGGACTATGTGGAGAGCGACAAGGAGAAGGACGTCGTTCTGGAACAGTCGGAAGAACCCAATTCCATGGTAGATATCACCAAGGAGATCAAGCTGAAGATCTCCAAGGGCAAGAAGGATATTAAAAAGGACGTAGTCATCGACCTGCGGGGCAGCGCAGCAACAGCGGAATGCAAAGTCACGGTCACAAGAGACGGTAAAGTTGTATTTGAGCAGAGAGTGCCTGCCGGAACCCAGTCCATTACGATTCCCGGACAGACCGGTTCCGGGCCCCAGAAATACATTGTGATTATCGATGAGCTGGACGGCTGGGACGAATGGGTGACATTTGGTGGCAATGGTTGATAGAAGAACAGGGCGCATTTTGCGCTCACTCAGCGGATTTTATGACGTGCAGACGGAAGCCGGACTGATTACCTGCCGTGGCAGAGGCAGTTTGCGCCGTGGCAATGAAATTCCCTTGACCGGAGATCTGGTGGAAATTACCGTGGAAAAGGGCAGGGGAATGGTGGAGCGTATTCTTCCTAGGAAGAATCGTTTCGTCCGCCCCGCCGTCGCCAATGTGGATGCACTGGTGGTTTTTGCAGCCAATGTAAACCCGGTAACAGAGCCGTTCCTCATCGATCGGGTGGCGGCCATTGCAGGCGATCAGGAAGTGGATACCTATATCTGTGTCAATAAGTGCGATCTGGACCCGGCGGTGGATCTGGTGCGCATTTACCGCAATGCGGGCTTCCCGGTCATTCAGGCCAGTGCGGAGACCGGCGAAGGGGTAGAGCAGCTGCGAGCGCTGATAGACGGGAAGCTGACTGCCTTTACCGGAAATACCGGTGTAGGGAAGAGCAGTATGCTGAACCGTCTGAGTCCGGAGCTGTCACTGGCTACCGGAGAGGTATCTGAAAAACTGGGAAGAGGCCGGCATACCACACGACATGTGGAGCTGTATCGGCTGGATGATGACACCTATGTGGCAGATACCCCCGGCTTTGCCTCCTTCGATACCGATCAGATGGATGTACTGCTGAAGGAAAACCTACAGTACGCATTTCCGGATTTTGCAAATTACCTGGGCCAGTGCCAGTTCCACGATTGTTCCCACCGGAAAGAACCGGGCTGTGCAGTCCGTGCAGCAGTGGAAAAGGGCACAATTGAGGCAACACGGTACGATAGCTATTTGCGTCTTTATGAGAAATCCAGTCAGATCAAACTGTGGGAGCGCAAGTAGCCGGATGGAGGAGATTCCATGAAAAACAGTCAGAACAAAAGCCGCTGGGTTGCTCAAACCGGGATGCTGCTGGCATTACTCATTGCCTTGCAATGGGGGACAGCCTGGACCAGTCCCTTTGCAGGACAGTATATAACCGGCTCCTGTGTAAATTGTGTGCTGGTGATTGCCACCCTGGTGGCAGGCCTCTGGAGCGGTGTGGCCATTGGGGCATTGTCGCCCATATGTGCCTTCCTGTTTGGCATTGGCCCTAAGCTGATGCAGATTGTCCCTGCGATTATACTGGGCAATCTTATGCTGGTACTGCTGACCCATGTCACTTTGGGCAGAAACCCGCAAAAGCTCTGGGAGAAGGCCGTCAGCATTTTGATGCTGTCTTCCTGTAAATTTGTGACACTGTACTGTGCTGTGGTGCAGGTACTGATTCCTATGATGGGCCCCATGCTCTCGGAAAAGCAGGCAGTGACATTTACAGCCATGTTCTCCTGGCCCCAGTTGGTTACAGCGCTGATCGGCAGCTCCCTTGCAGTGCTGCTGCTCCCGGTGCTGAGGAAAGCCAGAAAAAAATCAGCAGACTGAGCGTCAGTCTGGCGGATACATCAACATGAAGCCCGGGATCTCATCGTGAGATCCCGGGCTTTTAGACTGTCCAAAAACGATTTCGGTATAGGCTGTCACTTTCCTCTCTGCGTTACTTTCCCATCTTACTTCGGACCGCACGAGAGTGTCATGGCACTATTTGCCTTCTTAAGCGGGGAAACTGGGCTTAATTTCCTGTCATTCTGAGCCTCAGCGAAGAATCTTAAAGGAAAGATTCTTCGTCATTGCGCGCCTCAGAATGACCCAGGAGCGCTTTGCTGGTCTCATTTTTCAGAAAGCAGCACTTTTTGACACACGAAAGGCGCAGCTTCAGACTGTCTGAAGCTGCGCCTTATATTGCTTATTACAGATGGAGCACTCTGTCCTTAATCTCCTGAGTACGTCCCTGGTTCCAGTACTGGGTACCGATGTAGCCGCAGGTACGGCGCGCCACATTCATCTTGCTCTGGTCGGTGTTGCCGCACTGGGGGCAGACCCAAACCAGCTTGCCGTCTTCATCCTCTTTGATCTGGATTTCTCCGTCAAAGCCGCATTCCTGGCAGTAGTCGCTCTTGGTGTTCAGCTCCGCATACATGATGTTGTTATAGATAAACTGCATCAGTTCCAAAACCGCATCAATATTCTGCTGCATATTGGGAACTTCCACATAGCTGATGGCACCGCCGGGGGACAGCTTCTGGAACTCTGCCTCAAAGGACAGCTTGGTAAAGGCATCGATTTCCTCAGATACATGGACATGATAGGAGTTTGTGATATAGCTCTTATCGGTAATGCCGGGGATCATGCCAAAACGCTTCTGCAGGCACTTGGAGAACTTGTAGGTGGTGGACTCCAGGGGAGTGCCGTACAGGGAGAAGTCAATATTGTGTTCTGCCTTCCAGGTCTTGCAGGCATCGTTCATATGCTGCATCACCTGCAGGGCAAAGGGCTTTGCCTCCGCATCCGTGTGGGAGCGGCCGGTCATGTACTTTACGCACTCATAAAGGCCTGCATAGCCCAGGGAGATGGTGGAGTAGCCGCCGTACAGCAGCTTGTCGATGGGTTCACCCTTTTCCAGCCTTGCCAGTGCGCCGTACTGCCACAAAATGGGAGCGGCATCGGACAGCGTACCCTTCAGACGTTCGTGGCGGCACATAAGTGCTCTGTGACACAGCTCCAGACGCTCGTCAAAGATCTTCCAGAACTTGTCCATTTCCTTGCCGGAGGACAGGGCCACGTCCACCAGGTTGATGGTCACAACGCCCTGATTAAACCGTCCGTAGTACTTGGGCTTTCCGTTTTCGTCGATGTAGGGGGTTAGGAAGGAGCGGCAGCCCATGCAGGTGTAGCACTGACCGTCGCCGTTGGCATCCACTTTCAGCTCCTTCATCTTCTTCTCGCTGATATAGTCGGGTACCATCCGCTTGGCGGTACACTGGGCAGCCAGACGGGTTAGATACCAGTAGGGGGTACCCTCTGTCACATTATCCTCCTCAAGCACATAGATTAGCTTGGGGAAGGCCGGTGTGATCCATACGCCCTTCTCGTTTTTGACACCCTGGTAACGCTGGCGGAGCATCTCCTCAATGATGAGAGCCAGATCTTTCTTCTCCTGCTCGTTCCGTGCCTCGTTCAGGTACATAAATACGGTGATGAAAGGTGCCTGTCCATTGGTGGTCATAAGGGTAACCACCTGATACTGAATGGTCTGTACACCACGGCTCACTTCGTCACGGAGACGATCCTCCACCAATTTGCTGAATATCTCCTCGGTGGGGTTCACACCCAGAGCTTCCAGCTCCTTGCGGACACCCTTGCGGATCTTTTCACGGCTGATCTGAACAAAGGGGGCAAGATGGGTGAGGCTGATGGACTGACCGCCGTACTGATTGGAGGCCACCTGGGCGATGATCTGGGTGGCAATGTTACAGGCAGTGGAGAAGGAATGGGGCTTCTCAATTAGGGTACCGGAAATCACGGTTCCATTTTGCAGCATGTCATCCAGGTTTATAAGGTCACAGTTGTGCATATGCTGTGCGTAGTAGTCAGAGTCATGAAAATGGATGATACCCGCATCATGGGCATCCACGATATCCTTGGGCAGCAGGATGCGGCTGGTAATGTCTTTGGATACTTCGCCTGCCATATAGTCACGCTGCACGGCGTTGATGGTGGGGTTCTTGTTGGCGTTCTCCTGCTTGACTTCTTCGTTGTTGCACTCAATGAGGCTCAGAATCCGGTCGTCCGTGGTATTGGACTGGCGCAGAAGACTTCTTGTGTAGCGGTAGGTAATGTACTCCTTGGCAACCTCAAATGCGCCGTGGGCCATGATGGACTTTTCCACCAGATCCTGGATTTCCTCCACGGAGGGGCTGCGCCCCATCTCCTCGCAGCTGATCTCAACACTCTGTGTGATCCGCCGAATCTGCAGCGGGGTCATACGCACACTCTCTTCCACTGCGCTGTTGGCTTTTGTGATAGCTCTTTCAATCTTGCTGAGAATAAATGCCTCCTCAGCACCGTTTCGTTTAATGATTTTCACCTTAAAGATCCTCCTTGGGAAGATATACATTCCAGGGACTGGGTGCATCTTGGCAGAACAGTCCGGTCGACAAACTATTTGCCATTATACTACATATTGTGCTTTTTTCAAGTGCCAACTACAAAATATTCTCTATATTTTGTGGGACGGGATTTTTTTGGGAAAGATTCACAAAAGTTCTCATCCCTTTTTAGAAAAGCTCTTTCACATTTTTAATAGTCCGGAAAAGAAATGTTTGAAAATTGGACACAAGCATAGTATAATTTAAGAACGCTACCCATTTTGAAAATTTAAGGAGGCAATTGAATATTGAAGACACTTTTTGGAACCCTCCATAATGGTGAGCAGGTATCCCTGTATACACTGAGGTGCGGCCAGATGGTGGCCGAGGTAACCGATCTGGGGGCAACGCTGGTGCGCCTTTTCGTGCCGGATCGGCAGGGAAATGTGGAGGATGTAGTTTTGGGCTACGATGATCCCAATGACTATTTAAAAAACGATGGATTTTTGGGAGCTGTTGTAGGCAGAAATGCCAACCGAATCAAAAATTCCGCATTCGAGTTGAACGGAAAAGTCTACTCTCTTACCCCGAATGAAAATAAGAACAATCTGCACAGCGGACCGGATCACTACCATACCCGCATCTGGAAGACTGAGTATTACGATGATACAAAGGTGAGCTTCCTGCTGGAAAGTCCCCACGAAGATCAGGGCTTTCCCGGAAATGCTGTGATCCGTGTGGAATACAGTCTGGAGGCCGGGGGGATTCTGCGGCTGACCTACGATGCCATCTCAGATAGAGATACCGTGTTCAATCTGACGAACCACAGTTATTTCAATCTGGCCGGCCATAACAAGCCCGAACGGGCCATGGAGCAGATGCTCAGCATGCCGGCACGGTTCTTTAGCCCGGATGATGCGGAAAACATCCCCACGGGAGAGAGCCGCTCCGTAGAGGGTACACCTATGGATTTCCGCAGTCCCAAGGTCATTGGACGGGATATCGACCAGGATTATGATGCCCTCAATTTGCAGGGAGGCTACGACCACAACTTTGAAGTGTTCACAGATCCCTGCGCAATTCTGTCAGACCCTGCATCCGGGCGCACCATGGCAGTCTCTACAGATTGCCCCGGTGTTCAGCTCTATGCTGGCAATTATCTGGATAACGTGGGAAAAGAGGGCGTACACTATACAAAGCGCAGCGGCGTGTGTCTGGAGACCCAGTACTTCCCCGATTCCGTAAACCATGCGGAGTGGAAGCAGCCCTTTGTAAAGGCAGGAGAGCACTACCACAGTGTCACAAAGTTTACCTTTAAGTAAATCACGTACAAAAGAGCAGGAGTACAATCCTGCTCTTTTTCTTTGGCAAAAACGGTGTGACAATCCGGTTCTTGTCTCATACTGTTTGCACAGTCTTATGGTGTGTGCATAAACTGTCCTATAAGCAGTTGGCTTATTCTTAAAATCAAATCAGGAGGGATTCCTATGGCAGAGCGTTGTCAGGGATGTTCCGGATGCGGATCGGACGATCAGCGTCAGGCAATGTCCATTCACACTCGAAAAATTACCGACAGCTGTCGGGATAAGGATTGCATTGAGGATCTGCGTGTCTATCTGACCCAGTGCTCTCAGGCAATTCTGGACGAAAGCTCCAGCGCAAAGGTGCGGTGCGCAGATTTGCTCTATACCTATATCGATGTGGAGCCGGTTGCGTTTGACCATAAGCATTACTGCGTTGATGTAACCTTCTACTATCGGATTCTGGCAGATGCAGTGACGGAAAGCTGCCGTCCCATCACCCTTCACGGTTTGGCCGTGTTCTCAAAGCGGGCAGTGCTGTGCGGCGAGGACAGCAAGGCACATATCTTTACCAGTGATACAAGGCTCAATGACTGTGACGGCCCCAGCTGCTACAGTACCAATCGTCCCACCGCAGTAGTAGAGGTGCTGGACCCCATGGTTCTGGGCTCTAAGGTGCGCCAGGTCTGTGAGTGCAGCTGCGGCGAGAGCACTGTGGCACAGATCCCCAACTGTGTGTGCAAGATGTTTGATGAGAACCTGGTGTTAAACGGCGAGCAGCGGCGCCTGTTTGTAACGTTGGGCCAGTTTTCCATCATCCGCCTGGAGCGGGATGCCCAGCTGGTGGTGCCGGTGCTGGATTACAGCATTCCCTCTAAGGAGTGCTGCGACTCTCCCGGAGGCACGGAGGATCCCTGCGAGATGTTCAGCAGGATTCCGTTCCCCACATCCCAGTTTGCCCCCAGAGATTGTGACGGAAAATGCCAGCACGATGAACCGGGGTATACCACAACCTGCAATAACTAAAAAATATGCCGGAGGAAATTTCCTCCGGCATA
>RCNH01000239.1_pt1 | contig 25474 bp, 22 predicted proteins | sample 2041161 | NCBI WGS metagenome assembly RCNH01 (sample SAMN09708215, study PRJNA481090) | Feces metagenome, whole genome shotgun sequencing project. | biome: feces | host: Leptonychotes weddellii | place: Antarctica: Sion Island | collected 2010-03-01 | reverse complement strand
ATCCATTTCTGGATCATCTTCATCCTCAGCCGCCAGATCTGGGCAGCGGTGAACCTGCGCAGACTGGATGCCATTGAGGACATGGAGCGCAGGATGGAGGCAGAAAAGAAAGAACAGGCAGCAAAAGCTTCCGATAATGAAGCCGGAATGTAACTACTTAATATGTACATAATATGGAGGAACGATTATAAATGATATATGCACTGATCCTGTTTGCACTGACCTACGTTGTGATGCTGGCTCTGCCCAAGTACCGAACCTATACGGCCCTGTGCTCTGCCGTGGTGTTTATCCTGACGGGAATGCTGCCTCTGAACCAGATCCTCGGTGCCATTGATTACAATGTTATTCTGATGATCGCCGGAACCATGGGTCTGGTAGCGCTGTTCATCGAGAGCAGAATGCCGGAGCTTCTGGCAGACCTGATTATGGAAAAGGTTCCCAATGTACAGATGGCAGCTGTGGCGCTGGCTCTGTTTGCCGGCGTGATCTCCGCATTCGTGGACAATGTGGCTACGGTGCTGATGATTGCTCCCGTAGCACTGGAAATCTGCAAAAAGCTGAAAACCAACCCCGTGCCCTTCATCATCGGCATTGCGGTGGCCTCCAACCTGCAGGGTGCAGCCACGCTGGTGGGCGACACCACAGCCATCATGCTTGGCTCTGCGCTGGACATGAGCTTCCTGGATTTCTTCTGGTATGAAGGCAAGCCCTCCATTTTCTTCGCAGTGGAGCTGGGCGCTCTGCTGTCGGCCTTCATTCTGGCCTACATTTTCCGCAAGGAAAAGGGTGCGATTCCCAGAACCGGAAAGCGCACCGAGGTCAAAGACTATGTGCCCACCATCCTGCTGGGCGGTGCCATTGTACTGCTGATCTGCGCATCCTTCATCCCCGAAAAGCCCAATGAAACCAACGGCCTGATCTGCTGTGCCCTGCTGGTTGTGGGCCTGATCTATAACTTTGTCCGCCGGAAGAACATCACCGCGGTGACAGGCCCTCTCAAGGAAATCGATTTCCAGACCATCGGCCTGCTGCTGGGTCTGTTCCTGATGATCGGCGGTATCAAGGAGCAGGGCGTCATTGACGCTGCTGCCGGTCTGCTGGCAAAGGCAGGCGGCGGAAACGTGTTCCTGCTGTACACGGTCATCGTCTGGGCCTCCGTTCTGATTTCGGCCTTTATCGACAACATCCCCTACGTTGCCACCATGATCCCCGTGATCGCAGGTCTGGCGCAGACGCTGGGTGTGGATCCCACGCCGCTGTATTTCGGCCTGCTGTCCGGTGCCACTCTGGGCGGCAACATTACGCCCATCGGTGCTTCTGCCAACATTACGGGCATCGGCATCCTGAGAAAAGAGGGCTACAATGTCAAAAACTCCGACTTCTTCAAGATCGGAATCCCCTTCACGCTGGCGGCAATTGTTCCTGCCTATATCTACATCTGGGCACTGTACGGCGTATAAAGCATAAGAAAAAATCGGGAGCGTACCGCAGGGTGCGCTCCCGATTTTTTTGCTGCCGGTGCAGGGCCGTTTTCCGCAGGCGGAACGGCTCAGCGCCGGAAGGTGGTTTTCAGGCAGGTAGACCAGGACTGACCGGGCTCCAGAACGGCGGCAGCGGGCTTTTGATCCCAGCAGATGTTTCCGTCGTCGGGGCTGGGCAGGCTGTTCCAGGGCTCGATGCACAGGAAGTGGGGCTTGCCGGGCTTGCTCCAGATCAGGGTGTAGGGGAAATTCCGGATGTCGCAGATCACGGCACGGCCGGAGTCCTTTTCGTACAGGCCCAGGGTCTGGGACTGCAGACCGGTCAGGCAGTAGCTGCCGTTGTCAAACAGGTGCTCGGTGACGGGGATGGCGCTGGTGTTGTGCCAGACGTAGCCGCATTCGCCGGTTACCAGACCGTTGGGGGTCTGCAGAACCATGGGCGATTCGCTCTGAGAGAACCGCAGCTCGTAGTCTTCGATGCTGTGCTTGTCGTCAAAGGGAATGGCGTAGGCGGGATGGTAGCCGATGCCGAAGGGCATCTTCTCATCGTCCCGGTTTTCAACGGTCAGGGTGTGGTGCAGGGTTTCACCCTCCAGCCGGAAGGTGGACAGCAGCCGGAAACGGTAGGGCCAGGATTTCGTGGTTTCCTCGCAGTCAGTCAGCTCCAGAACGATGGTGTCGGAGGTTTTGCTGACGAAGCGGTGCTCCAGCAGGCGGGCAAAGCCGTGCTGCTTGCTCTCATAGACCTGTCCTTTGGCCTCCAGCTTTCCGCCGTATACGCTGCCTGCGTGGGGGAACAGCACCGGAGCGTGGTAGCCCCAGACGGAGGGATCGGCCTGCCACATGTGCTCAACACCGTCGCACTTGCGCAGAACGCTCTTTACCTGGGCACCGTTTGTGGTGACGGTGAGCCGGAGCTGCTCATTTTCGATTGTGTAATCCATGGTATCTTCCTCCAAAAATAAAATTCAGTTATACCAGAGTTTTGATAATGAAGTACAGCACCACCAGAATGCCAAGCACGATCCGGTACACGCCGAAGGAGGCGAAGCTGTGGTTCTTGACGAACTGCATCAGGGCACGGATGACCACCAGGGAAACGATGAAGGAAACCACGCAGCCGATGATCAGGATGCCGATTTCCATGCCGGTGGCGGAAGCGCCGTCAAGCAGGAACTTAACAAGCTTCAGGGCACTGGCACCGAGCATGGTGGGGATTGCCAGGAAGAAGGAAAATTCGGAAGCGGCACCCCGGGAAACGCCGATGAGGATGGCGCCGAGGATGGTGGAGCCGGAGCGGGAGGTGCCGGGGATCAGGCTCAGGCACTGGAAGCCGCCGATGATCAGGGCGGTGCGGTAGTCGATTTCGTAGACGTTTCTGACTCTGGGGGCATGGCCTCTGTTCCGGTTTTCGATCCAGATGAAGCCCACGCCGTAGACGATCAGGGTGATGGCCACGGTGATGTAGTTGTACAGATGGGCATCCATCCAGTCGTCCAGCAGCAGACCCAGAACGGCGGAGGGAATGACAGCCACGATGACCTTCATCCACAGGTTCCAGGTGCGCTTTTTCTGTCTTCTGTCCTTTTTCGGAGAGAAGGGGTTGAGCTTATGGAAAAACAGGACAATGACGGCGGCGATGGCACCGAGCTGAATGACCACCTGGAACATTTCGTAAAAGGCCTCCGAGACCTTCAGATGCACCAGTTCGTCCAGCAGGATCATGTGACCCGTGGAGGAAATGGGAAGCCACTCGGTAACACCCTCGACGATGCCGAAGAGGATTGCTTTTAAGATTTCAAGAAAAGTATTCACAATAAAAAACTCCTTAATTTTGTATGAATCCGGGTCCGGATTCGCAAATATATGGCCACTACCATAATACTCCCAATTTCTTCCCATTGCAAGAAAAACTTGCCCGTTCACAAATCACCGGCGAACTCTTTACAAATTGTTCACGCCAATCGGCCCAAACGCTGTATAATGGTTGAAAAGAGAACTATCCAAAAAAACAGGAGGTATTGTCATGGCTGTATCGGTTCTGATTGTAGAGGATGATAAAAACATTGCGGAGCTTCTTCAGATGTATCTGGAGAAGGAAGGGTATGCCGTCACCGTGGCTTCTGACGGCGGGCAGGGTCTGAATAAATTCCGGGCCATCCATCCGGATCTGGTCCTGCTGGACGTTATGATGCCGGTTATGGACGGCTGGGCAGTCTGCCGGGCCATCCGCGCGGAGAGCCAGACCCCGGTGATCATGCTCACCGCCAAGGGGGAGACGGACGACAAGGTGGCAGGCCTGAAGTGCGGTGCTGACGACTATGTGACCAAGCCCTTTGAAATGAAAGAGGTTCTGGCCCGGATCGAGGCAGTGCTGCGCAGAACGTCCGGCGTCAACCCGGAAAAGAAGGCCAGACGGCTGGTGTTTGACAAGCTCATCATCGATATGGATGCCTTTGAGCTGACGGTGGACGGCAAGAAAATCGACACGCCACCCAAGGAAATGGAGCTGCTGTATCATCTGGCTTCCTCGCCCAACCGGGTCTACACCCGAAACCAGCTGCTGGACGAAGTGTGGGGCTTTGATTATTTCGGCGATTCCCGGACTGTGGATGTCCATGTCAAGCGTCTGCGTGAAAAGCTCGAGGGCGTGTCTGACAAGTGGGTGCTCAAGACCGTATGGGGTGTCGGCTACAAGTTTGAGGTGGTGTAAACCATGAAATCCACCTTCAGCCGGCTGTTTACCATGGTGGCCATGATTCTGCTGGTGACGATCCTGATTCTCGGCGCTTCTTTCCGGGCGCTGGTGGAGGATTATCTGGTGGACAATGCCACGGAAAAGCTTCACAACGATGCCACGGTTATTTCGGATCTGGCGCTGGTATACTATATGGACGGCGGCATGAGTCAGGCAGATTTCCTGACCAATGTGTCCATTGCCTCCATTGTCTCGGAGGCGGATGCCATTATCTGCAACGAGACCGGCAGAATCGTGATGTGCTCGGACAGCCCCATGGGCTGTGCCCACCAGGGAATGATCGTCAGTCCTGCGTACCTGCAGAAGGTTTACGAGAACAACGGCGACATCACCCAGGGGGTCATCGAGAATCTGTACGAGGAACCCCGGTATCTGGTGTCGGTGCCCATTCTCAGCAGCAGCAGTGAACTGCTGGGAATCGTCATCGTTTCCTCCCCTACGGAGGATACCACGGCAGTCCTGCAGAGAATTACGGATATTTTCCTGTTTCTGTCCATGATCGTGGTTTTCCTCTCGGTGATCTTTGCCATTTTCTTTGCAAAACGCCAGAGCCGACCCCTGCGGGAAATGGCTCAGGCGGCCATGGACTTCGGCCACGGCAACCTCAAGGCCCGTGTCCAGGTGGGCAGCGGCTGTTCGGAGGAAATGGAGGAGCTTGCCATTGCATTCAACAATATGGCTTCTTCCCTGCAGAAAAGCGAGTATCAGCGTCAGGAGTTTGTGGCCAATGTGTCCCATGAGCTGAAAACGCCCATGACCACCATCTCCGGCTATGTGGACGGTATCCTTGACGGAACCATTCCCCCGGAGCGCAGAGAGCACTATCTGCAGATCGTGTCCGACGAGACCAAGCGTCTGAGCCGGCTGGTGCGCAGCATGCTCGATATCTCCAGACTTCAGGATCAGGGCGGTATTCCCGACGAAAAGAAGACCCGCTTCGATCTGGAGGAGTGCGCCGGTCAGGTGCTGATCAATTTTGAGCAGAAAATCCTGAACAAGGAGCTGAATGTGGACGTGCAGATGCCGGAGCATCCGGTCTACACCTTCGCAAATCAGGACTCCGTGACGCAGGTAGTCTATAACCTTCTCGACAACGCCATCAAGTTCAGCCCTCAGGGCGGAACGCTGGGGCTGCATCTGCGGGAGGGCAGCAGCAAAGTCTATGTTTCCGTCTCCAACAACGGCGACACCATTCCGCCGGAGGAACTGCCGCTGGTGTTCGACCGGTTTCACAAAACGGATAAGAGCCGCTCCCAGAAGGACGGCTGGGGTCTGGGCCTGTACATCGTCAAGACCATTGTATGCAGTCACGGAGAGAATATCTCGGTGACCAGCCGGGACGGAAAAACCGAATTTACCTTTACCATGCCTCTGGTGAACTGACACCGGGGCAAATCAGAATCCGGAGGACGGTTTTATGGAAGATAAGGATCTGCAACTTGATAACCACGGAGATCCCCAGCCATGGGACTCCGGATTTTATGAAACGGGTGCCACAAAGCCGCCGAAAAACAACGGCGGCCTGCTGGCAATCATGCTCGTCGGCGGCATCTTTCTCGGAAGTGTGCTCAATTCCCTGGGCCTGTTTGGCTTTCAGAGGGACACCGCCGAGACAGACAAGGCCCGGAGGCAGGAGAGCATCGCCTTTATTGCCTCCAATCTGCCTTCGGACATCGACAAGCCGGTTCAGCCGCGGCCTGAGACCGCGCCCCGGGGCGAGAGCACCCTTCAGCTGCACAAATCCCCCAAGGGGAAGGATAATCTCATACCCGACAGCGGGATTTCCTACCAGCACATCTATCAGAAAAATATTGATTCTGTTGTGTCCATCACCTGCCAGCTGACCTCCGGGAAAGCCACCGGCTCCGGGGTTGTGGTGACCGCAGACGGATACATCGTTACCAATGCCCATGTGGTGGAGAATGCCGACACCATCAGCGTGCTGCTGAGCAGCGGAAAAACCTGCGCTGCATATCTGGTGGGCACCGATGCTCTGTCGGATCTTGCAGTGCTGAAAATTCAGGAAAATAACCTGAAACCTGCCGAATTCGGAGATTCCAGCGTGCTGCAGGTGGGAGATCCGGTGGTAGCCATCGGAGATCCGCTGGGCGTGGAGCTTCGGGGAACCATGACCGACGGCATCGTGTCGGGCCTGAACCGGGTGATTACCACCGGCGGACGTCCCATGACCCTGATCCAGACCAATGCGGCCCTGAATTCCGGCAACTCCGGCGGCCCGCTGATCAACTGCTACGGGCAGGTGGTGGGGATCAACACCATGAAGATCAGCCGCTTTGTTCAGACCGCTGCACCTGTGGAGGGCATCGGCTTTGCCATTCCCAGTACCACGGTCAAGGAAATCGTGGATCAGCTGATCTGCCAGGGCTATGTGACGGGCAGACCCTCTTTGGGGATGGATGCTCAGAATCTGTCCACGTTCAATCAGCGCTTTTATCATCTGCCCGCAGGCCTGTATATCTACAGCGTCTGGGAAAACTCCGATGCCAAGGCCCGGGGCTTCCAGGCAGGCGATATTATTTTAACCATTGACAACGTCCGGCTCAACTCGGAGGACGATCTGCAGAAGGTCCTGTTTGACCATCAGGTGGGTGACACGGTGGACGTGGTGTTCTACCGGTCGGGCCGCCAGTATTCCGGTCAGATAGTTCTGGAACAGGCAAGGTAACAACCGCCGCTGTCAGAAGGAAGGAAATCAGTATGGAACCGATCTATCAGCAGAAAATGTATATTGAAAGCAGCCGCACCGACTGCTTTAACCGCCTGAAAACCTCGGAGCTTCTGGCGGATATTCAGGAAGTTTCCGGACGGCACTGCGATGCCCTGGGTCTGACCTGGGAGGAGCTGGCATCCAAAGGACTGTTCTGGGCAGTGGTCCGGCATCGGATCCAGATTACCAGAATGCCCGTGTCAGGCGAAACCATTACGCTGGAAACCTGGCCCTGTCCCACCACCCGGGTGGCCTATCCCCGGTCTGTGATCGGACGGGACGAGGCGGGTAATGAAATTTTTCGGTCCATTACCCTGTGGGTGCTGATGAATCTGCAGACCCGGGCCATGGTGCTGCCCGGTACCAGCGGCGTGGAAATTTCCGGTGTTGTCAGAGGACTGGAGCTGGAATCCCCTGTATCTCTGCCCCCTGCCAGACGGACACACCGGGCAGACAGGACCGTCTGCTACTCCGATCTGGACATCAACGGACATATGAACAATACCCGCTATGAATCCTGGGCCGAGGATCTGCTTCCGAGCAGCTTCCACCGGGATCATCCGCCCAAGGAGCTTCTGATCTGCTACCTCAACGAAGCCCGGGAGGGACAGAAGCTGGAAATCGACTACGATATGGTTTCCGACGGGGTATTCAATGCCGATATGTATCGGGAAAGAGACGAAAACGGCAAGCGGGAACGGGTGTTCTCTCTGCGTGTGATCTACGATTAACAGGCATTTTGCGGGCTTGTTCAACAAAACCTGTGGAAATCTGTGGATACTGTGGAAAATGAAAGCAGCCTTTTGGAAAAACCGTTGAGTTGCAGGCGTTTTCTGAATTCCACACTGTGGAAAAACCTGTGGAGAGTGTGGATAACTCATGTGGAAAACCCTGACCTGTGGATAGAAACAGGCAGATACAGGCCCAAAACAGACGCTTTTTCCGGGATTTTGACGGTCTGAAACCAGGTTTTCCACAGGGAAACCTGGTTTCGTCAGTTCTGCACGAAAACACCCTTGTTTTCATAGGCTGGATTGGATATAATGGTAAAACAACGAAAACGGAGGTTTTTTTATGAAAACAGGTCTGGTGCTGGAAGGCGGAGCCTGCCGGGGCGTATTTACCACCGGCGTTCTGGATGAATTTATGGATCGGGGGCTGGAGTTTGATTACTGCATCGGCGTGTCTGCCGGAGCGGGCAATGCCCTGAACTATAAATCCCGCCAGCGGGGCCGGGTGGTGTCCATGCTGACGGACGAAAACTTCCCGGCTTATTTCGGCCTGTCTCAGGCAAGGACCTCCCGGAAGCTGCTGGATCTGGATCTGCTGTACAATACCATGAGTTTTGAGGGGGACTTCCCGCTGGATTTTGCAGCCTACTATGACAATCCCATGGAGTGTGAGTATGTGCTGTCCGACTGCGGCAGCGGAAGACCTGCCTACCTGCGGGAGAAAGTCTATCGCAAGCGGCTGGTCAACATTGTCAAGGCCAGTTCTTCCATGCCGGGAATCTGTGCGCCGGTGCAGGTGGACGGCCGGTTTTATCTCGACGGCGGCGTTGCTGACCCGCTGCCGGTGGAGCGTGCTCTGCAGCAGGGCTGTGACCGGGTGGTGCTGGTGACCACCAAGCCTGCAGACGACCTGCATCCGACGGATTACACCAGACTCCGTCCGGTGCTGTACAAGCTGTACGGCCGGCGTTTTCCTCAGTTCTACGACAGCCTGATGACCAGAATCCCCCGGTATTTTTCCCAGCTGGACAGAATTCTGGAGCTGGAAAAGCAGGGCCGTGTCTTTGTGATCCGTCCTCAAGTCTGCGGCATCAAGGGGCTGGAAAAGGACAAGGCAAAAATGCGGGAGTATTATGACCACGGCATGGAATGTGCCCGGAAAAACTGGACGGATCTGATGAACTATCTGCAGAAGTGATTTTACCGGAGGAGGGAGTATCATGAATTATTGCAGCAACTGTCTGATGCTGACGAAGGAAGACGTTTGTCCTGTGTGCGGGGGAAGCGCCCTGCGGTTCCCGGAGGCGGATGATTTCTGTTTCCTGGCAGAGCTGGATGATATCTGGGCCAAAGCAGCTCAGGAGCTTCTGCAGGACAATGGCATTGCCTGTCAGCGGCTGCCGGCCTCCGGCATGGGGCTGCACCTGCGGGCGGGAAAAACCATGCGGGAACGAATCTACGTGCGCTATGCCGACTATGAGGATGCTTCGGCCTTTGTCAGAGAACTGACGTAACAAACGGCAGACCCATTTTGGATGCGCCAGATAAGGAGGTAATTACTCATTCATCTGGTGATACCTGGCTGATTTACACATAACCATACAATGGGAAAAGTATTTTTTGGGGGGAGAATACCACCCCTTTTTCACAACTGGTAACCACACGGTTCCTAAAAAATATAGACGACATGTCTTGATATAGGAGACCGAACTATGGATATGAAAAAAATATTTAATAGTAATTTCAGAGGAAATATTTATTTGACGCAAATTTGACGCAAAATAATAAGGTTTTGTATGAGAAAACAGCCGGTTTTGCGGATTTGGCAAATGAAATCCCTAACACAATAGAAACAAGGTTTGCCAGTGCATCCGCGGGTAAAGTTTTTGTGGCGGTCGCTGTCCTGCAGTTAATCGAACAGCAAAAACTGAAATTTGATGATACTCTTGGCAGCATTTTTGATTTTGATCTACATAATATTGATGCTGATATTACCGTAGAGCAATTGTTAAATCATACATCCGGGGTTCCGGATTATTTTGATGAAAGTGTCATGGTAGAGTATAAAGACCTGTGGCGTGATTATCCAAACTATAAAATCAGACATAACAATGATCTGTTTCCGCTTTTTATCAACAAACCCATGATGTATCCAAGAGGGGAACGGTTTCAGTATAATAATTCCGGCTATGTATTACTGGCTGCAATCATTGAAAAAGTAACAGGAATGTATTTTGATCAGTATTTACAGGAAAACATTTTTGATGTGTGCGGTATGAAGTCAACCGGTTATTACGAATTAGACCGTTTGCCCAGCCGATGCGCAAATAACTATATTTATTGCGAAGATACGGGTGATTACCGCACCAATATCTTTTCAGTAGATGTTAAGGGTACAGGAGCAGGCGGTGCATTTATTACCGTAAAAGATATTGTTCGCTTTTGGATAAATTTACGGGATGGAAAACTGATTTCAAAAGAGTCCGTTTCGAGTATGTTTCAGAAACAGAGCGGAAACGGTTCTGATGCAGAAGAAGGTTACTATGGATACGGTGTGTGGATCATCGATAATCCATGCGGCAAGGATTTAGTATATTTTCAGGGATGTGATCCCGGAGTGTGCTTTATTTCCGAATATAACCCCAATAATGATATGATTTCTGTACTGGTTAGCAACTATGGAGATGATGTCTGGGCAGAAATGAGAAAAATTCGGGAAAATCTTTATAAATAATTGTTGTATGCAAAATTTGATAAGGTATATCTTGCTCTCAGAAAGATTTACTTCAAAGAATTTATTCCTAACCATTGCACTGCTGATACTCACGGTGTAGTATCAAAGCGTTCTCGTAACGATAATTCACATTCATGAGAGCAGCGAATATAGAAAGCAGAGATAGGCTTTCGTGGAAAAGTGTCTGTATCCGCTTAGCGAACATACTGTTTATACACCCAAGAGTCATAAAACGATATAATCGTCAGGAGCGTGCTCCTAAAACCTTCCTGAAAAAGTACATAAAAACAAGCAGCAGGTGTCGGTATATTCCGACACCTGCTGTTCTTCTTAAAAACTTCCTTATGGGGCGTACCCATTTGGTCTGCCGCTTTTTTTCAGAGCAGAAAAACTCCCCGCCGCAGAAGGATAACCTGCGGCGGGGAGTTTGTGATTTCCGATGGATCAGCCTTTGGAAATGCGCTTGCGCCAGAGAATCAGGCCTGCGGTGACAGCAGCCAGACCGGCGGTGGTGATGAAAAATGCGGACATATGTGTTCCTCCTGTCAGAACCGGGAAAATCCGGATAATGGGTATGTCAGGCTTCGTAAAGAGGCTGCGGCGGATCATAGGGCTGTGGCTTGTAGGTGATCGAGCCGATGGGCTTGCCCTCCAGACCGTATTTGGGGCTGTAGCCGAAGAGGTTGACGTAACGGATCAGGTCGTCCTTTTCCGCCTCCATGGCTTTCATGACCTCCACCGTTGCCAGCACATCGTCTACGGCCCGGTGGGAGTTGACCACCTTTCCGGTCAGTCCGTAGACATCGATGGCGCTGCAGAGCTTGTGAGGATAGCTGTGCCGGTCCCGGTAGACCGTCAGCAGGTCCAGTTTGTCCTTGCCCCTGAGAATGGCGGGATCTCCGTCCCGGAGCAGCATGTAGTACAGAAACGACAGGTCAAAGTGGGCATTGTAGGCCAGCAGCAGGGTGTTTCCCCGGATCATTTCGCCGATGTCCCGGCATACCCGGGTTTTGGGCAGTCCCTTTTCCCGCAGATCCCGGGTGGAAATGCCCGTCAGCTGCTCGATTTTCGGCGGCACAAAACCGCCCGGGGACAGGGAAACCAGCTGATCGTATTCCTGCACAACCCGGGTCTGCCCGTCCTGCCGGGTCAGTACCACGGCGGCAAACTCGATGATCTCGTCCCGGCTGTACTGCAGGCCTGTGGTTTCCGTGTCGAACAGAACCAGCTTGTCGTACTTGGCAAACAGGGTATCAAAACAGTCCATGGTCATTCTCCTTTTGCCAGAGTCAGGGCTCTGCGGAATTTGCTCAGCGGTTCCGGCTTCAGGCCGTAGGTGCGGGCCAGTTCCTCTGCGGCAGCCATGCCGTCGGTAACAGCGCCGGATTTCAGCTCCACCTCAAATTCCAGAAGGGGCTGTTCCTTTCCGCCGCCGAGAAGCACACCCCGGTCCAGCGCCAGCTCCGTGCAGGCACCGTGGGAAACCATAGTGCGGCAGATCCGGGTGAAGCGTGCACCGCACACAGGGACCACCCCTTCCTGACGCACAAGCGGCAGAAGTTCGGGGCAGCTCTGGGAGAAGAGCGTGTCCATGGCATCCTCCACGCAGGGAGCCTGGGTCTCCCATTCGCCTCTGCCGAAGCCGTCCAGAGGCGTTTTGACGGTGCAGACGGACACGTTGTTTTCCATCCGCCGACGCAGAGTAATTCTCCGGGCGGACAGGGCACCGCCGGGGGTATCGTAGTAGGTGGTTTCCATGTGCAGCTCCCGGCAGGGTTCTGCCTGCAGAAGCTCCAGCAGGGACCGGGCCTGCGGCTCGGTCAGAGCATATTTCATTTCGTATTCCTTACCCATGGATACCCCTCTTTTCAGGCTCTCCGGGGGAGAACCTCTTTTTACGGCTATTATACACACTTTGTGCCCTCAGTGCAAGAATCTTTCCCTGCTATGCAGTTCCGACAGTATAATTTTCCGGACTGTGGTAGGATTTTCCTGCATAAATTCGGAAAGGCGTGGTACGAATGATGGTATTTCTGCAATCGTGTATGGAACGCGGACGAATCCGGGAATTTCTGGGCAGTTCCCGGGTCCGGGGAGGGCTGATGGCGGCGGCATACGGACTGGGCGGATTTCTGATGGCAGCCGCCAGTGTGGGTCACAGCCCCCAGCCGCTGGTGCTTGGGCTGCTGCTGGGCGCCGCACCGGGGTGGCCGGTGCTTTGCCTGGGCCTGGGGGGCGCGGCAGGCTATCTGTGCTTCTGGGGGCAGGCGGGGCTTCCGGGACTTGCATGGGCGGCGCTGGGAATGCTGGCCTCGGGAGCGCTGGCCATGGGACCGGAACGGCGGCTGGCACCTGCGGTTCTGCCGGCGCTGGCGGCAGGACTGACGGCGGTGTGCGGGCTGGCCTTTGTGCTGTGGCGGGCAGAGCCGGTTTCGGTGCCGGGATACCTTCTGCGCATATTTCTGGCGGCGGGCAGCACGGCGGTATATACGACGGCACTGGATCACCGTGATCCGGTCTGCGACTGGCTGGCCATGGGACTTGGGGTGCTGGCCCTGGCCCAGGTGGCTCCGGGAAGCTGGTTCTGTCTGGGCTACGTGGCAGCGGGAGCCATTGGAGCCGCTGCTGCCTTTCCTGCGGCGGCGCTGGCGGGATTTGCACTGGATCTGGCACAGGTTACACGGGTGCCCATGACGGCGGTGCTCTGTGCCGGTATGCTGACAAGGCTGCTGTCGGGCCGGCGGGAATGGAATCACCGGCTGGCACCGGGGCTGGTGTTTCTGCCGGTGGCGGCGCTGTGCGGGGTGTGGGACCTGCATCCGCTGCCGGGGCTGCTGACGGGAGGACTTCTGACAGCGCTGGTTCCGTCTGCATCCCCGGCAGGCTATCGCCGGGGAGCCACGGGAATGGCTCAGGTGCGGCTGGAGCTGGCGGCAGGGGTGCTGAGCCAGACGGGCTCGGTGCTGTGTGAGCCGACGGATTTTCCCGTGGACGGAAAAGCTCTGGTTTCCGGGGCGGTGAGCCGCAGCTGCAGCAGCTGCCCCTGCAGGAACGGCTGCCGGGAGCAGGAGTCGCTCCAGAAGCTGGGGGGAGAAATTCTGGAGCAGCCCCTGATCACGGCTGCGGATCTGCCCTTTTCCTGCCGCAGGAGCGGGCGGGTCTGGGCGCAGCTGACCAGAGCGCAGGAGCAGTACCGGCTGCTTCTGGCGGATCATGCCCGCCGTCAGGAGTACCGGCAGGCCATGGTGCAGCAGTATGATTTTCTGGCGGGCTATCTTCGGAATCTGTCGGATGAGCTGGCAGGGCGGCAGGATGTGCGCCGATTGCGGTATGAGCCCCGTATTTCGGCGGAAACCGTCTCCCGGCAGGCGGACAACGGGGACCGGTGTGTGTGGTTTTCCGGCACGGGAGGAAATTACTATGTGCTGCTGTGCGACGGGATGGGGACAGGCCTTGCGGCGAGCCGGGAGTCGGAACGGGCCGTGGATATGCTGAAAAAACTGCTTAAAGCCGGATTTCCGGCAGAATATGCCCTGCACAGCCTGAACAGTCTGTGCATACTTCGGGGAACTGCCGGGGCGGTGAGCATCGACCTAGCAGAGCTGGAGCTGGAAACCGGCAGAGGAACGCTTTACAAATGGGGGGCACCGCCGTCCTATCTGCTGGAAAAGAACCGGACAGAAAGAATCGGAACAGCCGTGCCTCCCCCGGGTCTGTCCGTGACAGAGGGCCGGGGAAGTCGGGAGCGGCTGTCCCTGAGGGGTGGGGAGCGGCTGGTGCTTCTCAGTGACGGCGCAGGCGGAGAGGCTGCCATGGGCCGGGTGGGGAAACCGGCGGAGCTGTCTGTGGAAGCACTGGCGGTGCGGTTGTTGGAATATGGCCGGGAATCGGGTGCTGATGATGCCACCGCAGCAGTGGTTCAGCTGATCCCGGTAGCCACAGCTACAAGATAACACAAATTCCGCAAGAAAAATGTCGAAACACAAGATGTATGGTAAAAAATTCAGAGAAAAACCATATATCTGGTTATAATCTGCCGGAATTCGGGCTTAAACTGCACATTTGCACAGTCCCTGTAGAAAGGAAACGGGGAAAATGTACAAATTTTTTGTAGACAATTTGGCGCTAATGTGGAAAAACAGCCCCGGCACAATCAGGCGGTTGCAAAGACGGAAGGTTGGCTCTATACTGTACGGGAGTATGTAAACGTTTCCAGCAGAAAGGAGGCGGTTCCCGTGACCATCCGGGATCTGGCCAGCAAAACAGGATATTCGGTGGGAACCGTATCCCGGGTGCTCAACAACAAGTCCAACGTCAGTCAGGAGGCCAGAGATGCCATCTGGGAGGCTGCCAATGCCTGCGGATTTCACCTGAATGTCAATGCAAAGCAGCTCAAGCAGAGCCGTTCGAACACGGTGCTGGTTATGATCAAGGGCCGGTTCAACGAGCTGTTCAGTATGCTTCTGGAAACCATTCAGCAGTGCGTGGCGGAAACGCCCTATGTGCTGACTGTGACCTACGTGGACGAGGAGGACAACGAGGTTTCCGAGGCCCGGCGGCTGACGGAGGAGATCAAGCCTGCGGGCATTCTGTTTCTGGGTGGCAATCAGCAGAATTTTCACGAGGAATTTGAGAAAATCAGCTGCCCCTGCGTGCTGGTGACCAACGACGGTTCGGCGCTGCCCTTCCGGAATCTGTCCAGTGTCTGCAGTGACAACCGGGCGGCCGCCAGAATGGCTGTGGAATATCTGGTGGGTCTGGGCCACCGGCGGATCGGCATTGTCGGCGGCGACCGGGGCTGTTCCGATACGGCCAGCCAGCGGTTCTGCGGCTGTATGGACGCAATCGTGGCAAACGGGCTGGATTTTGACGATGCGCAGGACTACCGCACGGTGCGCTGCTCCTATGCCGAAGGCTACCGGGGAGCCCGGGAGATCATCCGCAGCGGACGCAGCTGCACGGCGCTGTTCGTCATGGCGGATGTGGCAGCCATCGGTGCCATCCGGGCGCTGGAGGATGCAGGTATGCGGGTGCCGGAGGATGTGTCGGTGGTGGGATTTGACGGATTGCCCATCGGTGCGTACACCACACCCCGGCTGGCGACGGTGAGCCAGAGCACGCAGATCATCGGTCGGCGCAGTGTGGAAATCCTGCTGCAGCAGATGGAAAACGGCGGCGAACCCGTCCATGAGCGGATTCCCGTAGCCCCTGTGTGGCGGGAAAGCGTCCGCGGCCTGTCCTCGGACTGAAAGAGCCGCTTCTGTTCCGGATGAACTGTCTTGGTTTGCACGGACAGCACAAAAAATGCCCCCGGCAGGGAAATATGAAATTTTAAGCAGCGTGGCACCGCGTCAGCGGCGCCACGCTTGTCCATAATGGGATGTTTTCAATATCCCAAAGAAATTTTCGGCAAGCGCATTGTCATATGGGATTTCCCGTCCTGACATTGACGGAGGAATGCCGGATTTCTGTATCAGTTTGCAATATGTGCCGGATGTGTGTCCGAAACCCTGGTCGCTGTGGAGCTGTAACTCCGCAGCGACCTTTTTTTGTCTGTTTTCAGCGGACCCGTTCAGGACCCGGAGCAGAAGGAATTTTGCAGGCAAATGGGGAATTTGGTATCCGACAGGAACAAATTCTTGAAACAACCCGGAAAGTTTGCTAGAATATACAGCAGAAACAGGAAAGGCGGTGACCCTATGAACCGCAGGGAAGATTATATTGCGGTCTTTGATTCCGGCGTCGGAGGCATCAGTGTGCTGCGGCACCTGAGAAAGCAGATGCCCGGAGAGCGATTTCTCTATTACGGGGACTCTGCCAATGCACCTTATGGCACAAGATCCGCCGACGAGGTCCGGGCACTGACGCTGGACGCGGTGGATCGGCTTATGGACCGGGGGCTGAAGGCGCTGGTGGTGGCCTGCAATACGGCGACGGCTGCGGCCATCGGCACGCTGCGGCAGCGATATCCGCAGATGATCGTCGTCGGCATCGAGCCGGCGCTGAAGGTGGCAGCGGAGCATTATCCCGGAGGACGGGTGGGCGTTATGGCTACGCCTGTGACCCTCCGGCAGGAAAAATTCAACCGGCTGCTGCAGCGCTTCGGCGGAGAATGTCAGGTATCGGAGATTCCTGCCCCGGGACTGGTGGAACTGATCGAATCCGGACAGGGAGAAAGCGAGCAGACCGAGCAATTTCTGCAGAATCTGCTGCAGCCCTGGATGGGCAGACTGGATGCGCTGGTTCTGGGCTGCACCCACTATCCCTTTGCGTCGGCTTCCATCCGCAAAGTTCTGGGGGACGGGGTGGAGCTGCTGGACGGCGGAATCGGCACTGCCCGGGAGACCCGCCGCAGACTGGAAAACGCAGACCTGCTGGAGCGGGGACCGGGAGAAATTATACTGGAAAACAGCTTGAATACGCCCCAGATTCTGGCCCTGAGCCGGAGCTTGCTGGGCGCAGAAAGACCATAATCGGGAGGTAAAACATGGACGATATCCTTGTCATCGGCATAGCCGGCGGCAGCGGCAGCGGAAAAACCACGCTGATGAAAAACCTGATAGAGCGGTTTGGAGATGTGGTGACGGTTCTCAGTCACGACAACTACTACCGCCGTCACGACGAACTGCCCTATGAAGAACGGTGCAGACTCAATTACGACGAGCCCTGCGCCATGGAAACGGAACTGATGGTCAGGCAGCTTCAGCAGCTGCGCCGGGGCGAGGAGATTGACTGTCCCGTATATGATTTTTCCATCCACAACCGCAGTGATGAAACCATCCACATTGTTCCGAAAAAGGTCATCATTGTCGAAGGCATTCTGATTTTTGAAAACGAAGAACTTCGGAATCTGATGGACATCCGGATTTTTGTGGATACGGATGCGGACATCCGGCTGTGCCGCCGGATCAAGCGGGATGTGAACAAGCGGGGCCGGACTCTGGAATCAGTGCTCAAGCAGTATCAGGAGACCGTCAAGCCCATGCACGAAAAATATGTGGAGCCCAGCAAAAAATATGCCAATATTGTGGTTCTGGAAGGCGGCAGAAATCAGGTGGCGCTGGATATGATCATGGGTCGGATTCAGCGGCATCTGGATGAAGCGAAGGAGAAAGAATGAAGAATACCTGTTTGATTTTTGATATTGACGGAACGCTGTGGGACTCCCGGGCCATCGTGGCTGAGGGCTTCAACCTGCAGCTGCGGGACGAGGGCCGGGAGGATCTGCTGGTCACTGCGGAGATGCTGCGCCCCACCTTTGGCAGGGTGATGACGGAAATCAGCGATATGCTCTTCGGAAAGGTGCCGGCAGAGCACCGGTACGAGCTGATGCAGCGCTGCATGGCCCGTCAGCAGGTGTATATGGAGGAAAATCCCTGCCAGGTGGGCTATCCGCTGGTAAAGGAAACTCTGGAGGAGCTGGCAAAACGGCACCGGCTGTTTATTGTCAGCAACAGCCAGCAGGGGTATCCCGAGATCACCATGTCCAAGCTGGGCATTTCTCATCTGATGGAGGGCCATATGTGCTTCGGCGACACCGGCACCCAGAAGGGGGAGACCATTCGGCGGCTGATGGAGCGGCACGGCATCACCGATGCTGTCTATATCGGCGACACCCAGGGAGACATGGAAGCCAGCTACGAGGCCGGCCTGCCCTTTGTCTGGGCCAGTTACGGATTCGGCACACCGGAGCGCTGGGACTGGAAGATCGATTCCTTTGCTCAGCTGACGGAAATTTTCTGAGGGCCTGCCCATGGAACTGACGACCAAATGTCTGGAATGTCTGCTGCAGCGGAATCTGGAGACTGCCAGAAGTCTCGGAGACGAACAGACGGCCATGGCCTTTGCCCGGGAATTTCTGCAGAATATCCTTCAGGCACCCAAAGGGGTCAGCACTCCCTATTTTTCGCCCATTGCGGCGGATCTGTTCTGCAAATATTACGGTCTGGACATCGACCGCTTCCGGGAGGAAAAGGAGCTGTCCAACCGGTTCGTGCTGGAGCGGCTCGACCGGATCCGGCATACGGTGGAAACTGCCGAAGACCCGGTCTATGCGGGGATGCAGGCGGCGATTCTGGGAAATTATCTGGATTTTGCAGCCATGCGCCATCAGGTGGATTTCGGTGAACTGGACCGCCTGCTGGAAAAAAGCCGGGAGCTGCCTCTGGACCGCCGGGTTTATCAGCAGCTCTGCGCCGATCTGGAAGCCGGGGAGCGGCTGCTGTACCTGACGGACAACGCCGGAGAAATCGGCTTCGACCGGGTACTGGCGGAAACCATCGCAAAAAAATATCCCCATCTGAAAATCACCTTCTGCGTCCGCGGTGGCCCCGCCGTCAATGATGCCACCCGGGAGGATGCGCAGATCATGGGCATTCCCTTCCCCGTCATCGACAACGGAAGCCGGATCTCCGGAACGGAAATCCCGTTTCTGGGAGCAGAGGCTGCCGATGCGCTGGAAAAAGCCTCGGTGGTCATCGCCAAGGGACAGGGCAACACGGAGACGATGTATGGCTGCGGCTTCAATGTCTACTATCTGTTCCTGGTCAAATGCGAGCGCTTTACCGACGAATTTCATCAGCCCCGGCTGACGCCCATGCTGGTACGGGAGCGGGGATAAAACAGGCAGATATGCCGGGAAAAGCAGGGGATTGTACACATTTGGCTCAGATACCCAATGTGTACAAAGTCAGCGGAAGGAATCAACACGATTCGACAGTAACTTCATATAATCTTCATAAATATGCCCTTTTTTTCTTAAAAAATGTTCGATAGAATATAAGTGTACCGTGTGAAAGCGGCTGATTACAATACTACGAGTCAAGTGATTGATTCTTTCTTTTTTCATTTTTTTCCTTTCCTTTTCCTTTGACAGATCCGTGGGTGACCACGGATTTTGTCATTTAACGGGGTGCTTTTTTTGAACTTCTGCAAATTTTCATTGCAACTTCACAAAATCTTCAAATCTTCCACCTTTTTTTCTTCATAATTTTTGGTTAAGATATACACGTACTGTGTGAGACACAGTCTGACGAAGCTACCACAATCAATGCTTACATTGATTTTCCTTTTTTCATTTTTCCTCTCCTCTTTTTTGGCGAGTCCGTGGGTAACCACGGATTTTGTCATATCTGGGGAAATTTATGGATTATCAGCCGCAACTTCACAGAATGTTTATAAACATACACTTTTTTTATTCATAATTTCCGGTTAAGATATACATGTACCGTGTGAGACACGGACAGATAACGATACTACATCAATGTTTCATTGATTTTCTTTTTCATTTTTTCCTTTCCTCTTCCTTTGACTGATCCGTGGGAAACCACGGATCTTGTCATATCCGGACAGGGAAAAAATTCACAGCGATTCCCTATCTTTCTCAGGGAAAAAGAGGTAAAATAAAAATGAAAAAAACATCCCGCGCTTCCGGAAGCCCTGCGTCACAGGTCGGAAATTTTCGGCTCGGTGATCTTTTCAAAGCCTGCAGGCGTTTCCTGTGGGCTTTTCCTGTTTTTTCGGCGGGAATCTCTTAAAAAATGTTTGTATAAGGAAGGTTATTTATGATCGATTTTCAACGGCCCGAACTGAGCCGCAGAATGGAATATGAAGCTGTTTTTCACCGTTACGGTTCCCGGGGCTGCGAATACTCGCTGGCCAATCTGTATATGTGGGGACGCCAGACGGTGGCTTTTCTGGATGGCTGTCTGGTGGCGCTGTCCCACTACCACGGCAAAAGTGTCTACCCCTTTCCGGTGGGATCGGGGGATCTGCGGAACGCTGTGGACCAGGTTATGGCCGATGCCAGAGAGCGGGGCATTCCCTGCCGGCTGACCTGCCTGACCGCAGAAGATGTCAGACAGCTGGAGGAATGGTACCCCGGAAAGTTCCAGTTCCGCAGCGAACGGGACAATTTTGACTATGTTTACGACATCAACAAGCTTGCAGACCTGAAGGGCCGCAAGTACCAGCAGAAGCGCAACCACATCCACAGATTCCGGGACGCAGTTCCCGAAGCCCGGGTGGTGCAGCTGGAGGAAGCGACACTGCCGCTGGCCCGGAAAATGATGGACCAGTGGTACGCGGACCGGGAAAAATCGGTGCCGGATATGGACTTCCATCTGGAAAAGGTAGCCGTGGACAGAGCACTGACCCATTTCCGGGAGCTGGGGCTGGATGGCATTGTGCTCATGGACGGGCAGGAGCCTGTTGCGGTTACCATGGGCAGCTTTCTGACCGACACGATTTTTGATGTACACTTTGAAAAGGCAAGAGAAGATATTCAGGGGGCTTATGCAGCCGTCAATCAGGAATTTTCCAAATATCTGCGGGACAAGTATCCTGCACTTGCATACCTGAACCGGGAGGATGACCTGGGAATCGAGGGCCTGCGCAAGGCCAAGCTCAGCTATGGGCCGGAATTTCTGATTGAGAAATACTGGGCATATCCCAAGGAGGACAATTATGAAAATTGATTACCCTGACGAATCCCAGATCCCGGCGCTCAAGGCGCTGTGGCGGGAAGCGTTCGGGGAAACAGATGATCCGGAGCCTTTTTTCTGGACGGCATTTTATCCGCTGCGTGCCAGATGTGTCACGCTGGACGGAAATGTGGCAGCAGCACTGTACTGGATGGACGTGACCTGCAGGGAACGTAAAATGGCGTACCTGTATGCCGTGGCCACCGCCAGGGCCTACCGGGGCCGGGGAATCTGCCATCAGCTGATGATAAACACCCGGGAGCTTCTGCGAGAGCAGGGATATGAAGGCATTCTGCTGGTTCCGGCAGGACCGGAGCTGGAAAAATTCTACGAGGGCATGGGCTACCGGACCGCAACCACCATCCGGGAATTTCTGTGTTCGCCGGGTCCGGATGCGGCGGTGTATCATCCCGTGGACCGGCAGGAGTATGCGATGCGGCGCCGGGAATTTCTGCCGGAAGGGTCCGTGATTCAGGAAGGTGCCAATCTGGCCTACCTGGAGACCATGGCAGAGTTCTACGAGGGACCGAATTTCCTTCTGGCAGCCGTGCGCACAGAGGACAGTCTGCAGGGACTGGAGCTTCTGGGCGATCCTCACGCCGGACCGGAGATCCTGCGGGCCCTGGGCATCCCCCGGGGAACCTTCCGGACACCCGGCGAGGGAGAAAATTTTGCCATGTTCCAGCCTTTGGTTTCCGGCTGTCAGGCACCTGCATATTTCGGATTTGCCTTTGACTGACCGGAAAGCGGAAACATTTGTGAAAATTCCCCAAGGAATTTGCCGGATGCATCCGTAATTTTTACGCAGAAATAACTTGCAATTTCCCCGAAAAAATCACATAATAATACCGTAAGATATGAGAAAACCCGCCGTCGGCGTGGGCAGAATCTGCCGGGTTTTCCGATTGAACAGAACAATACCGATTGTTTGCTATTGAAATTTTTATAATTGGAGGAATCGGGATGCAAATGAACAAAAGACCTGATACCATGGAGCGGATTACCACACCGGCTCTGGCAGAGGCATTTATTGAAGAACAGATCGCACTGGTGCGTGAGCAGGTGGGCGACAAGAAGGTTCTGCTGGCACTGTCCGGCGGCGTTGACTCTTCTGTAGTTGCAGCACTTCTGATCCGTGCGGTGGGCCGTCAGCTGGTGTGCGTGCACGTCAACCATGGCCTGATGCGCAAGGGCGAAAGCGAGCAGGTAGTAGAGGTGTTCGGCAAGCAGATGGATGCCAACCTGATCTACGTGGATGCAGAGGACCGTTTCCTGAACCTGCTGGCAGGGGAGAGCAATCCCGAGAAGAAGCGCAAGATCATCGGCAATGAGTTCATCAAGGTGTTTGATGAGGAAGCTGCCAAGCTCGACGGCGTGGCTTTCCTGGCTCAGGGTACCATTTACCCCGATATTCTGGAGTCTGACGGTGTCAAGGCACACCACAACGTCGGCGGCCTGCCCAAGGAAATGAAGTTTGAGCTGGTGGAGCCTCTGCGGTTCCTGTACAAGGACGAGGTGCGCGTAGTGGGCGACGCCCTGGGCCTGCCTCATGACATGGTATACCGTCAGCCCTTCCCCGGCCCCGGTCTGGGTGTCCGCTGCCTGGGTGCCATCACCAGAGACCGTCTGCACGCACTGCGCGAGGCAGATGCCATTCTGCGTGAGGAGTTTGCCGCCAACGGCCTGGCAGGCAAGGTATGGCAGTATTTCATTGCAGTGCCCGACATGAAGAGCGTCGGCGTCAAGGACGGCAAGCGCTATGAAGGCTGGCCTGCAATCATCCGTGCTGTCAACACCACCGATGCCATGACCGCAACCATCGAGGAGATCCCCTACAGCCTGCTGCACCGGATCACCGACCGGATCACCGCAGAGGTCCCGGGCATCAACCGTGTCCTGATGGACCTGACCCCGAAGCCCGTCGGCACCATCGAGTGGGAGTAAAGTGCAAATTAGCTCCAGTTATTTTTAATTCTCTGGATTATTTCTATTTGCTCTCATTCTCTCTATTATCCTCATTATTTTCTAAATTCGGAAAATTGCAACTGATACCACTTTGCAACAAAATGGGATAGTGGAACATAGCTTATAAGTAACCCCCGGTATTGCCTTTGCAATACCGGGGGTTTTTGTATTTGTCGGCTTCTCAGCTATAATAATCATTTAAATTATTTCGAGGAGGTTACTATATGGGAGCATATAAAGACAAAAAGCGAGGCACATGGTTTGCTTCTGCCCGGTATAAAAACTGGATGGGAGAAACAAAGCGTAAAATGAAGCGAGGATTTGCTACAAAGCGAGAGGCTTTAGAGTGGGAGCGGCAGTTCATTGCCCAAAATGATGGCAATCTGGAGATGACATTCCAGTCATTCTATGAACTCTATAAGAGTAACATGCAGAACAGACTGCGTCAAAACACATGGATCACAAAAGACTCTATCATGGAGAAGAAAATCTTACCCTACTTTGGGGAGATGCGTATATGTGATCTTCAGCCGCTTGATGTACTGAAGTGGCAGAATGAGATTATGGCCTTTCGGGATGAAAATGGCATGGCCTACTCTCCTGTCTACCTCAAGACCATCAATAATCAACTGAATGCGATTCTGAACCACGCTGTCCGGTTTTATGGATTGAACAGAAACCCTGCCTCTGTTGCAGGTACTATGGGAAAAGAGAAGGCTGGAGAGATATTTGTCTGGACGCAGGAAGAATATTTGCAGTTCTCTACTGTGATTAAAGATCGACCGGCATCCTTCCTTGCTTTTGAAATACTTTACTGGTGCGGCTTGCGAGTCGGTGAATTATTAGCACTAACACCCAACGATTTTGATCTTGAAAATAATATTATGAGCATAACCAAATCCTATCAGCGTATTGGAGGCGAAGATATCATTACACCACCCAAAACAGATAAGAGCGTAAGGAAAGTATTGCTGCCGAATTTTCTTTCCGAGGAAATTCAAGAGCATATATCTGGCTTTCATGAACTGGCTGGTGATGAGAGGATATTCCCGTTTACCAAGTCATATCTCCGCCATGAGATGTGTCGTGGTTGTGCTGCCAGCGGTGTTAAGAGAATTAAACTGCATGGCCTCAGACATTCTCATATTTCACTGCTTGCCGATCTGGGCATGCCCCTTGTTGCTATTGCAGATCGTGTCGGACATGAAAATACAGATATGACATTTCGCTATGCGCACGTATTTCTGGAAACTCAAGTTGAAATGGTGTCAAAATTGGATAAAATGAATGCTGGGTCAAGATGTGAGATTAAAACATAAGTGATTTTGTGATATAATGCATAATTAATAGCAAATGTTATACAATCAGGACAACCAAATAAAAAACGAGTGGAGTTATAACAATGAATGATTCTAATAATTTTTCTATGGAGAAAATGAAAGCAGATATTGAAAAAGCTGGAAACCTATTTTATCAGTATCGGGCCTGTAGAAGAGATGCTGCCCTCGTATATGATATTGAGAATATTAGACATGGTGTTGTTTACGCACGTACACCGCTTCAAATGAACGATCCTTTTGATTCAAAAATTGGTTTTTCAGCAGAAAAAGTATATGACGAATGTATTGATTTGGTAATTGGCCAGCTTGATACTAATTTGGATCCTAATCTTAAGTTAATTATTAAAAACTTACTGAAGTACAGAGTTATCGGTGAAACTTTAAATTTTGTTGATGTGCTTAATAAACTAAAAAAATATATTTTTACACAGAGCGTAATTGCACATATCCCCATTTCCAACTTACCCCAATTCATCACAAAGGAGTTGAATAGACTCTATAGTAAATGCCCGGCAGAAATAAAGAAACACCTTAATAAGGGTGAATTCTTTGCTTTTTCGTTAGTTATTAAAGACTATAAAAATCAAGATATTCAAGAAAATACTATCGTTGACGCATTTAAGATGGAAGCAATCTTAAAGGAACTAGAAAATGAAGTTGTTAAAGTTAGAGATGAATTATATATTCCATTTCTCAAAGATTTTCTTTCGAAGATGACAATTACATGCTTTAGTGCCAGTGGGTGGGATAATCAGCTGATGTGGTCGCATTATGCCAACTCTTATTCTGGAATTTGTGTTGAATACGATTTCAAGAAAATGGATAGCTTTATTGGATTTATGTATCCAGTCAAATATTCATCCGTTCGTCCTACAATATCCCTTAAGGATCTAGGTCTCACAGAATTCAAACAAGATGAAAACGGGAAATTAATAACGGATGAGGTCGATATTAGTGCCATATTCTCTTATTTGTTGTCGAAAAATAAATGTTGGAGTTATGAAGAAGAATGGAGAATTATCAATGTTGAAGGCGAGCCTTATACTCCTTTATTTGTTGAGACACCATTTATTGAATCTATCACTTTAGGGCTTGATCTCGATGATATATGCAAACAACTATTATGGGATGTTTGTAACGAGAGAGGTATAGATTGTTACCAATTAATCGTTAATCCAAGCGACTATAGTTTAACTAGAGAACTTTTGACTGAAGACGACTTTGCTTTTGATAAAGAAAAAGAGGAACAATAT
>RCNH01000237.1_pt1 | contig 25607 bp, 18 predicted proteins | sample 2041161 | NCBI WGS metagenome assembly RCNH01 (sample SAMN09708215, study PRJNA481090) | Feces metagenome, whole genome shotgun sequencing project. | biome: feces | host: Leptonychotes weddellii | place: Antarctica: Sion Island | collected 2010-03-01 | reverse complement strand
GCTTTCCTATTTTGTAAAAGGTTTGAAATTCTCACAAAAAAGCCTTCTGACGGCAAAAGGCAGAGCATTTATTTCTCACATCCTGTTGGTTATAAAAATCAGGGGCAATCCCAAAGGATCACCCCTGATAAATCGTTATACACAAATCAGCTTGGCATCACCAGATGAAAGAGTTTTCGTGTTTCCTGAATTACTTCCTTATCTGGCATCCGGGAATACGGCTCCTGCTTTTGCTGTTTTCATGAAAGCACACAGCACATTGCCGATGACAAAGCTCAGCATGCAAAGGGTACCATATGGGATAAACTGGAAAAAACACCCAGAGAAGCTTTACTTTGATCCGGCTGCCCCAGCACCGTAACAGAAGAAGAGCGTGCCTCGTCGGCCAGAGAAATAGACTCTTTTTCGGAAAATCCGGCGATTCTGTACAGATGGATCTGCCGAAGATAGCTTCAATCTGACTTTCCAGATAGAATCCTGCGTAAGAGCCGGGGACCTCTGTCATCTGAAGCGGATTGGCCTGGGACTCAATAACAGGGAAATTGCAGCCAAACTGTTTCTCAGCGAGGGGACAGTCCGGAATTATCTGAGCAGTATTTTGGAAAAGCTGCAGCTGCGGGACCGTACGCAGATTGCGGTGTTTTACTACCGCCATCGATGAATCATTCAGCCAGATCCGATTTTTCGGTTCCCGGTAAAGAGAAAACCATTTGACCATGCTGAAATAAATCGTATGCCCGGAAAAAGAATGGCAGGGGAGAACGGGGGTAAGGCCCATATTCTGTGCTGCGTCTTCGGACGGAAATATTCTGAAAATATGAAAACACAGCTGCTTGATGAAACAGCTGTGTTTTTTACGGTATCAGATGTCCCGCAGATCTGAACATATCCGTGGCGGAAATTGTGTCAAAGATGCCTGTGATGTCAATGATGAAGCCGGTCGGGTGCTGTTTCGGGAGACAGCGGAGGTATTGAAACAGCAACATCCTGAATAGACAGTGCAAGGCTTGAACGGAAATGTCCGTGGAAAATACCGGAGTAAATGATAATACCAAAAGACCACCTTTGCTGATGCCATCACAGCAAAGGTGGTTTCTTTTTATGCGGAAAATTTCAGCCCGGGACAGCAGAGAATATCTGCACGGACACCGGGACAGAGTGAGACCAGCCGGTTTTTCAACCGGCTGGCCCCGTTATAGATCAGGAGACAAATTATCCGTTTTCAGCGGGGGTAAGGTAGCGGCAAATAATGGCTGCAGCCTGGACACGGGATGTGTCCTGACGGGGAGCCAGGAGCGTGGTAGAATCGTCCTTGGCAACACCGTAAATCAGTTTGTAGGCAACAGCCCAGTTCATGGCATCCCGGGCATATTTGGAGACTTCTGCATGATCGGGATAAGCAGACAGATAATCTTCCTCTACACTGATGCTGCCCTCATTACGATACAGGATCGTAGCAAGCTGCATACGGGAGATGGTACCGTAGGGATCAAAGACGGTGTCGGAGGTACCGTAGATGATGCCCTGGTTGTAGGCCCAGATTACAGCCTTCTCATAGTAGCTTCCGGCGGGGACGTCGGTGAAGGGATGCGTCAGGCCTTCTACACTGGGTCTGCCTTCCAGACGATAGAGAATGGAGACCATCTGCGCACGTGTCAGAGAATCGTACACACCAAAGACATTACCGGAAACACCGGCCATGACATCGATGTTGAAGAGAATGTCAACACTTTCATGGTACCAGCTATCCTTCTTCACGTCCAGGAAATGGTCGCCGGCACAAACCCATGCACGGATCCAATCCATTGCATCATCAAACTGAGAAAGAACAATATCGATGTAGTCAACAGATGTGGCGTTGCTGATCTCTGTTCTGGTCTGAGTAAGCAGATCATCGGCAAGTGCCTGCTGCTCTTCGGTCAGACCGGACAGATCGATTTCGTCGAGCTTCTTCAGAGCAGCTTCCTTGGCTTCTGCCAGAAGCTTCTCATCCAGGTTCTCAAACTGTGCCTGAATCACAACGTCCTCGTTGGGCATCACAAAGGTGTTGTTCTCCACAACCTTTCCGTTGTACTTCAGGGAGCCTTCCACCAGGCCGTAGCCCTGATCGGGTTCTGCGGTTACGGTGACGGTTTCGCCGGCTTCGGCTTCGGGTTTGTCAACGGAAACGGTACCGTTTTCGATGCTATCGGAAATCGTTACCTTAAACTTGGGTACGGTGATGGTGACGGTTGCAGATGCGCTCTTGGAGGGATCGGCAACGGATGTTGCGGTAACAGTCAGGGATCTGGCAGTTTCGTCTCTGCCCAGGAACAGCTGACCGTTGGTGATCATGGTTTCTTCACTGGTGTTGCCGGAAATGGTCCAGGTAACGGTAGTATCCTGCGTACCGGTTACCAGTGCGGTAAACTGACCCTTCTGACCGGGGGCATTGTCAACGGTCAGTTCGGAAGGATCGATGGTAATGGTGATTTCCGGACTCTTTTTCTGGCTGTAAAGCTCAATCTCAAAGATCCGGAGGGTATCAGAACCGTTCCACCAGTTGTCATCGCCATCTGTGATGACCAGGCGATAGAAGCGGCTTTCGGTATCGCTGGTCAGCGGATCGTCGGTAACGCTTTGTTCGTTGTTGACGTAGTCCTTCAGGATCACCCAGTTGGAGGCATCTGCCATAACGGCCTTTTGCTCATTGGCGCTCAGGGCCAGGAAGGCTTCGTCGGTGTACTTGCTGTGATCCAGAACAGCAAAAGAAAATGCATTGGTATTCAAGCGCTCGTCCTCGGGAGTGGCACCGCCGCCGGCGTGGACAACCTTCAGACGGCTGGCCACGGCAGGAGTCTTGATGTCAAAGACCACATAGTTGGGGGTACGATCGGAGCACCACTTGGTGGAGTAGTCGCCATCAAAGGCGAAGCTTACGTCACCGTTGCTCAGGGACTGACCGCCGTAATCAAGGACATCAGCGTTGCGGGACAGAAGCTCGTAGCCATCGGGATCGATAGGATCGGTAGGTACTTCCTTATCGGTGACGGTAACGGTAACCGTATCACGGAAGCTGGTGTTTGCATCAGAAACCGCAGTGATGCTCAAAGTAGAAGCAGTCTCATCGGCAGCGACCGTCAACAGACCATTTTCCAGAGTGGTACCGTTGCTTGCGTTGCCGCTGAGGGACCAGGTGACCTTCTGGCTGGGACCGCCGGTGCCTTCCACTTTTGCGGAGAACTGCAGGGAGGTACCCTTCTGGACAGAAGCGTTCCTGGGAGTAACGGTCACTCCGGTGATTTCCACAGCCTGAGAGGGCTGCAGACCGCGGACGGCATTTTCCAGAGCAATCCGAATCTGTTCAATTTCGTAGTTGTTGCAGTCGCCGGAGGTGATTGCATCCTGCGCAGCGGTGCGGGCAGCATCAAACACTTCGTAGCTGGAGGGTGTGTAGTTTTCAGCCTTGTAATCTGCATAACGTGCGCTGATTTCAGCCAGCCGCTGAATGTTGCCTCTGATGCGCAGGTTCGCGTAGGCCTCCAGCAGGTTTGCACGGGCCTCTTCTGCCTCTGCGCCGGTGCCAGCAGTCAGCGCTTTGGCCGCAGTCAGAGCTTTCTGGAAGGCAGGCCAGGTGGCGGAAGTGCAGTCTTTCTGCTCAATGGCTTCGCACTTGGCAATCAGACGGTTCAGACCGGTCAGGTCAGCATTGAGAGCCATGGGATCGCCATAAGGCAGTTCGAACATTTCAGAAACAGGCTTGCCGTCCTGATGCAGCTCGTAGTAGATTGTTCCGCCTTCCTTCTTCAGAGGAACACGGGAAATGGAGGTTTCACCGTTTACGGCGGGCAGAGTCCGCAGAAGTGCACAATCGGCATCAGCGGCTGCGTAAATCCAGACGGAGGTTCCGTCTTCCAGACCGGTAGCGGTAAATTTGCCATACTGATCATAGAGCTGGAAGCCCTCGGTGGTGCGCTCAAGCACAGCGGATGCGGGAGCTTCAGGGGCGGTACCGGATTCCGGTGCGTAGTACAGGCTGGCCCGGCGGCTGTGGGTAACTTCCGTGCCGGAACCGTCCAGTACATCATAGAACAGACGACCGCCGTTGGGATCCAGATTCAGGTTTTCAAACTTGGCAATGCCCACATTTCTCTGCTTGTGGCCCTCAGTAGGCTGCACCGCCTTGGCAACGGCGATGGGCTTTTCGGAAGTCAGATCGGAGAACAGGCGAACCTTGCCGGTGTCCTCATGGAACGTGCCGTTTTTGTCGGAATAGCTGCCGGAGGAGTAAACCATCTGCACATTGTCCACAACGACGGTATCGGTGGCACCGACGTTGTTGCGGATTGTAACATTCCGCTCAAAGGGAGAGGGTGTGTTGTTGATAGCGGGCTTTTCGTAGACTTCGAACTCGTAGACACGGATAGCCTTCCATGCGGAGTTGTCAGATCTGTCAACGTTCAGCTTGATGTAACGTGCTGTGATGGGTTCATCCAGATTGCGGTCGGTAATGTCCTGCTTATTGTTGCGGACAGTGTCTGCAACCTGGAAGGACAGGGTCCGCACATGGTCACGGCTTGCCTGATCGTCGCCGGTCAGCAGCGGGTGCTTGTCGTCGGGAGCGTACTGGAAATCAAAGTCCACGGTGTTCATATCGACACTCTCACCGGCGCCGGGACAGTTGGCGTGGTAGACCACCCATCTCTGAATGGTCTTGTTTTCACCGAGGTCAATAACGGCGTAGCCGCGGGTAGCCCCGGAGCACCACTTGGAGCCGTTGAGAACAGTGCCGTCATTGAGCTGATGGACACCGGATTCACCGGGGTTGGAAACGCTGGACAGAGCGGGCTTCTTGAGGGCCATGTTGGGGCCTTCGTCAAACACGGGAACAAAGCCGTTTTCAACTTCTTCAGGCCAAGGAACCTGAACTGTGTCGGAACCGCCTTTGACGCCGTTTTCGGAGTAGGAGACAATTTCGAAGGTGCAGGCAGTTTCACCGGCTTCCTTCTCGTAGCTACCCAGATAGAAGGCATCGGAAGGTGTGACACCGACCAACTCTCGGGTACCGTTAGTATGAACCCGATAGATCCGGTTCATGAAGGCATTGTCGCCGGTATCCCAGTAGATTCTGGCTTCCATGGTCTTGTCGGTGGGGTAGATCACCTCATCCAGTGTTGCGTTAGAGGGGGCTTCGGGCACAGTCTGGTTGGTGGTGAAAGCCATCCGGCCAACGTTGATTGCATAATTTTCTGTGCCTTCGGGGGCGGTAAAGCGCAGGGAAATGGCAATAAACGTCTTTCCTGCGTCTTCACTCAGATCCAGAGAAGCGGTATTCCAATTGCCGTCGGCAGTGGTTTCAATGGGATAGAACTTGAAGTTCTGGTCGTCATAGGTATCGCCGAAGCACAGACCCAGTTCTACATTCACACCGGCTGTGGGTGCCTTGTAGACAAACTCAAACTTGGTGTTTTCGGTGACCTGCATATTGCAGCTGTACAGCTTGATATGGTTTGCCAGATTGGCATCCATCTTGCCGGAGAATTTCAGCGAGGTGCCGCCGTACCATGCATCGGCATAGTCAACGATGGCATTCAGCTTCTCACCTTCGGAATCGATGATCCAGCGCCAGGTGGGCATTACATCGCCGATAGAACGGTTGTACCAACCGCCTTCCTTGCCTACTACCTTGCCGTCTTCATAGAACTTGTGACCGTTGCCGACGGTGAAGTTGGTAGCAAAGTCGGTACCCAGAACGGGTGTGCGGTCGGCTACCAGGCTGGAGAAGCCGCAGAACTCGTTGGTGGGACGGTAAGTAGAAGAGGGATCAAAGGTGGGGCCGACCCACAGCTTCTGCTCCTGCACGTTGGTAAGATCCTCGGGGCTGGTGGCGACAAGAAGCGTGCTCTGAGGTCCCAGAATGCCCAGAGAGCTGATCAGCTTGCCATCCTTATCCAGACGGGTATGGTAGTCGCCGCCCTTACTGTGATTGGTCATGGGGAGGCCTTCCCAGGTGGAGTAAACCTTCCAGGGAGAAACGCCGGTTGCGACGGCAGCGCCAACACTGCTGGAAGGGCCGCTCCAGCCGCCAGACATATCTGTCCACCAGCAGTCGGTGATCTTGGTATCGCCTTCCTGCATCCAGGAATGAATGTCGCCTTCGGACAGGTTGCCTCTGCCGTTATACCAGGAAATGGTGAAGTTCTCAGGCTTGTTTTCCTGAAGATAAATCAGAAATTCCCGGAAACCAGGGACACCAGTGCCGGACTCGGCGTTGAAAATATAGCCGTCAAAGCCGTAATACTGTGCAATCTCAATGAGCTTGTCAGCAGCGATGAAATGGCCGTTCTCATCCTTTTCGACCATCTCACGAACGAAACGGCTGCCGTATGTCTCATCACCCCAGGGAATGAAAATGGTACCGGTAATGGGAACACCGTTGCGGTGAGCGGAGTCAATCAACTCAGGAGAGGGAATGGCAATGGGGCCTTCGGCAGAAGCACCGCCCCAGAAGTTGTACACTTCAACATACTGGAAGTTGTTGAATACATAGGTGGGGGCGCTGTTGCCACCCTGGGATGCAGCCTGACTGCACCGGGCATTGGCAGCGGCCAGAGGCATAACGCCTGCATCACGGGATGCCAGAGGGTTGACGTTGGGGCCCATCCAGCGCTGCCGCAGAGGAATGGCACCGCGGTTATACCGTGCATCCGGGTCATTGTCAGGGCTCCAGTTTTTCAGCTCATCGATGAGGAAGCAGGAGCCATAGGGCTGCAAGGTTGTATTTTCGGCATAATATTCGTTGGGAATTTCCAGAGGGTCTGGCCAATATCCCAGAATTGCACCGGCTGCGGATACGGGCTGTGCCAGACCGGAAGACAGACCCATCAGCATTGCCAAGGTACAAAGCAGGGAAACAGATCGTTTAAACAGATGATTTTTCACTTTTTTTCCTCCTTCTTGTATGGCTGCTTTTCTGTGCGAATCACAGTTCGCAGCCACTTTTACAATTCTATTGCCTGCGGAATATCTGATAAATACGCGATCCCTCCAGTTCTGAAAACTTTCTATATTATGGACAGCCAAATCAGAATCAGCGACGGCAGACAGCTGCGTATTCATGCAGCGCAGTGTCCTCTGACGAGCAACGGTCGATGAAAATTATTCGGGGAGTGTCCAGAATATATGGCCTTTTCTGCGGAAAACCGACAAGTACACAATATGTATGCGGATTTGCGCATGGAATTTTATTGCGGAAAATATTGTGCGATATTGACAAATACCATAGCGATAATTATAATTCTATAGGAACATTGTACTATTGATGAAAAATTTTTCATAGTACAGATTATAATTATACTAGCACAATATTGTCATATTGACAGGCTTCCCGTTTTAAGCCATTCTGGACAAGGAGGAAATCTATGCAGCAGAAGGTTTGCTATTGGAAGGTAGAAATGCCGCAGCTGAATTTCCCGGTACGCATAGCTGAACGCTCCAACAATGCAGAGGATATCCATACCGATGACTGGTCGCAGCACTGGCATGAAGCACTGGAACTGCATCTGGTTCTTTCCGGATCCGTCACTTTTCTGTGCAACGGGCAGCAGGAAACCGCGTTCCCTGGGGATGTGATTTTCTCCAACTGGTGCATTCCGCACCGTGCAACCGGCTTTTCGGACAACAGCCGATACTATGTTCTTCAGGTAGATCCTATGTGGCTGCTGCCGGAAGATTCTGACCACCATCTTGCCCGGTACCGGGATCGGCTTATTGTCGAAAACGAGAATTTTGATGTGTTCATCCGGCAGGAAAAGCAATTGACGGATACTCTTGAGCAGATTATTCGCGCCTACAAAAGTCAGCTGCCCGGGTGGCGGCTGGTGGTGAACGGGCTGTTTCTTGTTGCCCTCGGGCACATTTTTGCCCACCACTATCACCCCCAATCCTGTGACTGCGCACTTTCGCAGCAGGGTTCCTCTCTGCGTTATACCCGGGAGGTGCTGATGTATCTGGTTCACCATGATACCGAGCAGATCAATCTGGATGATATTGCTGCACAGCTGGGACTGGACAAAAGCTATATCTGCCGTCTGTTCCGACAACATACCGGAATGACGATTATGAATTACGTAAATCGAATCCGATGCTATCATGCAATCTGTCTGATGGACTCGGGGATGCCTGTTTCTCAGGCGGCCCTGGCAATCGGCTACAATGATTACAACTATTTTTCCCGTGTGTTTAAGAAAACCATCGGTTATCCTCCGTCAAAATACGTAAAATCCGTTTGAATGCAGACAAACAGATTCCGGAAAATTCCGGCAGCCGTGCCCGGAAGCGGGACGTAGGAACGGATGGATTTTTATGGATTTTGAAATATCGGAAGAAAACAGAGACCATGCGATATTTTTCGGGGAATTGATTGAAAAACAGAAAAATACGATAAGACAGAGTCTCAGAGAGAACAGACAGAAAACTTCACGGCATGGGGGCTCCATGGAGTGGGAAAAACACACAGAAAGGTATCCGTTTTTTGATATTGCAGGATAAAATACAACCAGGGGCACAGCTGTCTGCTGTGCCCCTGGCTGCTTGCCTCGGCAGAGGCGGGGAATGTTCTGTTACTGTGAAACCTGCTGCGGGGCGTTTTTCTGCCTGATCCGCTCGATTTCTTCGTTGATGATGCTGCCGAAGGTGGTGCTGTCCAGCTCAAAGCTTTCGTTGGCAATGACGGATTCATCGGCAAATGCGTCAAATTCAGCCTGTTTTCGTGCAAGAATCTCCATGATTTTCTCGTCTACCGAATTTTCACACAGCAATCGGTATACCAGAACATTTCGGGTCTGGCCCATGCGATAGGCTCTGGAAATTGCCTGATTTTCAATGGACGGCTTGAATTGCGGCTCGCAGAGAATCACCACGCTGGCGGACTGGATGTTCAGGCCCGTGCCGCCGGCCTGTATCTGCGCAAGCAGAACCGTTCCTGCGGGTGCTTTGTTGAATTCGTCTACGATTTCCTGCCGCCGCTGGGGCGGAACCGAACCGTCGATGGGCTGCAGGCATTGCTCCTGCAGCAGTTCCTTGATTTTGGCAATCGTATCCAGGAAGAACGAGAAGACAATGACCTTCCGGCCGTCGTCCCCGGCTTCTTCAATCAGCTCGAGCATGCGGCTGGCTTTGGACGACTGGGAAATATGTTCTGCGCTCCAGGAGACTCTGCGGGATTCTGCATAGTTCCGTTTCAGAACAGAAGATTCGTAGACCCGCTCCTCCTCCGGGCCCATGATGCACCACTCTTCATTTTCGATGAGTTCGGGAAGCTCGGTCAGAACATCATCCCGTTTTCTGCGATAATACACAGGCGCTACTTTTTCCCGGAACTGGGGCGCAGAGGAAATGGACACCATTTCCCGGACCGAAGCTGCCACCTGAGGCTGGAGAATGGAAATCAGGGACACCATTTCCTCCACCTTGTTTTCCAGTGCAGTACCCGTCATAAAGAGAAGCCGTTCGGCGTGGATGCAGATTTCCTTGCAGTTCTGTGTTCTCTGGGCTTCGGGGTTTTTGATGTAATGCGCTTCATCCAGCACCGCCAGCGAAAACCGGAACGTGTCCGCAAGCTGGAAAATGCCGGTTGTTTCATAGGTGGTGACAGCCACACCGCCCTGTTCTGTCCATGTGTTTACTGCAGTTTCCCGGTCGTCTCCGTGCACCTTGATGACGGGAAGTGTACTGTGTTTTCTGATTTCACGGCACCAGTTTTCCAGAACGCTGGCAGGGCAGACTACGAGAAAGTGAGTCGCGCCGGAATTTTTCAGGGACACCATCGATGCAATGGCCTGTACGGTTTTGCCAAGGCCCATTTCGTCACCGAGAAGAACACGCTTCTGGTGCAGAATGTATTTGACACCCCACTCCTGATAGTGACGGAGCTGGCACAGCAATCCGTCCGACAGGAAAGGCTCGTTCTGAATTTCCCGGGCCAGCTCTTCCGGAAGACCGTACAGCCCGTCGTCCGATCCCAGAACACCGGGACAGAGGGATTCCAGAGCGTTAAAAAACCGGATGGAATCTTTTCCGAAGTTTTCCCAGGCGGTGTCTGTGGCGGAATTCTGAATCTGCGTCAGATCCTCCAGCAGGGCATGGGCCTTGCGGCCGTAGTCGCCGTCGAACTGTTCACGCAGAAAGGTATATGCTCCGAGCGCTTTTTCCTTGTTGCTTCTGGAGGAAAAAAGCCAGCGCAGCGTGGAGGCACGGGGCTGCAGATCGTCGATGGCGTACTGAATATTCTGCCGGTTGTTTGTCAGGAGCTTCCCACATTCCCGTGCAGGTTCCTGAGAATGGATATATTGGAAGAGCGCCTGTACCAGGCAGGTGGCACTTTCAGTTCGGTTGTCCAGGCTCAGGCGGATTTTATTTCCCTGCCGGGCCTGGGAGGCGATTTCCTCCACAATCTGCTTGATTTCGAAGGCACCGGTATCACTGATTCCGTTGATTTCCGCAAGACTGGAAACGCTGGCGGCATACAGGTCCGCAATGGTGTGGTATCCGTGATCTTTCAGGGATTTGATGCGGATACCGCGCTTGTCCCGGTTGACCTCATCGACCGGAATGCTCTTCAAAATTGCCATGGCCTGTTCTTCCAGCATGCGCTCTGTGCTTTTTTTAACTGCGGCTTCCAGCTGATCGCAGACGGCGGACGCATACTCCAGATTGGTCACGAGATGGGTATGATCGGACACGAGCTGTTTTGAATCTCTGGGTAATTTGGAAATTCCCATATGCAACATCTCCAGTTTTTTAAATCAGTTTCCGGCGCAGAAGCACAGGCCGAAGCGCCTTGCAGGAAAAATTCCGTTTGCTTTTGAAAGCGGCTTCCGGGCAGAAACTTTCCGACAATTGGTGGATGTATTATATCACAGGCAAAAATCCTTTTCAATTTTGGTTTTCTGAAAACCAAAAGGCAGTGCGCCAGCCTTTCCGGGATCAGACAACGGCCTCAGGCGGGGATATGCGCAGGGAGATCTTTTCCGGACAGCAAATCTGACCTTGTGCAGCGGCGGAAAATATGGCATAATGTAGGAAAGTCTACAAACAAAGGAGCATGGAACATGGATTACAGCATCAAAACCATTTCGGACCCCTCGGAAATTGACAGAGGCAGCGTTGTCGATGTCAATGTTTACAACTGGGGCGGCGACTACCGTCCGGAGGTCAAGGCAGTCGTCTGCTATGTCAGAGACAAGGGCTTCCTCGTGCGCATGACAGCAAAGGAAACCAATCCGCTTTCTGTACAGACGGAACCGAACTCCAGCGTTTGTACCGACAGCTGTCTGGAATTTTTCGCCAACTTCAAGCCGGAGCTGCCCGGCAGCGGCTACATCAACTTTGAAGTCAATTCCATCGGCACTACCCTTTCTTTCTACGGTCCCGACCGCTATTCCCGCACAAGTCTGGTGGATCTGGGCATTGAGCACCCCAAGCCCCGGGCATTCCGCACCGAAAATCAGTGGGGCTGGGAATATCTGATCCCGCTGTCCACCATCCGCAAAGTCTATGGAAGCGCAGATTACAAGGCAGGGGATGTCATCCGCGCAAACTTCTATAAGTGCGGCGACCACACCGAGGCAGTCCACTATGCAAGCTTTACCCGGATTGATGCCGAGCACCCGGATTTTCACCGTCCGGAGGCTTTCGCCTGCATGGAAATCACCGAGTAAGCAAACACAAATGCCCCCAGCTGAAGCAGTCTGCGTTCAGCCGGGGGATTATTCTGCGCAGAATCAGCAGGTTTCCGCTGTTTTTCACAGCTTTCTGCACGGCGCTGTGGAGAAATTTCGGATTCCGGAATTTCCGGGCCGGTGGGATGCCCTGCACCGGGGTGGATTTTTGTATCAGTACCAGGGGCAGAAGTTCAATATTTAGGGGAATATGCTGAATATACAGCGTGTCTGTGAAAGAATCTGTTGCAATGCGCTGTGGAGTATGATAATCTGTAAACATAAGCTCCGTTTCACTGATTTCAACAGCTGTGGATCGGAGCGGAAGAGAAGCTAAGATGAAAGAAAAGGAGTCGATATAGCACGGCTATATCAAGTGGAAAGTATGAGTTTCTGTAAAAAATGCGGAAATGTACTGACAGATGGAGCAAAATTCTGCGGAAAATGCGGGGAGCCGGCGCCTCCGGTCCAGCCTTTTGCAGAACCGGCCCCTGCTGCCGAGACCATTCAGATAAATAACCAGTACAGCCAGCCGCCCAAAAAGAAAAAAACCGGCAGGATTGTGGCACTGTCCGTTCTGGCAGTGATCGTGGTATTGGCCGCCGTTCTTCTTCTGAACATGCGTTCCATCCGGGCAAGTATGCTCCGGTGGGGCGACCCTGTGAAATACTTCCGGTATATCGAACAGGAGGCTTCCGATGATGTGATCGATGCCGCCCTTGTCGTATACGAAAACGCGGTAAACAACGCCAAAAATCCCCTCGAGGGCACCAGCTCCAGCATGAAGTTTACTGTAGGTAAGGACTTCAGAAATTTCCTGCCCGGTATGCTTGGAATGACGGCGGATGAGGAAGATCTGGCCTGGATGGATCACCTGGGCATTGATAGCTCGGTTCGGATGAAGGATGATCTGGCTGCAATCGATCTGGATTTCATTGCAAACGGCACCCTGATTGTCGGTGCCGATATGGTGATGGATATGCAGGAGAATGCAATGTATCTGACCCTGCCGGAGCTTTCCGAGCAGTCCATCCGCATTGATCTGGCTGAAATTTACGGAATGGACTCCACGGAACTGTACAACGCGGCAGAGATTCAGGCCCTGTATGCTGCCATGGCAGAAGCCATGCCGGATGCAAAGACCCTTGAAAAACTGGCAGATAAGTACATGGGAATTCTTCTGGAGCATGTAGATCATGTGGAAAAAGCGGAAGAAACCTGCTCCATTCAGGGCATCGAGCAGAATGTGCTTACGCTGGAGGCAACAATCAGCGAAGAAAATGCCATTGCGGCAATGGTGCAGGTCATGCAGGAAATGCGTACCGACAAGGATGTGGAGAAGATCATCCGTTCGCTGGCAGAGCTGGATGTTCATTTCGGGGAAGAGATCAATGCCGACGAGTTCTACGAAGAATTTCAGAATGCGCTGGACATGGCCATTGAAAGCGCAGAGTACGAATATGCAGGCTGCGAAACCCTGTATCTGAAAGATTACATCGACCGGCACGGCAAGGTTATCGGCCGGAGAATCAGCACAGATTACAGCGTAGATGCCGGCTACCTGATTCTTTCCGACGGAAAGGAATTTGCGTTTGAAGCTGGTGCCGAGGACATGAAAATCAGCGGCGAGGGCAACAAGGACGGAAGCACCTGGAAGCTGTATGCTGACGAACAGGAGCTTGTGGTTCTGAGAGTGTCCGACTGGCAGAATACAAATCTGAAAAAGCAGAAGCTGGACTTCACCGCTTCTCTTTCTCTGGGACGGGATGTCGTGGACGAGATGACGTACAACATGGACAACCCCATGATCAAAACGATTCTCATGAACGCTGCCCTGACGATTGATGTGGATGCTGACGGAGATGCTTCCAATGTGGTTCTGGGACTGCAGGCCAACGGAATGAATGTCATTCAGATTTCTGCGGAAACGACGGCCATCGAGGCAGGGAAAATCGAGGTTCCTTCTTCCAGTCTGGAAGGCACAGACGATATGGAAATGATGCAGTGGGCCAGTTCCCTGGATGTGGACCGGATTCTGAAGAATCTGGAAGCTGCGGGAATCCCCCGGGAAATTCTGGATATGGTAGGATAATCCCGATTCAATAAGAAAAATCTCTGTATTTGGCGCTGATTTCTGCGGATATCAGCGCCAAATATTTGACAATCTGAAGAATAAGGAGCAGATATGCAGGCGGAAATCAGACATCTTTCAAAAAAATACCGGGGCAGGGAAGTCCTGCGGGACATTTCCCTGACGGCTTCAGGCGGCAGCTGTATCGGAATTCTCGGCTGCAACGGCTGCGGAAAATCCACGCTGCTGTCCATACTTGCCGGCGTACAGAAGCCGTCCGGCGGCGAATTCTTTCTGGACGGGGTGGATTTGATCAAAGACGTGCGCAGAAGGTCGGCACTGGTGGGCTATGTCCCGCAGGGTACGCCGCTGATTGAGGAACTGTCAGCCCGGGACAACCTTCTGCTCTGGTATGACCGCAAGGCGCTGGAGCAGGAGTTGCACAGCGGACTTCTGAAGCTGCTGGAAATCGAGTCCTTTCTCAAAACGCCGGTCCGACATCTGTCCGGCGGTATGAAAAAACGGCTGTCCATCGGATGCGCTGTGGCAAAGCATCCGCCGGTGCTGCTGCTGGATGAGCCTACGGCAGCTCTGGATCTGGCCTGCAAAGCCCAGATTTCCCGGTATCTTGCGCAATACAGGCAGGCGGGAGGTCTGCTTGTGCTGGCGACCCACGATATTCAGGAGCTGTCTTTGTGTGATGCCCTGTACATGATGAAAAACGGCGTCTTGGTTCCGTATCAGTTTGACGGCGATGTGGACCGTCTGGTAAATCAACTGTGCCTATGAAAAAATATTTTATTTCCCAATTGAAACGCCAGTTCCGTGCCCTCCCACTGGTATTGGCGGTTATAGCGGTTCTGTCCGGGGCGCTGGGGCTTATTTTCCGCAGCATCATGGGCGTGCTCGAAACCAGCGACGAAAACACCCGGCTCAGAATCGCCGTGGTAGGTGCCGAGGGAAGCCCCATTCTGGAAGCGGGCCTGTCTGCGCTGGCGGGAATGGATTCTTCCCGGTATTATTTTGAACTGGAAACCATGGACGAAGCCCAGGCTGTGCAGGAAATGAAGGACGGAACCCTGCCGGCGTACATTGTGATCCCGCCGGATTTTCTCCGGGAAGCCATGTACGGCAACATTATCCCTCTGAAATACGTCAGTACCGAAAGCCCCGTGGGCATCAGCGCCGTGGTAAAAGCGGAAATTACTCAGGTGATTTCCGACATGGTGCTCTCTGCCCAGAAGGGAATCTACGGAACCTGGGATGCCATGGACAGCCAGGGCCTGCATGAACAGATCGGTTCCGAGGTTGACGGAATCGCCCTGGCTCTGACGGAGTACGCCTTTGACCGGGACGGAACCTATACCGTCACCCAACTGGGAATTTCGGATGGCCTCAGGTTTTCGGAATATCTGTTCTGCGGGCTGTCGGTGCTGTTTCTGATGCTCGCTGCTCTGCCGTTTTCGCTGAATCTGGTTGACAGAAACGATTCCCTCCGGGAGCTTCTTGTCTCCGGGGGGCTGGGAGGCTTCCGGCAGACCCTATGCGAATACGGCGCCTATACGCTGATTTATGGATTCCTTGTGTATCTTCTTCTGGGAATCGGCGCACTGGCAGCAGGGATCCCGGGGAAAAGAATTCTGATGATCGCCCTGCGACTGATTCCGGCAGTGCTTGCCATCACGGGGCTGAGCTTTCTGGTGTACAGCCTGTCGGAACACATCGTTGCAGGGCTTGTGGGGATGCTGTTCGGAACACTGGTGCTCTGCTTTCTGGGAGGATGCCTGTATCCTGCCTATTTTTTCCCCGGAGAAATACAGGATTTGGGCGCTGTGCTGCCCACAAGTCTTTGCAGAGAGCAGATTGCATCCTGCCTGACCGGATCTTCCGGCAGAACATGGCCGCTGCTGAGCATGACCGCAGCCTTTCTGGGCCTTTCCTGGCTGCTTCCTCAGATTCGCAGCGCCGTTGGAAAGAGGTGATGGAATATGCATTGCCGTGTGTTTACCTGGATGTGGATGCTCAGCAAGCGCCTGTACAAAAAACCGGCGTTTATCATGCTTTTTCTGCTGATTCCGCTGCTGATTCTGGGCTATGCTTCCGTGGACAAGCAGGACAGCGGTGTGATTTCCATTGCGCTTGCCTGCGAGGACAATCAGGACCCGGCCGCTGCCGAGGCCATGGCCGGCCTGCAAAAAAACAGCAGACTCATCCGCTTCCTGCCCTGTGATTCTCCCGGGCAGGCGATGCAGGCCGTTGCAAAGGGAGATGTCCACGCCGCCTGGATCTTCCGGGACCATATGCAGCAGAGAATTGAGCGCTTTGTGACTTCCCGCTCTCGGGAGGATGCGTTTATCCGGGTTATTCAGCGGGAAGAATCTGTGATGCTGCGGGTCGCCCGGGAAAAACTCAGCGGTGCGGCCTATTCGGCGAGCACGGAGGCCTTTTCCCTGAGCTACATCCGCAAGTACATTCCGTCCCTGAATTCGGTCACGGATGAGCAGCTGATTTCCGCTTTCCGGGAAATCACCATGGATACGCCTCTGTTTGAATTTGAAACAGCCTCCGGCGCAGCGCCTGTGCAGACCGGCGATTTTCTGGATTCACCCCTGCGGGGATTGCTGGGCGTGGTGGCGGTTATGGCGGCGCTGGCCTCCGAAGTTTATTACGTACAGGACGAGAAAAAGGGCCTGTTCGCCTGGACCCCGCAGCACCGGAGACCCTGGGTGGAGCTGGGCTATCAGCTGGTTTTGCTGCTGAATATGGGCGTGATTCTGATGGTTTCCCTCTGGTTTTCCGGAAACCACGGGCCGTTTGCCCGGGAGCTTGCTGTTCTGGCGGTGTTCTCCCTGACGGCACTTGCGTTTTCGTTTTTTGCGCGTATGCTTTGCAGAAATGCAGCGGTTCTGACTGCTGCGCTGCCGGTTGTGATGATTGTGATGATTGCGGTATGTCCCATTTTTTATGACCTGCCCTTTTTAAAGCACCTGCAGCTGCTTCTGCCGCCGACCTATTGGATCAAAGGTCTTAACTCGGACCGGTACCTCAAATGCGGGCTGCTGTACGGAGTGGGACTGCTGGCGGTATGCCTGATGCTGCGCCTGCTTTTCTCCGGAAAGAGGAGCTCAGTTTCCGATGGGGAGCTTGCAGACCGTTAGCAGGTCCGGCAGCTTTCCCGGATGGATCCACTCGGTTTTGTCGGAAAAACCTGCAAGATGAAAGATACTTTACAGCCCCGGGAAGATCCAGTTTCCCGGGGGAAAATGAGGATACAATGATGAAGAAGCTGAACTGTCAAATTATCCGCAGCAGCCGAAAGTCCATGGGGCTGGAAATCCGGGAAGGAAACGTGATTGTCCGCGCACCGTTTTTCGCTACGGACAGCCAGATAGAAACGTTTCTGCTGCGGCATGAGCGCTGGATTTGCGGGCATCTGGAACAAATCCGTGAGCGGAACAGGCAGCTGGAACATCTGCCGCTGCTGACACCCGAAGAGCTTCGCAGGCTGGCGGATCAGGCGCTGCAGGTCATCCCGGAAAGGGTCAGATATTACGCACCCAGGGTTGGCGTGACTTATGGAAGAATCACCATCCGCAATCAGCGGACCAGGTGGGGAAGCTGTTCTTCAAAAGGCAATCTGAATTTCAACTGTCTTTTGATGCTGACACCGCCGGAGGTCATCGACAGCGTGGTGGTGCATGAGCTGTGCCATCGAAAGGAAATGAACCATTCCCAAAGATTTTACGCCGAGGTGCTGCGGGTGTTTCCGGAGTATCGGAAATGGGAGAAATGGCTGAAAGAATATGGCCCCGGGATTATGCAGCGGATGACAGAAAGCAAAACCACCTGAACAGCTCTGTTCAGGTGATTTTTTATGGGAATTTCCGAATCGGGAGCGCCCAGAAGCCTTTGCGGGCAGTACTGTCGAAATACGGAAAATCCATTTGCAAGAGCCCAACCGGATTCCGGAGAAATTCTGCAGGCAGACCCGGAAGCGGGATGAACGAACGGATAGCTTTTTCTGTGGATTTGTGGTACACTCGTCTGGAAAAGGAGGATTTGCCATGAACTTTTATGAAATTGCCGAGAACCGGCAGTCCTGCCGCAAATTTGATCCTGCAAGGCCTGTCCCTCAGGATGCGCTGGATCGCATTCTGGAAGCCGGACGACTGGCTCCTTCTGCATGCAACAGTCAGCCCTACCACTTTACGGTCTGCACCGGAGAAGCTGCCAGGGAAACTGCCAGAGCTGTGCAGGGCATGGGCATGAACAAATTTGCCGGTGATGTGCCGGTGTTTATCGTCATTTCCGAAAATGCCTATAACAAAACTGCCGCACTTGGCGCAAAAGTCAAGAAAAATGACTACCGATCCATTGATATTGGAATTGCGGCAGCCTATCTGACCGCAGAGGCCACAGCCCAGGGAATCGGAAGCTGTATTCTCGGCTGGCTGGACGACAACAGGCTTCGGGAAATCTGCCATGTGGATCAGCCTGTCCGGCTGGTCATTGCCTTGGGCTATGCTGCCGAAGGGGATGTCCTGCGTACGAAAAAGCGCAGGGAGCTGAAAGATCTGGTCAGCACGGTCCGGTGAAGGCTTCGCAGCAAAGAACAGAATATGCAAAAAGCGGAGTGCGTCTCGGGACACACTCCGCTTTTCTTGGATAATTTCCGGGAATGCCGTTGATTCCCACGGGGAAAAGGACCGGAAAGCTGCCGAAGCAGATCTGCAGAGGAGACTGTGCCAGACAGTCGGCCGGGCCTTATGCTTTCTTCTTGAAAATGTAAAGCTTGGAGAAAACGTAATTAAGCAGAACCACAATCAAAGCCAGAATGAGCTTGGCAATCATATTGCCGCCGACGGACAGGCCGAACAGATTCAGGCTCAGCTCCTTGAAGTTCAGAGCATCCACCAGCAGGAATAGGCCTGCTTCTTCGATCAGCAGGGAGAAAACTCTTGCAGCCACAAAGGAGATGATTTCCTTTAGCAGCACATCGGCACGCCAGGATTTGCTGTTAAACACAAAAAGCTTGTTGGTGATATAGGCAAAGAGAACGGCAAAAATCCAGGCAATCACATTGGAAATCAGGTAGCTCTCAGGGCCCAGAATGGAATTGAAGCCGGTAAACGCCACCAGATTGACAACGGTGGTCATAACACCGAAGATGACATAGGTGATAAATTCGCGGTATTTGACAAAAAGTTCTTTAATTTTCTTCATAAGTCAGTATCTCTCGTGTAATAAAAATCGGTCTGCCTTTGCTGCACAAGAAAAATCCGGCTTTTCCTGCCGCTGCGGCCGTATTTTTATGATACTCCGGTTTTCCGGATTTTTCAAGGCGAAAAAGGAAACATACCGGTAAAACCGGCGTTATTCGTTCCTGTCCGGTCCGAAGCCAATCAGGTCCAGGTTCCGTTTCAGCAGGGTTTTTCCCTTGTAGCCAAAGGCTCTGGTTTTGCACAGCGCATTCAGATTTTCCCGGGTCACCAGCGGCTGCACATCAGAGGAAAAAGCCTCCAGATAGGTCAGCGGCAGGCCCTGATTGTAGGGACAGCAATTCTGACAGCAGTCGCAGCCCCACATCAGACCGTTTTTCCGGACCAGCGCCTGCTCCTGCCCGGTCAGCTCACCTTTTCGCTGAGTGACTTCGGAAAGGCACCGGGTATAGTCGATCCCCTCCGGGGAAATCGCACCGGCGGGACAGCTTGCGATGCACCGGCCGCACTGCATGCAGATCTGCTGGGGCAGCGGGCGGTCGAATTCGAACAGATAATCCGTGACGATTTCTCCGATCACGAAAAAGGTTCCGTATTGCGGATGAATCACCAGACCGTTGACACCGGGAAAACCAAGTCCGGCAGCCAGCGCGCATTCCCGTTCCGGCAGGGCGGAGACATCCGTAAAGCCCACAAAAGAAGCGCCGAAGGTTCGGCTCAGTTCCTCTGCGGCCTGGTTCAGAAGCTTGCGGACCACGAAATGGTAATCCGGCACCATGGCGTATTTACAGACATTGGCCTGTGGGTGATCGCCGGTGTAGTAGGGAAATGCGCAGACAATCACGCTTTTGGCCTCTTTGGGAATCCATTCCCGGTTCCGGCAGGGAAGAAAATCCGTGATCCTGCTGTAGTCGCAGACTCCGTAGGAAAGAATCTGGTTCCGGTTCAAAATTTCCTGTAGCGTTTCGTTTTTCATGTTCGCATTCCATCCTTGTCCGTAAAGGCAGTCGGCTCCGGCTGCCTGTGGAGTTTATTGTAGCACAAAATCGAACCACAGGCAACGAAGGAAGCTCCGCAGGGAAAAAAGCAGTTGAAACAGGAAAGCCTCCCCGGCGGAGTTCCTGAGCCGGGGAGGCTGATATCATTTTTTGTTCCGGGACAGGAATTCTGTTTTCCGGCAGGAAGTTACAGCTTCATTGCCACGTCCCATGCGCCCCAGATGACGGAACGCAGGTTGCCGACCTTTTTGCAGTCGCCGACAAGGGGAATCTTTTTGTCATTTACAAGAGGAGACGGGATGTAGCCGACGGACATGATAACGTTGTCAGCCTGGATGGCTTCCTTGGTTCCGTCCTTGCGCTTGACGATCACGCCGTCTTCGGTGATGGAATCGACGCTGGTTTCCAGATAAACGGGAACCTTGTGGAGTTTGAAGAAGTCACGCAGGTAGGAGCTGTTGGCGAGACAGACGCCGGGAATGGCAATCAGGTCGTTCTTCATCTCGATGATGGTGGGATTCTTGCCCTGCAGGAACAGGTCGTAGGCAATTTCGCAGCCGGTCAGACCGCCGCCGACGATGATGACATTCTGGCCGACTTCCTTTTCCTTGAGCAGATACTCGCAGGCCTCAATGCTTCTTTCGATGCCGGGGAGCTTGCTGAATCTGCGGGCTACGGCGCCGGTGGCGACCACAATCTCATCTGCCTGGATCTCGGAGATGTCCTTGACCTCGGTGTTGAGCTTTACTTCGATGTTCAGCTTGACCATTTCACGGCGGTACCATTCGATCAGATCTCTGTCCTTCTCCTTAAAGCTGGGAGCTGCGGCGGCAACAAAAATACCGCCCAGACGGTTGGACTTTTCGTAGATGGTTGCGGTATGACCGCGCAGTGCACACACTCTGGCCACTTCCATGCCGCCGATGCCGCCGCCGATGATGGCAATGTGCTTTTTCTTCTTGGCGGGGACAATCTTATATTTTTTGCTCTGCATGGTCTCGGGGTTGATGGCGCATCTTGCCATGTGCATGGCATCCTTGGGGTCCTGGGCGTTGGGAACGCCCTCGTAGTGGGACATGGTAAAGCAGCCGTTGTGGCAGCAGATGCAGGGACGGATGTCCTCTTCCCGGTCATTGATCATCTTGGTGACCCATTCGGTGTCAGCCAGGAACTGTCTTGCAATGCCGACACCGTCGATTTTGCCTTCGGCTACGGCCTTTGCGCCTACATAGGGATCCATTCTGCCGGCTGCGACTACGGGGATGTCCACAAACTTCTTGATGTGGGCCACATCTGCCAGGTTGCAGTTCTGGGGCATGTACATGGGCGGATGGCTCCAGTACCAGGCATCGTAGGTGCCGTTGTCGCAGTTGAGCATATCGTAGCCGGCATCCTGCAGGTACTTGGCAGCCTTTTCGCTTTCTGCCATGTCACGGCCTACCTCGGTGTATTCCTCACCGGGCAGAGCGCCTTCCCGGAAGCCCTTTGTATAGGAGACAACGGAGTAGCGCAGGGATACGGGGTAATCCTTGCCGCACATTTCCTTGATGGCCTTGACGATTTCCACAGGGAAGCGGTAGCGGTTTTCAAAGGAGCCGCCGTATTCGTCGGTCCGCTGGTTGGTGTACTTCATGGTAAACTGGTCCAGCAGGTAGCCTTCGTGGACAGCGTGAATTTCCACGCCGTCAACACCGGCCTCCTGGCACTTCTTTGCAGTCTTTGCAAAGCCCAGAATCAGCTCGTGGATTTCGTCCACGGTCAGGGGACGGGTGGGGGCGCAGTCACTCCATCTGTTGGGAGCGGGAGAAGCGCCGGCGCACAGCCGTTCCACATCGAAAATGGGTTTGCTGAGTACCTTCAGAACGGGATTGTTCAGCATTTTTTCCATGGGGGCGCTTACGGAGAAGGACCGGCCGAAGCCTGCAGTGAGCTGCACGAACATTTTTGCGCCGGTTTTGTGGAGTTCGTCCATGAATACCTTCAGCTTCTTAAAGGTATGGTCGGCATTGTACAGCCAGCCGCCGCCGAGCATGTTGCGCACGGGCGCAATGCCGGGCAGAATCAGGCCGACATTGTTCTGAGCCTTTTCCATCAGGAATTTTGCAGCTTCCTGGTCAAAGTGATGGGGCTCCATCCAGCCGAAAATAGAGGTACCGCCCATGGAGGTAATGACAATTCTGTTCTTGATTTCACAGTTGCCGATTTTCCAGGGGGTAAATAAGCTGTCGAGTTCCTTGTTCATGATAGTCTCCTTCAAAATTGATTATTTCTTGTTGTTTACGGAAAAATGCAGTTCCCGCAAAGCTTCAATATCTTCGCAAATGGTTTTCAGCGGGCAGACGTCGCAGTCCAGAATCACATTTTTGAGGATATGATCAAACGCGTTGGTTACCTCGTTTACCTTTTTTGACACCTGAATCAGGTCTTTTACAAAGTCCTGATCGCCCACGATAAAGTAAATCTGCACATTGTTTACACCCGGAAGCTGCCTGTAGTGCTGAATGTAAAGATTGCCCAGCGTTTCAAAGGTCAGTCCCTTTTTGATGGCGTTTTTGCTGACACGCACGTTTTCCTTGTTCTCAAAGCTGGACGAGAGCACCATATAGCCTTCGGGAATCACTTTGTAGCGTTCGTAGTTCAGCCTGCGCACGCCGATGTAAGCTTTGTTGGGGTCGGGGATGTCGTCGATATTAAACAGGGTAATCCGGGAAAAGTTGGTGTTGGCCCGGATCTTCTGCAGATCGTCGCCGATCAGAAAAATCCGGTCCTCACCGATCAGGGACTTGTCGCTGGTGGGGATATGGCAGACAATGCTGTCCTTGAACCGGTCCCCAAGCTCGAAGCGAACTTCTTTTCCCATGAGAAACTCATTGGCGCTGAGCATATTCCAGTTGCAGGGATGCACATTCAGCCGGGTGAAATCCTGCTTTTGCAGGATGTTCAGCGTTTCCCGGATTAAATTGTCGTATACATTCATGGTCAGATCTTGATTTCCTTGTCTTTGCTGTCATGATACTTTGACAGCATATCGTAAGTTTTTTCAATCAGTTTTCCGTCGCCGTTGGTGATGAAGCAGAGGAAAAGCAGACCGAACAGGCAGGCGGCTACAATCAGTACAATCCAATACCAGGCCATATCAGTTCTCCTTGTCCATGCCTTTGATGCGGGCATATTCTGCTGCACCCAGGGCACCCATCAGCTGGGGGTCTATGTCCAGGTCGATGACCTTGATGCGCAGGACCTTTTCGATGGCCTTTTTCAGACCCTCGTTTTTGGCGCAGCCGCCGGTGAGGGTGATGGCATCGGTAGCGCCGGCCTTTTTTGCCATAACAAAGCACCGTTTTGCAACGGCCTGCTGGATGCCGGCGGCAATTTCGTCTCTGGGCTTGCCTTCACCGACCAGAGTGATTACTTCGCTCTCGGCAAAGACCGTGCACTGGGAGGTGATGGGAATCACGTTCTTTGCGGTCAGCGACAGGTTGGAGAACTCTTCCAGAGAAATTTCAAAGGCTCTTGCCATGGATTCGAAGAAACGGCCGGTGCCGGCAGCGCACTTGTCGTTCATGGCAAAGGTTTTTACTGTGCCGTCGGTATCCACGGCGATGCCCTTGACGTCCTGACCGCCGATGTCAATAATGGCCTTGACATCGGGATTGGTCACATGGACGCCCATGGCGTGGCAGGAAATCTCGGAGATGTTTTCCTGGGCCTGGGGCACCTTGTTTCTGCCATAGCCGGTGCCGATCAGGTAGCTCAGGTCGCAGATGCAGTGCAGCCCGGGCACCTGAGCAATTGTCTTTTCAAGCGCATCCTTTGCGCTTTCGTTGGCAACGATTCTGGAACGGACCGTGGTGCTTCCCACCATCTTTCCGTCTTCGTTCAAAATAACGCATTTTGTGTAGGTAGAACCTACATCACAACCACCGAAATATTTCATATTCATCTCTCCATTACCAAGTCAAATCATCAACATAATCCACCAGCGTGGGGTCAAGCGGTTCTTCCCGGAATACATTGGTCATGTATTTGTTGAAGGCCTCCCGCATTTCCCGCTTGGAAACCGTACGGGCATCCATCAGGTCGTGGGGAATCCAGATCATATGGATTCCACGCTCTCTTGCCTGATCTTCAAACATACCGTGAAGACCGCCTACGTTTTTGCAGGAAACATGGTCATACATGATGACAATGTTTGCATTGAACTTTTCGCACATTCTCCAGCACTCGTCCAGGGAATTTTCATAGCCGCCGTTGGTGTGGGAGCGCATCATCATCTTCTCGTAGAGAATGGCCAGATCCACCATGGCGGCATCCTTATCACCGATGTGGATGAAGTGGTGCGCCAGCATGCACTCCATGTCCACCATGGCCTTGACGCCCCAGCAGTGGGTGGTCCAGTAGGAGAACTGGGTGTAGTAATGTGCCGGGCAGGCCCAGACGATGGCCCGGTATTTGGGCTTGTTGGCGTCGTTCTTTCTGTCCGCTTCGTAGCCCTTTTTCATCATGGCATCAACCTTCAGGTCGGTTTTCAGGAAGTGGGGATCCAGACAGCCGGCACCCATGAATTCATATTCCCGGTAAAGCGCCATGGCGCCGTTGCAGACCTGAGGATAATCGGTGCAGTTGATGTCCCATTTGTTGAGCATACACTGGGACATCTGGTTGAACATTTCGCTCTTTTCCCAGAATGCATCCCAGTCCCATTTGACGTTGTAGTTGTCCTCAATGAAGGCAATGGCCTTTTTCAGATTCTTGACGGCGTAATCCTGCACCTCCGGCTCCAGAAATCTCTGGGGCGGCGTGATCTGGAACTTGGGCATATCGCCCAGCAGTCTTGCCATAAAGCTGATTTCGCCGATGGAACCGTCGCAGGGCATGGAGGAGGTAATAAAGGTTTTGCCGACTATGGGATAGTCACCTGCCACGGCAACGCCGACTTCAGTGGCCGGGAAGGGGCAGATGTCAGCCGCCAGACCGAATTTCTCGATGGCATCGATGTAGGTCGGGTTGCTGTACTGGTCGATTTCCGACGGCATACCCACGGTCATCATGGCAATATCCATCCACTGCAGGGTGGGGAAGCCTGCCATGATGAATTTGGGAATCATTTCATCGAACATGACCGTGGTTTCTCTCAGCTTTGCTGCCTTTTTGGACTTGGGCCGCAGGTTTTTGTCCCGCTCAAGGAACATCAGCACGTTGTCGATGGAGTGGCGGACCACGGTGAAGAAATATTCGTGTGTGTAGCGCAGCTCCTTGCCGTAGAGGCCCAGCGTGTGCTTGTCGATGGTGTTGGCGGCAGTCAGGTAGGAAATCATCCAGCGGTAGCGCAGCATGGCCTTGACCATCAGAATCGGGTGCCTGCCCAGCTTGAAGGCCATATAGCTGTAGAGCTTCAGCCAGCGGCCGAACTCATAGAAGGTGTCCCGGAAGCCTTTCCACTCCCGTCTGACCATTGCCTTGTGTTTGGGTGAATAAAAATTACCCAGACCTTTTCCTGTTTTGGCATTATACATCGTTACTTCTCCTTCGCTTGCTGCTTGCTTTTGATTCTCTTGACTTCCAGGCTTTCCACGAAGGCTTGCACGCGGGTTCTCAGCTGACCGCTGGCACGGGCGAT